>Ga0224508_10003836_pt1 | contig 12381 bp, 10 predicted proteins | sample SF_Jan12_sed_USG_4_FD_170157 | JGI IMG/M metagenome (GOLD analysis project Ga0224508, IMG submission 170157) | Sediment microbial communities from San Francisco Bay, California, United States - SF_Jan12_sed_USGS_21 | ecosystem: Environmental > Aquatic > Marine > Sediment | place: USA...
ATGAGCTTCGCAACACCGTTCGGCTACCAGACGAATCTATTGATTCTGAGCACCGGCGGCTACCGCTTCGCGGACTTTCTGAGAGCAGGCGTCCCCCTTATCCTGATCCTGTGGATCGGGTTCTCAATCGTGCTGCCTGTATGGTATGGCATCTGATCAGTAGCCTGTCACTGTATTTGTATCACCCAATCGCCTCAGAATCGATTAGAATCGAATTACTCTCACTTTTATGCTCACCGAGCTGTGGATGAGAGCTACCTCCCTGATAAGCGGGTGTAGTTCAACGGTAGAACATCAGCTTCCCAAGCTGAGAATGAGGGTTCGATTCCCTTCACCCGCTCCAAAGTTCACGATAGACCGACAAGGTCTGCTCAATAGTCTTACTGGTATGAAAATCTCGCTGAATGCGCTGTTGCGCCTCGACGCCCATCTGCATGCAAGCCGACCTGTCCTCGTATAGTTGCAGGATGGCGTCAGCGATCGCCCGCGAGGAACCCGGCGGGATAATCAAGCCTGACTTGCCATTTTCGATCAGCTCCGGGCTGCCGCCCGAGTTCGTAACGATGGGCGTTACGGCGTAGACCATTCCTTCGATGATCGCCTTTGGCAGTCCTTCCCGTTTTAGTGCAGGCAAAATGCAGGCGTTGCAACTCGCCAGTACCTGGGGAGCGTCCTGGCGAAAACCCGTCAAATGAATACGGTTTCTAAACGGGCTTGCTGCGATACTTCGCATCGTTTTACTGCTGCCGATTTGGCCGATCAGCAGAAAGTGAATGGCGGCATCCCGTGGCAGCAGCTTCGCGGCTTCGATCAGGTACGGCAAACCCTTGCGTGGCCGCTCGTTGGCCGTGCAGCCAACGACAAAAGCATCTTGCGGAATGCCGAATTCCGACCGCGGCACGGCGGGCGCCTGGTACCAGCCCAGGTCATGACCCTTGTGAATGGTGATCGCTTTATCAGCCGGAAACCTCCACCACAAGAACTTCATGTTTACCAGGTAGCGGCGAATCGCGTCCGCAACGCAGATGATTTTGTCGACACGGGGGTGTAAATAGGTTGTCCACGATGCAGGATCGAAAACTGAAACATTCGCTTCGATACCACGATAGGCGATGAACTTGACCTCCAGACCTTCGATGCACGCAAACCGTTGGAGACGGCCTTGTTGTTGAATGCATGCAGGATATGGAACTGACCGCTAACCAGCCGTTTGCGAATCTCCATCGTGCCGTGTCGGTCGATACGGCCCTTCAATCTCAACGAATGGACGTTCACGCCGCCATCGATCAGCTTTTGCCGGTGTGGGGCATCGTCCGGGCACATGACTTCGAGATTTACGCCGGCTTGCTTCAGACCGATAAACATCTTCGTTTCGGGCAAATCGCTGTGGGCGGTAACGGCCAGGACTCTCATTGGAAAATAATTACTTCTTTCCACCAACGGAAAAAAACATGCTGGATCAGATTAGTGTGGTCATCATCACCAGGAATGCGGCCGCGACATTAGCCGATACACTGGAATCCACTAGCGGTTTTGCCGAGGTGCTAGTTTACGATAATGGTTCCGACGACGCGACATTGCAGATTGCACAGGCGCATGAAAATGTCTCACTTCACCAGGGTGAATTCATAGGGTTCGGCCCGACAAAAAACCATGCCGTGTCGCTCGCCAGGCACGACTGGGTCCTGTCACTGGATGCAGATGAGGAAATTTCGCCCGAGCTAAAGCGGTATTTGCAACAATGGATGCCGGCGAGCGCTAACAGTGTAGGAGTCATTCGCCGCGACAACTACCTGATGGGAAAACTCGTTGACAAAGGTGGCTGGGGGGCAGACTGGTTGGTGCGATTGTTCAACCGAAATAGCCATCGTTTTAATGACAATGCAGTGCACGAATCCGTGCCGATGACTGCGGCTTCGGAACGCGAAAACATACCTTTCCCTATCCGGCACAATGCGGATCTGCAGCTGGGGTAGTTTCTGACAAAAATCGATCGATATTCGGAAATTCGCCGGCAAACAAGTCACAGGACGTTTCATCCTTTATTGATTGTCTTGCGAAGCCTGTTCGCGTTTTTCAGGAGTTACGTGCTCAAAGGTGGCGTTCTGGCCGGTTGGCGTGGATTGGTCATTGCCTGGAACGACTCCAACGGCGTGTTGTTCAAGTACATGAAGATATATGCCGATCAAAACCGTTGAACCCACCAACTGAAATCTTGTGCAAAACAAGCAGCAAGCCACGACCAGCCGCCGTCGTCATATAGCCTGGGTCGTTACGGGATTCTTCGCAGTACTGTTGCTGATCGTATCGCGTCGACACTTCGTCGGCAGGTTTCATCGGTTTTTTTGGTAGACCCTGTTGGCGCCGAACACATCCCGGATTGTCTGGCCGGGGGGTGGGCCGCGCGAGCCAGGTTTCGCTTCTCCAATCGCCCCAGAATCGCTCAGAATCGAATTACTCTCACTCTTGTGCTGATTGGGCTGCGCATGAGAGCTAACTCCCTGATTAGCAGGTGTCGCTCAATGGTAGGACATCAGCTTCCCAATCGGAGTCGCTGAGTTGGCCACTGACGTAACCGCTTGATTTCCTTGGTCCTGAGACCACCAGTTTCAACAAGTTATTTCACCCAAAAGTAACCAGCTGATTCCGGCAGGCGTTCTGAGTATGCTCAGTTAGAGCTTCACTAGAACAGCGCATTTAACGCCATCTCCAGACAACGGAGCAGGTGAAGGAAGCTAGTTCAGTGATGTACTGGTGGTGTGTCATTATTGCCTGATCTCAGACGATCGTCTGATAACAACTTGGGAGGCGCCACCTGTGAAAAGACTTGTTGCATGTTTTCTGCTCACAATTGCAGCTGGACCAAATGCGGTCCCTTCGATGGCGTCTGAGATCAACGAACCATCACCGGTCGTTCTGATTACCGGCGCCAACCGTGGCCTCGGCTTCGAGTTAGCGCGGCAATACACCGAGGCGGGCTGGCAGGTCATCGGTACGGCACGCAGGCCGGATTCTGCGACAGACCTCAGGGGGCTTGGGGAAATCGTTCTGCAGCTCGATGTGACCGACGCCCACAGCGTCGCCCAACTGGCTTCAGAACTCGACGGGCAGCCGATTGACCTGTTAATCAACAATGCTGGAATCCTGCCGATGATGGACACCTTACCCGAAGCCGATATCGCAACGGTTGAGAAAGTTCTCGATGTCAATGTGCTGGGACCGATGCGAGTAACCCAGGCACTGCTACCAAACCTATTGGCGGGTGACCGGAAAACCATCGTCAATATGACTAGTGGGCTGGGCAGCTTGACACTGAACCAGTCTGGTCGGTTTTATGGGTACCGCGAAAGCAAGGCTGCGCTGAACATGTTTTCCAAATCGTTGGGAATCGAACTGCGAGACCAGGGATTCATCGTGGTGGCTATGAATCCGGGTTGGGTGCAAACGGATATGGGCGGTAAGGATGCGCCGCTGACACCGGAGCAGTCGGTGAGCGGTATTCGGTCGGTGATCGGCGATCTCACTGTAGAGGACACCGGCACGCTTCGGGTTTACAGCGGAGAGCGAGAACCCTGGTAGCTAGGGCGGAACGGTCTATTTGTACAATGTGGAATCGCTTAGAATCCAATTACTCTCACTTTATCGCATTGCCAATAGTGTACCTACGGTTCTGACAGAACCCAATAATCACTCGGTAGGGGAATGGTATTGGAGTGACAACCTGTATAATGTGTAAATGCTTCTTTGCTTAAGATACAAACTGGAGTCCACACCCAAATGAATGTTTCGTCAGACGATAGTACGTTAGAAAACTTAGAAATATTTTGCTGCCCAAAGTGTAACGGCGAACTATTCTACGAAAATAGCAGTTTCAAGTGTACTAACTGCGAGCAGCCTTATGAAGTCATCGATGGCATACCAATGTTATTTTGGCCCAATGAATGGGACGCATCCAAAGAAGACGTTACAGAAAAAATGAAATCATTTTATGAGAAAACACCTTTTCCAAATTATGATGATTTTGATAGTGCAGCAAGTTTACTTGACAAAGCCCGACAAGGTATCTTTGCGAAATTGTTGGATGACCAGGTTCCATTCAATACTCGAATTTTGGAATGCGGTTGTGGGACTGGCCAGTTAACAAATTTCTTATCTATAGCGAACAGAAATACCATCGGAACAGATATTTGTCTAAATTCACTGAATTTGGCACAGACATTCAAAACCAAAAACAATCTAAAACGGGCACAGTTCTATCAAATGAATTTATTTAAACCCTGTTTCAAACCAGAGAGCTTTGATTTGGTTATTTCGAATGGTGTTCTTCACCATACCAGTGATCCATTCTTAGCTTTTAAGTCTATAGCTACTCTAGTAAAACCAAAAGGGTACATTTTGATCGGCCTCTACCACAAAACTGGCCGATTAATCACTGATTTGAGACGATTTATCTTCAATGTTACAAAAGATAAATTGAAATTTCTGGATCCTCGGACGATCAGCGAAGATATTAGCGAGGCCAAGAGGCGTGCCTGGTTCATGGACCAGTACAAAAATCCTCACGAATCTAAGCATACAGTTGGTGAGGTTTGTCAGTGGCTAGAAGAAACTGATTTTCAATTCATTAGTAGTTTGCCGAAGACAAAACCATTCATCGGGGTTGACGAATCGACGAAATTATTTAGGCGAGAGGAATTGGGAAATCTGATGCAACGATTTGTTGTCGATATTGGAATGGTATTTACAGGCCCGAAAGAAGGCGGTTTTTTTATCGTCATTGCAAAGAAGAAATAAAGTTGTACTCAAACTCATTCGCCCAGTATATCCCGAAAAATCTCTCGCACTACACGCATTGACGCATCCGGGCGCACGATGCGGTACTCAATAGCCTTTTTGTCGTTCTTTCTGGATGGGTGGAATCATGGCTGAGTCAACCATGATTGAGAAAGATGCGAATGCTCATTGGCTACCGGATGTATTGTCCGGCAGCAACGAGATCGACGATTGCTTAGAAAAGCGTATAGATAAATGGTGCTACGGCAGAGCCCTCGGAGAGAACAATCAATCCGCCCAGCAGAAGCATGACGATGATAATGGGGGCCATCCAGAATTTCTTCCGCACCTTCATGAAATCCCAGAGATCTTTCAGAAAATCCAACATTAGAATGGCCTCTCGATACGTTTTCGCTCGGTCTTATGGCTGGGTACCCGGTAGCTTGACGCTTTGTCCAACAGCTTGCGGTGCAACGGGTCCCTGGAGAATACCTTCATGACAAGCGCAGTTGGCGTGATGATCAGATAGAAGACTGCACCCATTATAACAGGTGTGGTGATTTTGCTCATCTTCAGGCCAAAGCGCATCCAGATCCTGTAAACCGGCTGCAGCGACATGGGCACGGCCAGCGCCATCAGTGAAATTACAGCAAACAAGATCCAGGGCCACCAGACCAGGCCCAGTTCAAGCAGCCAGGGGAAGAAAAGACCGAAGATGACGGCGATGATTGCACCGCTGGTCAGACCGAACTCTCTCAGTTCTTTGCGGTCGAGTTCTGGAAAAAGATGTTTATGCGTGTCGGTGGCCATGATCAATCCAGCTCAAACTCGTCCTGCCAGGAGCCATCGTCGGCAAAGGACGGTTGTTCCCGCTTATCAAGAAGGAAGTTTTCTACCACCAGATAGTCCATCTCTGTGCGCATGAAGCAACGGTAGGCATCCTCGGTCGTTCTCACAATAGGTTCACCGCGCACGTTAAATGAAGTATTAACCAATACACCACAGCCCGTGCGCGCCTCGAATGCCTTGAGCAAAGCGTGGTAGCGCGGATTAGTCTCCGGGTGCACAGTCTGCACCCGGGCGGAGTAATCAACATGGGTAATGGCAGGCAATGCGGAACGTTTGAGATTTAGCCTCTCTAGACCTGATAGCTGCTGCTGTTCCTCAGTTAAAGGGGTGCGCAGCGAGTCCTTTACCGGGGCGACGATGAGCATGTAGGGGCTGGCCGTCTGCTGCTCAAAGTAGTCGTCCACCCGCTCGGCCAACACAGATGGGGCGAAAGGCCGGAACGATTCCCGGTACTTGATCTTCAGGTTCATTACCGACTGCATCTTGGCGCTGCGTGGGTCCCCGATAATGGACCGGCCACCAAGGGCCCTGGGTCCGAATTCCATACGTCCCTGGGCCCAGCCGATGACATTCTCCTCCTCGAGCAGCTCAGCAAGCTTGGGCAGCAGCTCGGCGTCGCTTAGTTCCCGGTACACCGCACCCTGGGCATCCAGGTCGGCGCGGATACCTTCGGCGGAAAAGCCAGGCCCCAGGAAGGCGCCTTCCATAGCGTCCATAGCACCATTCAGCTTCCGGTCGCCGTCCAGGTAGTCATGCCAGACGATGGCCGCTGCACCCACGGCACCACCCGCATCGCCAGCCGCCGGTTGTATCCAGATATTCTGGAAGGGCCCTTCCCGAAGAATCCGGCCATTGGCGACGCAATTGAGCGCCACACCTCCGGCCAGGCAGAGATTCTTTTCACCGGTCTCGGCGTGAATGGTCCGCGCGAGCCTTAAAACTACTTTCTCGGTCACCTTCTGGATAGAGGCAGCGATATCCATCTCTCTCTGGGAAATATCACTTTCGGGTCGACGGGGCGGTCCGTCGAATAACTGATCAAACCGTTCGTTGGTCATGGTCAAACCCGTGCAGTAATTGAAATACCGCATGTCCAGCCGGAAGGTGCCGTCGTCCTTGAGATCCAGAAGCTTTTCAAGGATCAGATCCACATACCTGGGTTCGCCATAAGGCGCCAGTCCCATGAGTTTGTATTCGCCAGAATTGACCTTGAAGCCGGTGAAATAGGTAAAGGCCGAATACAGGAGGCCCAGAGAATGGGGAAAGTCGATCTCCCAGAGGGGAGTAAGACTCTTACCCTCTCCCTGCCAGACCGTGGTCGTGGCCCACTCGCCGACGCCGTCCAGGCACAATACCGCGGCCTGCTCGAAAGGACTGAAATAGAATGCCGATGCCGCGTGCGAGTGGTGATGCTCGGCGAACAAGATTTTCGACACTTCGTCAGGGTTACAGTTACCAAGCGCCGCAAACTCTCTTTTCAGGGTGGTCTTGAGGAAAAGTTTCTCCTTGAGCCAGATAGGCATGGCCGCCGTAAAGGAGCGGATACCGTTGGGTGCATAACTCAGATGGGTCTCCAGCAGACGCTCAAACTTCACCAGGGGCTTGTCATAGAAGACAATGTGATCCAGATCTTGCAGAGTAATTCCTGCCTCAGCCAGACAGTATTGGGCGGCGCCCGAGGGAAAGCTCGCATCATGCTTCTTTCGAGTGAACCGCTCTTCCTGCGCAGCCGCCACAATCTCTCCATCACGCAGCAACGCCCCCGCGCTGTCGTGGTAATACGCGGATATCCCAAGAATGTGTTTGGCCATGGTTACTCTAAATTATCCCGAAGCGATGAACATAACACAAGATAAAATCAATTCAATCAACTTATTACATAAACACTTGGCCAAAGCGCTGGAATTTCTGTTGCGCTGTCGGAGCCAGCCGCGAGTCGAAACGATCTCGAATCCCTGCGGCGATTCCCGATGTCGAGCAAGGGGCTGTGCATCATCCGGAAGAGAAGCTGTTTTGAAGTAAAGGGCGCTATCGGCTCCGCCAACTCCAGTCCTTCGACCTATGACTGCCGATGTCCGTTTTCAAGCACCACCATAAGGATCACCTGATTCGTGGTCCAGGAAAAAAATTGCTATCCGTTGCTCAATTTTGGTCACGCAGATGCTGCATCAGAGCTTCTGCGAGCAGCCGATTGGCTGCTGCCGTGGCGTGGCCGTCATTCGGAATTTCGTAGTCAGCCTGTTCTGATGGGGCCGGCCCGAAAGCCTTAACCTCAAACAAATCTGACACCTTGATCGTGGGGATCTCTTTTTCTGCCAGGCCCTCCAGTATTAGTGACGATTCCTCGGTTTCGTCATCCCAGAACAGCACCATGAACTCGGCCCCGTAGTCCTGCTCCAGAATGGCGGCGGCCTTGTCGACAATGGCCATCATTAGACGGACGCTTTCCTCGGGGTCTTTCGCTTTGGTTCCAAACAAGAGATTACCTGTCCAGTCCACAACGCGGCTACGACGGGCCACTTTTACGAGCTGAAGATAGCGATAGTAGACTTGAATGTAATCGTCTGAGACATCGGTAAAGCGTCCCCGATACTGCACACTTCCGGTCTCGTTCAGCTCATACTCAGGACCCACTGGATCCCACCATGCTTCCCCGATTGCCCGGCGTGCATGATCAGGGATACCTTCATAGACGGCAACAGCGACGGAATCGTAACCGAAGTTCCGCGGGTTCCCCAATTCTATAGACCTTAACATCTGATGTGGTCCGTATCCGCTAAACCCCAGATTTAATATCGGGCGTCTCCAACCAGTCTCGGCCGCGAGGTAATAAGGCAGTGTCTCGTCATCATTGACGCCTTCACCAAAAGCCATTGAACCCCCATAAAAAACAATGGGCGCCTCTGCTTCCTCATCTCCCGTGAATCCTGGCGTCTGGCGATACCCGTCCTCATTGATGGTATAGATAACATCATAGAGCTTCTCATTACCGACAGTTTTCCATGACCTCACGGCCCTTGCCGGATAGATCTGGTAACCCAGATCTCCTCCATTTTTCCTGAGAGGCTGCGAGTAGCCCTTGCTAAACCTGGAGGTATTCTGCTGCGATTTCAGGTCATTCGGCTCGGCGAGGGACAATGCCAATTCCGCTATTGCCAGACTGAACAGCAATGCGGACAGGAAGACAAAACAATCTCTAATCCACGACGTAGACAGCGCCCAACCGGCTACTGCACAAATGATGAAGCAAAGCGAATAAATCCAAACAAAATCGTTATTGATCAGCCAGAAGGCCGTGACAAGACAGATGACCACGGCTCCCAGGACTATGATTAGATCAATGAACTTTCGCCCTCGAAGTCGGCTGGGGGTATGCGTACTAGCGTCTGACGAAACATTCATTCGGGTGTGGACTCCAGTCTGTATCGTAGGCAAAGAAACATTTACACATTATATAGGTTGTCACTCCAATACCATTCTTCTACCCAGAGATTATTGGGTTCTATCAGAACCGTAGGTACACTATTGACAATGCGATATTGCGGGTGTCGTCTAATTATAGGGCCTCAGCTTCCCAAGAACCCGCCTGAGGTTCTCTTGGCGAGGACAAATGATCGGAAAGCAAAAGCTTACATTCGGCCACACCACGGTCTAGTCAACAATGCGGGCGTCGTATAATGGTTATTACCTTGGCTTCCCAAGCCAAAGATGATGGTTCGATTCCCTTCACCCGCTCCATTTTCCCTCCCACCGTTTCTGGTTCCCGGTAGACCATCGACGAGGCTGCGATCCCGCGTCGCTTGAATCCCGATACCCTGCGATCAACAATGAATCATCTCGTCGCTGGGAGGCGTCATGCTGTTATTGTTCACTGCTGTAGGTGTTGTGCTCGTTGTTTCGTTCCTGTGTTCCATTTTCGAATCAGTACTATTGTCACTGACGCGACCGCAGGTTGAAGTCCTCGTCAAGGTAGACAAACATGCCGGACGCCTGCTGGCGGGCTTCAAGGAAAACATGGACGTGCCGATCGCGGCGATCCTGATACTCAACACGGCGGCACATACGATCGGTGCGGCCGTCGCCGGTGCAAGTTACATGAATGCCCTCGGCGCCGGTACTCTGTGGATCTTCTCGATTATTTTCACGATTGCCGTACTGTTGTTCACGGAGATCATTCCCAAGACGCTCGGCATCGCGCACGCACGCGCACTCGCTGCGCCTGTGGCCTACGGCGTCAATTTTCTCACGACCCTGCTGCGACCGCTGGTATGGCTGAGCGAGCAGATCTCTCGTTCTATTCGCAGTGACATCGAAGTCCCTGTGACTTCGACGGAAGAAATTCGATTGCTGGCATCGTTGGGGCGCAGCGAGGGCGTGGTGGGCGACCAGACAGCCGAGATAATCGTTGGCGCAACGCACCTGCGCTACCTGCGCGCTCATGACGTGATGTTGCCGCGCGAAGACGTCCGTTTCCTGTCGGCGACAATGGACCGCGATGAGGCTGCGGAACTCGTGCGGGAATCCGGTCACAGCCGATTTCCGTTCTCGCCGACACTGGACCTGGGCGATGCAACCGGTGTCGTACTTGCTAAAGACCTGTTGTACTGGCTGCTACAAAATGACGACGGCAAAATCGATTGGGACGCCGTAAGCAAGGAAGCACTCGTCGTGCCCGATAGCGCGCCGCTGCCTCAGTTATTGCACACGTACCAGGATACCCGTCGCCACCTGGCTATCGTCGTCGACGAGTACGGTAGCGTGGAGGGAATTGCAACGCTCGAAGATGTGCTCGAGGAGATCGTCGGCGAAATCGACGACGAGAGCGATCTGCCGGCCGATGACTTTCAAGAAAGACCCGACGGATCACTCCTGCTGGGCGCGCATGTCGATCTGCGCAAATTATCTGACAGGCTCGGCATCGCCTGGGATCCGAACATTGAGGTCGCGACAGCCGGTGGCCTCGTCACAGAAACACTCGAGCGAATTCCGGTTGCCGGTGACTCCATTGACTGGAATGGTTTCCATATAGAAGTGCTAAGAGCCGATCGACGACGCGCCAGACTCCTGAAGGTCAGTAAGCGAGATTCCGCGCATTCAATCAAGGGGGGAGATGAATCATGACGCAGCAACGATTAAGGTCTAATCTGCCGCTTCCAGCGCTTCACTCGCTTCCAGCCAGTTCCACTCCAGGGTTTGGATTTCAGCTTTCCTGTCCACTTGGTCCTGAACCAGCTGGGTTAGCTCAGCTTTGCGCTCCTGATCCGTATAAATAGCCTCATCGGTGAGGCGTTGCTCAACAGCCTCAAGTTCTGCGCGGCGGTCAACAAGCTGCTTCTCGATGTCGCGGACCTTGTCATACATCGGTTTTAGGCGCTGGCGACGCTGTGCCTGCTCCTGGCGCTGCTGTTTCTTGCTGATTTGTTTGCGTGGTGTTTCTTTTTTCTCATAATCAAATTTGCTTTGCCCCAGTTCTTGCTCTTTGAGCCAGGCCGGGTATTCGTCGAGGCTCCGCTTGAAACGATCGACAATGCCGTCGTGCACGATCAACAACTCATCACAGACGCTTCTGAGCAGGTGGCGATCATGCGAGATGACGACCAGCGCCCCCGTGTATTCGATCAGTGCGACGCTCAGCGCCTGACGCATCTCGAGATCAAGGTGGTTAGTCGGTTCATCGAGTAACAACAGATTGGGTTGCTGGCGAATCATCAGGGCCAACACCAGTCGTGCCTTCTCGCCACCCGAAAACGGCGCCACCGGTTCGAAGATGCGCTCACCGCTGAAGCCGAAACGACCGAGGTAATTGCGGTGGTCCTGCTCACGATCACCGGCAGCGTGCACGCGTAAATGATCGATGGGACTCTGCTCCGGTTTAAGCAGTTCCAACTGGTGCTGGGCGAAGTAGCCAATCTTCGTGTCTTTGCTCAGTACCCGCTCGCCTTCGAGTAAGGTACTGCCGCTGGCTAAAGCTTTCACCAGCGTCGACTTGCCGGCGCCGTTGACGCCCAGCAGCCCGATGCGGTCGCCGGCCGACAGATTCAGATTGACCTGGCTAAGCACCGGCCCCTGATTACTACCGTCGTAGCCCAGCACGGCGTCCGTCAGACCCAGGAGATGTTGCGGCTGCTTTTTGGGCTCGAAAAAATGAAACCGAAACGGTGAGTCAACGTGTGCGGGCGCAATCTTTTGCATACGTTCGAGCATTTTCAATCGACTCTGTGCCTGACGGGCCTTTGACGCTTTGTACCGAAAACGATCCACGTAGCCTTGAATGTGCTTGATGTCTTTTTGCTGACGCGCATACATGGCCTGCTGCTGCGCAAGCTGTTCGGCACGCTGCTTTTCGAACTGGCTGTAGTTTCCCGTAAACAGTCGGATTTCCTGGTATTCGATGTGGGCAATACGCGTACAGACCGCGTCGAGGAAATCGCGGTCATGCGAAACGACGAGCAAGATGCCTTCGTAACGCTTCAGCCAGCGTTCGAGCCACAGTATGGCGGGCAGATCCAGGTGGTTGGTGGGTTCGTCCAGCAGCAGGATGTCGGAGCGACACATGAGCGCACGCGCGAGGTTAAGGCGCATGCGCCAGCCACCGGAAAAGTCATTAACTGGCTGCTGTATTTCATTATCCGAGAAGCCCAGCCCGTGCAAAAGCCTGGCACCGCGAGCCTCGGCACTGAATCCGTCGATGACTTCCATGCGTTCGTACAACACATGCGGCGCGGCACCGTGTTCTTTCGCTTCACTCTCCGCTATGGC
>Ga0224508_10003837_pt1 | contig 12379 bp, 8 predicted proteins | sample SF_Jan12_sed_USG_4_FD_170157 | JGI IMG/M metagenome (GOLD analysis project Ga0224508, IMG submission 170157) | Sediment microbial communities from San Francisco Bay, California, United States - SF_Jan12_sed_USGS_21 | ecosystem: Environmental > Aquatic > Marine > Sediment | place: USA: California...
CCGTGGTGACCCGGCGTCGGCGCTGCTCGAGGTGCTCGATCCGGAACAGAATAATACCTTCGCGGATCATTACATGGAGGTCGAGTTCGACCTGTCAGATACCATGTTCGTCGCCACTTCGAATAGCATGAATATTCCCGGACCACTGCTGGATCGTATGGAAGTGATTCGTATTCCGGGATATACCGAAGACGAAAAATTGAATATTGCCCTCAAGTATCTGATTCCCAAGCAAATCAAGGAAAATGGCCTCAAGCCTGAAGAAATTGATATCAGGCAAAATGCAGTACTGGAAATTATTCAGCGATATACGCGTGAGGCCGGGGTGCGAAACCTGGAGCGGGAAATATCAAAGATTTGTCGAAAGGCTGTCAAGATGATGCTGCTCAAACCCAGCACCAAAAAGCTGACCGTTACGGTAAAAACAATCGAGAAGTATCTCGGCGTGAAACGATTCCGCTTCGGCTCCGCGGACGAAAAAGATCAGGTCGGGCAGGTTACCGGCCTGGCCTGGACCGAGGTCGGTGGCGAACTGTTGACCATCGAATCGGCGGTGGTCGATGGCAAGGGCAAGTTTGTGCAAACCGGCCAGTTGGGCGACGTTATGAAGGAATCGATACAGGCGGCGATGACCGTCGTGCGCAGTCGATCCGAAATCCTCGGCGTTAGTCCCGATTTCAACGAAAACAAGGACATCCATATACACGTGCCCGAAGGTGCTACGCCGAAGGATGGACCCAGTGCCGGCGTTGGCATGTGTACCGCCCTGGTTTCGGCGCTGACCGAGATCCCGGTGAAGGCCGAGGTTGCCATGACCGGAGAAATTACCCTTCGCGGTGAAGTGTTGCCAATTGGTGGACTCAAGGAAAAATTGCTGGCCGCGCATCGTGGCGGTATTACCAAGGTGCTGATACCCGAGGAAAACGAAAAAGACCTGGCCGAGATCCCGGACAATATCAAGGCCAAGCTCGAAATTATCCCGGTGCGATGGATTGATCAGGTTCTGGAAGTAGCGCTTGCCCATCAACCGACGCCGTTACCCGATGCCCAGGGAGCGGCCGAAGAGAGCCCAAAGTCGAAGACCAAGGATAAAAAGTCGTCGGGAGTCAGGGCGCACTAGCCGATTGTGTAAATAATACGATTTATTTAACGTTTTTGCCTTTTTATGGTTGACCCTAAAGGCTGCTGTTGGTTTAATTCGACGCTCTGGACGGGGGATTAAGCGAGTTAAAAAAACTCGCGCATCACAGCAACGATAACAAGCACAATTCAGACTTGCGTTGCCTGTCCGCCCTACGGGCAAAAATTATATCAACTTAACCAAATGGAAAAAATCTAATGAATAAATCCGAATTGATTGATGCTGTTGCTGGCGCGGCAGATTTGAGCAAAGCCGATGCTTCACGTGCAGTTGATGGTGTAATTGGTGCCGTGACCGAGGCGCTTAAGTCTGGTGACCAGGTCACCGTTGTTGGCTTTGGAACCTTCCTCGTACGCCAGCGCGAAGCACGTTCAGGTCGTAATCCCCGTACTGGCGAAACTATCCAGATCAAAGCTTCAAAAGTACCTGCATTTAAGGCTGGCAAAGCCCTCAAGGACGCTGTAAACTAGCGCCCCTTTTTTGGCTACACCGGGTGCTTAGCTCAGCTGGGAGAGCATCGCCCTTACAAGGCGAGGGTCGGCGGTTCGATCCCGTCAGCACCCACCATCAAATCAGGAGTGGTAGTTCAGTTGGTTAGAATACCGGCCTGTCACGCCGGGGGTCGCGGGTTCGAGTCCCGTCCACTCCGCCATCATTGATTGCGCTCCTCGTGAGCGCATCATTCAGATGGTATCTGTAACTTAGTGACGACAAGATAAATGCTACAAGCAATTCGAGACAAAGTAACCGGATGGATTGCCTACGGCATTATCTTTCTGATCAGTATTCCATTCGCGCTCTGGGGCGTTAATTCCTATCTCGGCGGCGGCGAGGCCGCACCTGCCGCGATAGTCAACGGTGAAGAAATCACTGCCCGCGACCTCGAACAATCCTACGCGACTTACCGTCAGCGCCTGAGCCGGTTATTTGGTGGAACTATCCCTGAATCCTATGGTAACGAAGCCATGCTGCGCGACCAGGTTCGCAATCAGTTGATCGAAAGATTCGCTCTGCGCCAGTACGTGCAATCGCAACGCTATCGGATTGGTGATAGCGAGCTCAATCATATCATTCGTAGCATGGATGTATTCCAGCAAGAAGGTCAGTTCGACACCGCGATCTACGAAGCGCAGTTACGTTCGCAGGGATATTCGCCGCTTGGTTTTGAGCAGGAACTCAGAATTGATGGTGCGATGGGACAGTTCGAAACCGGGATCCGCGCGACTTCGTTCGTTTTGCCCGCTGTCCGTAAGCAGTTTTCCAGTCTGAAAAACCAGACCCGCAAAATCAGAACAATCAGATACAGTGCAACCGCGGACGATATCAAGATCGACGACAGCGATATCGAACAGCACTACCAGTTACATAGTGCCCGTTACCGTACCCCCGAACAGCTCAGGATCGACTATATCGAAGTCAGCCTGGATGACATCAAACAGGGTATCGAAGTCAATGCCGACGAAGTTCGCGCACGGTATGAGGATAATCGTGAGGCCTACTCAAGCCCTGAAATCAGGGAGGCGAGTCATATCCTGATCAAGGTGGACGACGATAATGACAACGAGCAGGCGCTCGCCAGGATCAACGATATTCGCAACCGGATTGTCAACGGTGAAAGTTTCGCCGATCTGGCAACCGAGCTTTCGCAAGATCCGGGCTCGGCCAGTGATGGCGGAAACCTCGGTGAGATCGAGCGCGGGGTTATGGTGCAGACCTTCGAAGCGGAGCTGTTCGCGATGCAGGTCGATCAACTAAGCGAACCGGTCAAGACCGGATTTGGCTGGCATCTCATTAAACTGCATTCAATCAGCGGCGGTGAAACCCGCTCTTTCGAGTCGATGCGAGCCGAGCTCGAGGATGAAATCAGCGCGGAGCTGGCCGAAAGCCAGATTTACGATCTGGTGGAAAATCTGGCCAACCTGGCCTACGAACAATCAGATTCGTTGTTGCCCGCCGCGGAACAGCTGGGCCTTGAACTTCGCACCAGCGAATGGTTCGATCGCAGCTCCGGCAGCGGAATCGCCGCCGACAGTCAAGTACGACAGCAGGCTTTTTCACCCGAGGTGCTGCAACAGGGACTCAATAGTGAAGCAATCGAACTCGGCAGCGAGCGCGTCGTATTCCTGCGGCTGAACGAATTAAAGGCTTCGCAACAGCGGTCACTGGAAGAGATGCGGGAAACGGTCATCGACGAATTGACCGCAATCAGGCTGCGCGAGTCGAACAACCAAACGGGCGCGCAAGGGCTGGTTGCGTTGAACGGCGGACAAACGCTGGAGGACCTGGCACAACAATGGTCGGTGACGGTTAACGACCATGGTTTCGTAAATCGCCAGCAGACTGGAGTCGATACGGCGATCAGCAATCGAGCATTCAAGATGCCCAAACCGGAAGCAGGCGCCGTGTATGATGGGCTTTCGCTGTCTAATGGCGACTATGTCATTGTGGAATTGTCCGCGGTCCTTTCAAACGATACCGAGGTCGACCAGAAATCGCTTGACGGCCTCACAGAGGCGCAAATGAGCGCCGATTACCTGTCTGCCATGAAGATGCTTTCGGGGCGTGCTGAAGTCGTTAAAACGCCGTTAGAAGAGCTGTAAGCAGGCTCTTCCCCCGCCGGATGCGGATGCCTTGCTAGTCGAGTACACCCATGCTGACGATATTGTAGCCGGAGTCGACGTAAATATTTTCCCCGGTAATCCCTGCCGCCAGGTCCGAGCATAAAAAGGCACCCGCATTGCCGACATCTTCGATCGTGACATTGCGCCGTAGCGGCGCATTGTGGGCGACCTCGTCGAGAATCTTTTTAAAGTTGCCGATACCGGCTGCGGCGAGCGTTTTTATCGGGCCCGCCGAGATCGAATTAACACGAATTCCCTCGGGTCCAAGCGCTGCGGAGAGGTAACGCACGTTAGCCTCGAGACTGGCTTTGGCGACACCCATGATGTTGTAGTTGGGCAGGGCTCTCTCCGAGCCCAGGTATGACATGGTGATAATTGCGCCGTTAGTGTTCTGCATCATCGGTCTTGCAGCTTTGGCCATTGCCGCCAGGCTGTAGGAACTGATGTCGTGCGCCATTCGAAATCCTTCGCGATCGAGATTTTCCAGGTAGTCGCCGACAAGCGCTTCGCGCGGTGCGAAAGCTACCGAGTGGACCAGGGCGTCGAGTGAACTCCAGCGAGCACCAAGTTGTTTGAACAAATCGACTATTTCGTCGTCGCTACTGACGTCACAGGGCAACGCGATATCGGACTCGAATTCGGCGGCAAACTTTTCCACCCGCGGCTTCAGTTTATCGTTGGCATAGCTAAAGGCCAGTTCGGCGCCTTCACGATGCATCGCCTGTGCGATGCCGTATGCAATTGAACGATTGCTGGCGATGCCAACGATAAGTGCTTTTTTACCGGCTAAAAATCCCATGCTTGCTCCCGCAAATAAAATCTATTTTGTCAGCCTCCATGGCTGCATGCAATCCTAAATGACGCCGTAAGGCGTCGACGCGGAATACGCACGGGTTTACTCGGCTTCAGGCCCCTCGGGTACCGGACTATCGGCGACCTGAAAATGCTGGCGGCTTCGATGATTTCGGGTAAGGCGCCGGCCCGTAATCTTGCACGACATTATCACTCGCTGAATAGTCGAGACAGGGATTCGGGCAGGCAGGGGCGTCCTCGCTCATTCGTCGAGGTGCCTGTAATCCTTGCCGCCAGCATCAGAGTTTCATCCGGCAGGCGGAATATATCCTGCTGGAATTCGAAACGAATTCTCGAGCTCTGACGAAGCAGGCTACGCACGATGAAACGATCATTGCTGACCAGCGAATTTTTATAATCGAGTTCGGCCCTGATCACCACCAGATTGATGCCTGCCGCGGTCAGTTCCGCGAAACTGATGTCGTGGCTCGACAGAAATTCGTGACGCGCATGTTCGAGATAATTCTGGTACACGGCATTATTGACTACTCCTTGCATATCGCATTCGTAGTCACGCACCGAAAATTCGAGTTCGTGAGTGTATTGCATGTTGATTCCGTTTCTATTGCAGCAGATGTTGCCATATAGATTTGTCGAGTCAACCTGGCTACAGATCAAGTCAGGTTTCAATAATGGTTGCTTTTTTTTTAAATGCTGTCAGTAATTGTCACCTTAACGGGAACTGCAACGGACAAAAATGAATCTTTCTGATTTCGGAAAACGCTATCAGGGATACTCGGGCATAACGCACTTGATGGATGACCTGAGCGAGGGGCTGGCACAGCCGGGTGTCGTCATGCTCGGCGGTGGCAATCCGGCGGCAATTCCTGAGGTGAAGGCGTTGATGGGGCAGGTCATATCGGAACTGCATGCGGCGGGTAAGCTGGTTGAAACGCTGTCCAATTATGATGGACCGCAGGGTAAAGTCAGCTTTCTCGAAACTCTTGCCGGGTTTTTCAGGCAACAGTATGGCTGGGATATCAGTCACAGGAATATTGCCTTGACTCACGGCAGTCAGAGTTCGTTTTTTATTCTCTTCAACTCCTTTGCCGGCCAGGCCGGAGCGCTCCAAAAGCGCGTGTTGATTCCGCTGGTTCCCGAGTATATCGGTTACAGCGATGTCGGCATCGAGGATGGTTTGATCGTTAGCCAGGAGGCCAGAATTCATCACCTCGAAGACGGCTTTTTCAAGTACCAGGTCGACTTCGAGCATTTACAGGTTGACGATTCTACCGGGCTGATTTGCGTTTCACGTCCCACCAATCCCAGCGGCAACGTACTAACCGACGAGGAATGCCTGCAGCTGGACCAGATTGCCCGCCGCCATGACGTGCCGCTATTGATCGATAGCGCCTATGGCACGCCTTTCCCGAATATTATTTTTTCCGAGGTAAATCCTTTCTGGAACGACAATTGTATTGTCTGTATGAGCCTGTCGAAACTGGGACTGCCGGGTGCGCGTACCGGTATCGTAATCGCTAACGAGGAAATCATTCGATACTTTTCCAACATGACCGCGATTACCAGCCTGGCGCCGGCCGGCCTCGGCGCGGAAATCGTCAACCAGTTGATCGCCGACAAGGCCTTGTTGCCTCTTTGTAACGACCTCATTCGGCCTTTTTATCAGCGCCGCTCCGAGCTCGCGGTCAGTCTATTGCGCAGCTCGGTCGATGATTCGAGACTGCACATACACAAACCCGAGGGCTCGATGTTTTTATGGTTATGGTTTGAAGGCCTGGGCATATCCACCACCGAGTTATACCAGCGGCTGAAAAGCAGGGGACTGCTGGTCGTGCCGGGAAAATATTTTTTCCCGGGTCAGTCGACAGTTACCGAGCACGCGGAAAGTTGCGTGCGCATGAACTACGTGCAGAGTGAGGACGAACTCGCCAGGGGTATCGAGATACTGGCGCGTGAGTTGCGTGACTGCTGGTAGCGCGCGTAAATTATTTGGACGTATGGGTAAACACGCCGTCCCAGTTATCCCCGGGTGGTTCTCTGCGATAAACGGCGATACGGTTCATGTATTCCTGGTAGAGCAGGCGATCGGGACTGGCGCGAGTCAGGTTGAAGAAATCCAGTTCGGCCTTGTCCCAGGACTGTGCGCGGAAATTCATTAGTGCTTTCTTGTAGGCGGTCAGCTCCGAGGTCACCGATTTTTCGAGGTCGTTCTTGTGACCGACCGGTTCGAATATCGCCACTGGTTCGTTCTTGCCTTTTACTCTGACAAGATCCAGTTCGCGAAACACGAATTCGGGTATGGCATTCTTGGTGGATTCGCTGACGATGATGTTTACGCCGTACTTTTTGGTCAGCCCTTCCAGCCTGGAACCGAGGTTTACCGCATCGCCAAGGACGGTATAGGCCATGCGGAACTCCGATCCCATGTTGCCAACATTCATGTCGCCGGTATTGAGACCGATGCCGATGTTAACCGCGGGCCAGCCGCGCTGTTTGAAGTCTTCCTGCATGATCTTGAGTTCGTCCATCATTTCCATGGCCGCGTAAAGCGCATGGCGCGCGTGCTCCGAATCGGCTAGCGGAGCACCCCAGAATGACATGATGGCGTCGCCCATGTACTTGTCGATGGTGCCCCTGTTCTTGTGAATTACGCGTGTCATGGGCGTTAGCAGGGCGTTCATCAACTGGGTGAGTTGCTTCGGATCCATGCCTTCGGAAATTGAAGTAAACCCGCGCACGTCCGAGAACAGCACCGTCATCTCGCGGTTTTCGCCCTCGAGTGAGTACTCTTCGGGGGAGGTGCTCATCTCGTCGACCAGTTCCGGCGGGATATAGTGGCCGAACAGGTGGGCCAACTGGCGCTTGCCGCGCGATTCGATGAAGAAACCGTAGGACATGTGCAGCATGAATAGCAGCAGGATCAGCACCAGCGGGCTCGCCAGCGGCAGTATCAGGTTGCTGTTCCAGGCGATAAAGGTGCCTGCCAGCACGACGCCGGTCAGTCCCAGGGTGCCGGCTGCCGCAAGTAGCGGCGATAGCAGGGGGAGCAACAGGGCCATGCTGACCGCAATGACCACCAGCAACACGAACTCGTAGCCAACGGTCCATGCCGGCTTATGTTTGATGCGATCGCCGAGGATGCCGGAAATGATATTGGCGTGTACTTCTACCCCGGGATAAATGTTCTGCACCGGCGTCGAACGTAAATCGAGTAAGCCGGGTGCCGAAGTGCCTACCAGCACGATCTTGTCCCTGAGGGCAAGCGGATTGGTCGTGCGGCTCAGCACCTGATGCGCCGGTATATAGGGAAAACTGCCCTGGCGACCACGATAGGGGACAAACACGGCGCCATTGGCGTCGACCGGGATGCGGTGACTACCCAGGTTGATGGTCTCGAGGGCGTAGTACTCCTTACCGCCACGGCTGCCCTCGGTTTCGACCGCCAGTTCTATTCCAGCTGTATCGAGATGAGCCTGGGCAGTGGCCAGCGCCAGTGAAGCGAACAGATAGCCATCGAAAGACTGTACCAGCGGCACGCGTCGAAACACACCATCGGCATCGACAAATGGATTGTCGAAATAACCGCCGGACCTGGCCGAGGCCTGCAGTATCTCCAGGTTGCCGCCGAAACCGACCGCCTTGTTGATCGGCAGGCGTTCGCTCCACTGCACGTCCATCTTGGTGAGCGCCGGGGGCAGCAGGCCGGTGACGCCGGTTTCACCTTCCTGTAGATTGGTCTTGAAGTAATAGCCGAGAACAATATTTTTCCCAACCAGGCTGTCGGCGAATATTTCGTCGTGCCGGAGGCTGGGTCGAATTTCGTCGAGCGCCTGTAGATAAAGGGCGTCGTTCTTGAGTGAGGTGCGCGCCAGCTGTTCGAATTTTTCCAGGCCGGAGCTTTGGTCTTTTTCGGCAAACACGATGTCGAAGCCAACTACGTCGGCCTCGTAATAATTGAACAGATTGTCGACTATGGTGGCCAGCTTGTCTCGCCCCCAGGGCCATCGACCCACTTCGGCGAGCGAATTTTCATCGATATCGACGATGACCACACGATCATCGATTGAGTCTGGGAGGGTGAAATTCAGCCTGGCGTCGTAAGTCCAGTTTTCCAGCTGCTTGATAAACGGGTATTTGAAAAGTCCCGAGGTATCGATTAGTAGAACAAGCAGTATCAGTGCGCTAAGTACCAGTCTGACTATGCGCTGTAGTTGCATGTATGCTCCCGGGTTTAGTTCGGATGAGCAGTCTTAGGGGTTTTTATTTGAGGTAAAATTCCATCTTAACGCCGGCGACTTCGATAATGTCGTGGCTTTTGAGTTCATGTGCGTTTGAACCGATGGGTGATCCGCCGACTTTAGGTACGCTGTTATTCGGGCCGCCGTCGACATGAATCAGGAAAAATCCCTGCGGTCGGCGGGTAATTGCAGCAACCTGCACGCCAGGTTGACCGATGGTGGTCAGGGCCTTGGTCAACACCAGTTCCTTGCCAGCGTTGGCGCCGCTTAACAACTGCAGGCAGGCTTCCTTGTTGGCCATCGGCGAGGCGGCGGTAGTGGCAGCTTCCGAAGCAATGGCCGCAGATATCTTCTGCACCGACTTGTCGATTTCCTTGCCACCGGCCTCCTCGGGCATGCCCGCTTCACCCGGGCGTATGATCATGGTCTGCTCAAAATCCTGTTCGCCGCCGACGGAAGCGTTTTGATAAGTGATCTGATACTTGCCAAGCGTAATATTATCGCCATTTTCAAGCGCATGCTTTTTGACCAGCTTGCCGTTGACATAGGTTCCGTTGGTACTGCCCAGGTCTTCCAGGAAAGAATCTTCGAGAATGGTAATGACCTGGGCATGCCTGCCGCTGACCGATAGATTATCGATCTGAATGTCGTTACCTGGCTTGCGCCCTATCGTAGTTGTTTCATTGACCAAATCGTACTCGGTTTTTTCGCCCGTGCTTGATGTAGTGATCAGTTTTGCGACCATGTTATTATCCAGCCTCTATATTGAGTAGTTTCTACTGGGTGTATTCCGTTAATCGAACCAAGCGGCAAATTTTTTAAACCAGCCTTGCTTGGTCGAGAAATCTTCGTCAATTCGGCATAACATTACCGAAATATTGTCCTTCCCGCCGTTCTGGTTTGCCTTTGTAATCAATTGCTTGGCAGCTTCTTCTAGATTAGCACTAAATTCTTTAATAGTGTAGTACATATCTTCGTCTTCAACCAGATCGGTTAATCCGTCAGAACATAGCAGATATATATCATTTTTCAGGACTATATCTTCCTGAATGTCCGGCATGACGATGGGATCGATGCCGAGAGCGCGCGTTACCAGGTTTTTATTCATCGAATTGCGCGCTTCCTCGGGTGTATAAAAGCCTCGATCGATGAGTTCCTGCAGCAGTGAATGATCCTTGGTGATCTGCTCCAGTTTGCTATTTCGCAGTCGATAGCAGCGCGAATCGCCGATATGCGCGAGTGAAAAGGAATTATTGTAAAACTGTAACACCACGATGGTGGTGCCCATACCCTTGTGTTCAGGATTGGCTTCGGCAGCCTTGTATACCTGTTCGTTAGCGGACACTACAGCGTCCTGAATGCAGATCGATTCCATCGAGAAGCCGCTGGCCTCATCGACTTCACCCGCGGTTATTTCGGGCAGGCGTTTTTGTAGCAATTCGATGATGGTGTCGACGGTCATGCTACTGGCAATCTCGCCACCGCGATGTCCGCCCATACCGTCTGCCAGCACCACGAGTCCCAGCGCGCTGTCGTAACCGATAGCGTCCTCGTTCTTGCTGCGAACCATGCCTGTATCCGTCAAGCCTATTATTCTTATTTTGTTCTGCAAATTCATGAATCAGTCAGGGCTAACTTTTCAAAAATACTTTCAATGCATTGGCGAATTCCACTCCAGTCTGAAATCGCTGGTCAACATCTTTGGTCATTGCTTTGTTGATAACGGCAGACAAAGCCTCAGGGATTTCAGCGCGGACTGTCCTGACGTCTGCGGCTTCTTCGTTGGTTATCTTGAACATCAGGCTGGCCATGGAATCTGCCTTGAATGGTAGCGAACCCGAGAGCATCTGGTAGAGCATAACACCGAGCGAGAACAAATCAGAGCGTCCATCGACTTTTTTGCCAGCCAGTTGCTCCGGAGACATGTAGGAAGGCGTGCCGAGCACCATGCCGGTCTTGGTTTTGCTCGAATCGGTAATGCGCGCGATGCCGAAATCGGTAATCTTGATCGTGTCCGATTCTGGCTCGTACATGATGTTCGCCGGTTTTATGTCACGATGCACCACGTTTTGCCGATGTGCGAAATCGAGCCCTTCCGCCGCGCGCGCAACGATACTGAGCACGGTACGCATTTTCAGCAGATTGTCGGGCTTGCAGTAGCGGGCGAGGTCATGCCCCTTGAGGAATTCCATTGCGATATAGGCCAGATCGTGTTCTTCACCCGCATCGTAGATGGTGACAATGTTAGGGTGATTGAGTCGCCCGGCGGTTTCCGCCTCGCGAAAGAACCGCTCCTTGACTTCCTCGAGTTCGTCTTCCTCGAACTCCTGCGCCAGCGCCATGGTCTTGATCGCGACCACGCGGCTGATTTTCGGGTCCTTGCCGAGGTAAACGATACCCATGGCGCCTTTACCGAGCTCTTTTTCAACCTCGTAGCGTCCGAGCATGGGTTTTTCGATACCTTCGCCATCCAGCATCAGGGTGCCGCCGGCGTGACCGCCACTGCCGCCGAGCATGACGGTCTCTTCCATTTTCTGCGCTCGGTTCATGCGTGTCTCGATATCCCGGAAACCCTTGTCATGCTTTGTCATGTACTGATAAACAGAGGTCGCCTTGTTAAACTGGCGTTTGCGTTCGAAATCGAGCGCCAGGTTGTACATCGCTTCGAGCACCTGCTCGTCCACCGGGCTGCACTTGCGGAATTTTTCGAAGGCCATATCAAGCTGTCCCTGGCTTTGAAAGGCGATGCCCAGCATGCGATTACTTTCGGCGGATTCCTCATCCGACCTGGCCTTGCCGCGCTCGGTGACGAGAAAACGTTTGGTGGTTATCAGCAGATAGCCGATTGCCAGCAGGGCGCCCGGCGTCATCATCTGGATCCACATGGTATTGTTGGTCATCAGCAGGTAATGGGTGGCAATCAGCGCCAGCACCAGCACCAGGGTTACGACGAATGCGACACCGGCCTTGAGGCGCGGCATCAGTATCATCAGGTAAAGCATGGCCAACAGAAAAGCGCCCATCTTTACCCAGTTACCCCATTCGGGTTCGATAAAAAAATCTTCGTTGAGGATACTCGACACCGAATGCGCCAGCGTGATTACCGGTTCCATTGCTGTATTTATCGGGGTCAGCTGAGGCGTGCCGACGCCGGTAGCTGTCGAACCGATAAGCACGATCTTGTCTTTGTATTTCTCCAGCGGAATTTTGCCGGTTATGACGTCGAAGTAGGAATCGACCTGAAAGGCCGGAAAACCGTCGATGTCTGAATAATAAAACGTATTCATCTGCAAGTAGTTGTCGGTTTTGATCGTGAGCGATCCGAGTTCCACGCTCTCGGCGAGGTTGACTTTTATGTCGCTGACATCGAGATTCAGGCTTTTAGCGGCAATCTGCAGCGAGAAGGAGGGGTAAAAACGGTCGTAGTACTGCAGCACCAACGGTTCCCAGCGGACGCTGCCGTCGAAATCCGGTTTCGAGTTGAGGTGTCCGATCGCAGCCGCATGTGCGCCCAGTTGGGGAATCGGGGGCAGGGCGTCGATAGTCGAAATAGGGAATAACCCCTG
>Ga0224508_10003838_pt1 | contig 12379 bp, 11 predicted proteins | sample SF_Jan12_sed_USG_4_FD_170157 | JGI IMG/M metagenome (GOLD analysis project Ga0224508, IMG submission 170157) | Sediment microbial communities from San Francisco Bay, California, United States - SF_Jan12_sed_USGS_21 | ecosystem: Environmental > Aquatic > Marine > Sediment | place: USA...
CCTGCGAGAGTCGAATCCCGCCATGCGCGAAAGTCGTCGAGTGCCCTTCCCATCAAGGACTCGCGGCGACTGGGATCGAGGTCCCTGGATATGGTTGCGCTGCCTGCAGCCAGTAGCTCGGTAACTCGACGCTCGGCTTCCGCCGTGGTGTCGGCGAGGACGCGGCGGACCGTCTGGTCGACATCGCCGAGATCGATGGTGACGCCCGCCGTCAACAGCGTGTGCGCTCCAACCGCCAGCGCTCTTCGTACCAGGTCTGGCCAGTCGGCCTCGTCGTGTGCCCGAAGGAGTTGGGCGAGTGCCGGCTCGTCGACTGCGATTTCGCTGATCGTGGTGGTTTCCTCGGAAACGGTGATGTTGTCCATGCCCAAGACCGTAGAAGGTGGGTGTGACAGAAAGTCACGCCTTAGCGCTGATCGACGATGTCCTCCGATCGGAGACTTCGTCGGTCCTCATCGAGTCCCTTTGCCAACGCGACGTGCCCATCCACCTGCGCCCTGACGATCCCTGCGGCAACGGTGCGGGCGTCCCGTCGCTGGTCTCAGGAAGGTCGCCAGGAACTTGTCCCTTCCATTGACGATAAGTTGCGGCGGCGTAGGGTCCTCTTGAGCAATGCGGGAGATTGGGCCTGGTGGCGGTTACAGATCCAGCCTTGGAGCAGGACCTCGAGGGCATCGCCGATGCGCTCGAGGCTGCCTCGTTCCGCCTTCCGTTCGACGATCGGAGCGGACGGGATCGAGCGCGCGGCGAGATGGCGACGGGTATTCGCCAGTTCTTGCTTCCTCGAGTGACTGACATCGATGGGCCGGTCGTTGGGCTTCTCACCGGCCCTACCGGGACGGGGAAGTCGACGCTCCTGAACTCGCTGGCCGAGCGAAAGCTATCCGAGGTGTCTGCTATCAGGGGGGGGACTTCTGACCTGGTCGTGTGGGCTCATCGCCGGCACGGCGGTCGCTATTGGCAGGAGTTCGTCGCCAAGGTCGAGCAACACGTCGGCCCTAGCGCCGAGATAATCCTCGGCGAAGAACCACTGCTCGATCACCTGACGCTGATCGATGCTCCACCACTTGGCGGCGTCGAGGGAACCGAGCTGCTCGCCCTCGCCGATCTATCGGTGTTCGTGACCAGCGCTACTCGTTATGCCGACTTCGCAACCTGGGATCTCCTCGAGGTGGTGCGGAGCAGGGGAATCCCGGTGCTCTTCGTCATCAACAGGGTGCCGCGAGACGCCGCATCGAGTCGGGCCGTCGTTGACGACTTCGCCACCAAACTGGCCGATGCAGGGTTCTTGCCGGAGCCCGACCCGGCGTTGCTATTCGTTGTTTTCGAGCACCGCATCGATGGGACAAGCGACGGGCTGCCTCCCGGATCCGTCTCGGGACTGCGCAGGGAACTCTCGGAGCTAGGGAATCCCGCCTTCCGGGAACAGCTGGCTGCGACGGCCGCGAGGTCGCTCTTCGCCGACCTCGGCCAGCGGGGGATGCAGGTGGCAGTCCTGGCTCGCGAGGAGGCCACCCGGGGACGTGAGTTGCTGGCCATGGCCGAACGCTCCTACAACGCGCGACTAGCAGCGATCGGATCCGATCTCGAGCGTGGCAAGTATGCACATCTTGCGGAGAATTGGGACCCGGGCAGGTTGGCAGGGATGCTCGCCAGACACATCAGGATCGGCGCCCAGGACTCGGCCGCGGCCTGGTCGGAGCACAGCGTTGGCAGACGGCTGATCCAGGGTCCTGGAGACGCCCTATGGCGGAGCTCTCCCGAGGCCACACCGGATGCTCTGGCGGCAATCGAGGCGTGGGGCGATCAGCTGCAATGGCTCGCTGCGGACCGATCGAAGCGACGCCGGATGTTCAAGTCGGTTCGCAAGCGGGTCGGGAGGGTTCTTCGCACCAGCGCCCTCGCCGGTGCCGATGCTCTGATGCCGGATGATCTCGTCAAGCGTTACGGAGCCCAGGGCGCTACCGGTGTCGTGCGAGCGGCCCGCAGCTCGCTGCTCGATGCGCTCGGAGAGGCCTTCCAAGCAGACGCCTCTCGCTTTCGGGCGGCGGTCGGCCCGATCGAGCGTCTGGAGATCCTGGCCGGCTTGCTGGAGGAAAAGGCGGCTGTCTTCGACGAGGGCTCTCGATGAAGATCATCGCCGAGCTGGCAACGGCCCTCGACTTGGTTCGCCTTCGAGCGGCGGATGTCCTCGATGCTGACGAGCTCGGGGACATCGACGATATTGCAGAGCGTGTCGAGGAGCGGCGGGGCTTCCCCGGCGACACTCTTGTCGTCGCCCTTGCCGGCGGTACCGGTGCCGGGAAGTCGAGCCTTCTGAACGCTCTGGCCGGCGAAGAGGTTGCGTCGGTGAGCGCCGTTCGGCCGCACACAGATCAAGCGTTGGCTTTGACTCCAGCGGACCCGAGTTTCGAGCTGACCGCCTTCCTCGACGACATGGGGATAAGCGAGCGGTTCGGCCAAGGGCGCTTCAGCGATCTGGCCGTCATCGACCTTCCCGACCAAGACAGCATCGCCACCGCCCACCGTGAGCTCGTTTGGGACTTGTTGCCAGAGGTCGATGCCATCATCTGGGTGGCCGATCCCGACAAGTACCGCGACGTCGAATTCCTCCGGGACTATGTCGGAGGGTTGGCTGCATACCAGGACCAGGCGCTGTTCGTGCTGAACAAAGCCGACCTGCTCTCGGACACGGCTGTTGAGGAGGTCACAGCCGATTTCATCGGCCAGCTGGAGGTGCACGGCATCGTCGAGCCCAAGGTCTTCGCCCTGGCGGCGGCACCACCGCACCAGGACCCGATCGGCACCGAGGAGTTGGCGCGGCATCTGGAAGAGCAGATGGAGGCCAAGCGCGTTTTCGCTTCCAAGACGGTCGCCGATGTGGGTCGTGCCGTTTCGATGATGCTGACGAGAGCCCGACTCGACAGCGGCGGCGCCGTCTCCTTCGACGAGCGCTGGGAGGCCGCCAGTACCGAAATCGGGGCCGCACTCGACGCAGAAGACCCCGAGGGTGCGACGACGGTGATGGACGACTTCATCGCCTCCCTCGTGGCGATGGTCGGATCATCGTTCGGGCGTCGTCTTGTCGACGCGGTTCCGCCGCATCTCATCGAGAGGGAGCTGAGCGCTGCTGCCGCAGCCGCGGCGCCGGTGCCGCCGAGCACGAAGGCAATGCGCCGACGCTCCAAGAACCGCATCGAACCCGATGTCGAGCGGCCACCAGCTCCGGACCTCGATGCTTCGCTCGGCCAGCCGCTACGCGCCTTGCTCTGGAACCGCTCCTATCTCGGCGCCACTTTGGCAGCCGTCTCCGTGCAAGCGGCCCAGGCACAGGCCCGTCTGACGGGCTAGCTCGGAAAGGTGTGGTCGCGGACCAAGCAGTCCCTACGCTCCGCGCATGCTATTTCAGCTGATCGATGCCTGTGGCGAACATCCTGGGTTCGTTTGCGAGTCGGTCTACGACGCCACCGAGTCGGAGGTCTGGGCCAGGGCCGCCGAGTGGACCGTGGAGAAGCCGATCCGTGTCTTGGTCATCCTCGCCATCGCCTGGTTGGTGAATCGCCTGGTCCGTCGCGCCATCGATCGTTTCACGGCTACCGCCGCCCACCGCCTGGATGCGGACGCGTCGGAGCAGGCCCATCTAGTCAGGTCGGGCCACCTGCGGTCCCTTGGCGATCGACTGACTACGAAGCTCGACTCGCTGGCGACACGGAGCATCCGGAAACGACAGCGAACCGAGACGCTGGGAACGGTGCTGAGAAGCCTGGCGTCCGCCGTCATCTACACGATCGCCGTTCTCATCGTCCTCGGTGAGTTCGACATCAACCTGGGCCCTTTCATCGCGGGTGCCGGCATCGTCGGTATCGCCCTCGGTTTCGGAGCACAGGCAGTTGTTCGCGATTTCCTTGCGGGGATCTTCATGCTCGTCGAAGACCAATACGGAGTCGGGGACATCATCGATGTCGGCGATGCCACCGGAGTCGTTGAGGGGGTCTCTCTCCGCACGACTCGCATTCGCGACGTCGAGGGAACCGTGTGGTTCGTCCCCAACGGCGAGATCAAACGCATCGGCAACAAGAGCCAGCTGTGGTCCCGCGCCGTCATGGACATCGAGGTGGCGTACGACACTGACCTTGGGAAGGCAGCGGATGTCATCAAGGGCGTGGCCGACCAGGTGTGGTCCGAGGCTCTGGTCAGCGCCACCATTATCGAAGAGCCCGAGATCTGGGGAGTTCAGGATTTCGGCGCCTCCGCCATCGCCGTTCGGTTGGTGATCAAGACCGAGCCGGGGGAGCAGTTCGCGGCTGCCAGGGAGATCAGGGGTCGTCTCAAGGCGGCCTTCGACGCAGCCGGCATCGACATCCCCTTCCCCCAGCGAACCGTATGGTTGCGCCGGGACGAGGGGTCGGGCCAACCGAGTTCAGTCCTGCATGCCAACCGCAGTTCTGAGGAAGCCACACCTGAGGTGTAGCAGGCCCGCAGACGGCTACCGATAGAGCCCATCTATTTCGGTGCCGAACTTCTCGTTGATCACACGCCGCTTCAGTTTCAGGGTCGGCGTCAGCGCGTCGGCGGGAAAGCCGCCTGCCACGACGCTCCACTTGCGAACGCCTTCAGCCTTGGAGAACTGGGCGTTGACTCCGTCGATCACCTTCTCGATGTGGCCGAGGACCTTGGGGTGACGGTAGACGGCGTCGTCGGAATCAGCCACATCGCCTTCCTGATGGAGCCAGGTCTTGGCCTCGTCCAGATCGAGCGAGATGAGCGCCACCAGGTAGGGCTTGTGATCGCCGATGATGATGGCCTCTGCGACGAGACCATCTGCCTTAATCCGGGACTCGATCTCTTGGGGGGCGACGTTCTTGCCTCCGGCAGTGATGATGATGTCCTTCTTGCGATCGACGATCTTCAGGCTGCCGTCGGCCATGAAGACGCCGATGTCGCCCGTGTGGAGCCAGCCATCCTTGAGGGTTTCTGCGGTCTGGTCTGGCTCGTTGTAGTAGCCCTGGAACACGTTCGGCCCACGGAAGAGGATCTCTCCATCGTCTGCCAACTTGACCTCGGTTCCTTCGAGTGGCGGCCCAACACTGCCGACGTGGAGTTGGCCGGGGCTCTGCACGGTGCCGGCCGCAGTGCTCTCGGTCATGCCCCAACCTTGGTGTAGCGGAAGTCCCATTCCCTGGAAGAAACGCTGGACGTCGGGGGCAAGGGGAGCGGCGCCCGAAATGGCTATCCGACAGCGGTCAAGTCCCAGCTCGCCGAGGACCTTCTTTCCGACCACCTTGGAGGCAAGGGTGGCGCCGATCTTGGATCCGATGCCGGCCTTGCCCTCGCCATCTCGCGCCGCGATGGCGGCGACGGCGCCGTCCATCGCGAAGTTGAAGAGCTTCTGGCGAACCGCGGGGGTTTCTCCGACTTCGGCGCGGATTCTGGCTTCGAACTTTTCCCAGACCCTCGGCACCGCGATGAAGAGCGTGGGCCGGACATGCTTGAGAGCGTCCGGGAGCATGGTGATCTCGGGAACGAAGAAGTACTCGACGTTGCCCTCTCCGGTCAGCGGTGTGATGGTGGTCGTTAGCCGCTCGAAGACATGGCTCAGCGGTAGGTACGACACCATGGTTTCGGTCTCGGCCATGCCAAGCCGCGAGAAAGCCGACTTCGACGTCCACAGGATGTTGGTATGGGTGAGCATCGTGCCCTTGGGCGGCCCCGTTGTCCCAGAGGTGTAGATGATGGAGAACAGGTCGTCGGGCTGCACTGAGTTCATACGCTCGGTGAGGGAACCCGTGTTCTTGGCCGCCCACTCGCGACCCATCTGACGGAGGGCCGCGGTTCCGATTACTCGCCCTCGGTCTGCGTCTCCGAGATGATGGGCGACGATCTTGGTGATGCCGCCGATGTCCGAGGCCAGGGCTTTGTCGAGCTGTTCCTGATTATCGACTATGAGGACGCTGGCCTCGGCGTGGGTCAACACATATGACAGCTGGTCAGGCGCCAGTGTGTTGTAGAGCGGGACCCCAATCGCGCCAGAGTGTTGGATGCCGTAATCCGTCGCCACCCAATCCGACGAGTTGACGCCGAGAAAGCCGACGCGGTCACCCTTGGCGACGCCGAGCGCCATCAGTCCTGAAGCGATCTCCTCGACGATGACTCGTGCCTGTGTCCACGACAGCGACCGCCAAGCTCCATCCTGGAAATCGTGCCACAGCGGGGAGTCGGCGAATGTGTCGGCCTTGGCCTGGAAGCGTGAAATTACCGTGTCGTTCATACTCGAGACATTACCGGGCACTGGCCAGCAACGAGGAGTGACGGAGCAACGTTGGTTGGAACTTGCCCCCTCCGCCCCTGCGGGGCACCTCCCCCGCCACAGCGGGGGAGGCTGGGAGTTGTGCTGCGCGCTCTTTCAGGGGGCCAGGATGAGGAGCCGTTTGTCGGCGACCTCGACGCTGACGCGTTCCACCCTTCCGTAGGACTCGCCGTCTGCCTGCATCGGGGTCGCCGGCTCGGCGGTGGCCGTCAGCGCCGAAACATCCGTCCACACGGTGGCGTCTCCGCCGCTCACCTTCAGGCGATGGGTTGCCATCCTGGCGATGGTGGCGGCGGTGCGGGCACGGACCCCCTTGAGGGCGAGAGCGTTGAAACCGTTTGGAGAGTCTCCTCCGAAGCCAAAGGCCAGTCGCCCGAGGAAGGTGTAGTTGTCCTGGACCTGGATGGAAATGGCGGCGCCGTCACTCCGGAGTCCATGAGCCGCCAGGCGAATCGTTGGCGTGCCATGGTCTCCGAGCTCGCGCAGGGCGCTCCTGGCGTAGTGAAGCGGCCCCCACGTCACCTTGCCGTATGGCCTTTGGTTGGCCCGGGAGATAACAGCTGCGTCGTAGCCGACCCCAAGTGCGAAGGTCGCGTAGAAGGGCTCCCGATCGTCCGCAACGACGCGAACCGCCTGCAACGGGCGGGCCTTCCAAGTCGCCATTGCTCGCGCTGCTTTCTTGGCCTTGGTCGGGATAGCCAGCAAGCGGGCGAGAACGTTGGTAGTTCCCGCCGGGATGACGGCGAGCGCCGTGTCGCTCCCAACCAAACCGTTGGCAACATGATGGACGACACCATCGCCGCCCATGGCTGCAACGACGTCGTATGAGGCAACAGCGGCCTTGGAGGCGGCGTGTCGCGAGGCCTCTGGGCCGTCGGGCCACTCCTGCTCGACGGCGAAGGTGGCCGAGAGGGCCGCGGTCACCTCACGCAGGGCGGCACCGGTGAAGCCGGAGGCGCTGGGATTGGCTATCAACAGGAGGCGTCGCACCTGCTGAGGCTACCGGCGCCGTCTGTACGCTTCCCGGGTGAAGGGGTTCGCTGATCGCCAGGAGGCCGGAGCGGTGCTCGCCACAGCGTTGGCGGGGCACCGAGGTGCTCTTGTCCTCGGCATACCCCGCGGCGGCGTCGTGGTCGCAGCCGTCGTTGCCAAGGCCCTTGGTGGTCGCCTTGATGTCGCCATCGCCCGCAAGGTGGGGGCGCCATCCAATCCAGAGCTTGCCATGGGCGCGGTCGGCGTTGATGGCGTTCCGCTGCTCGACGAGTCGACGATCAGGGCTCTGGGGGTCGGCGCCGCCGAGGTCTCTGCGGCGGTCGAGCGAGAGACGGTCGAAGCCAGGCGCCGGCTTGCCGCGTATCGCGGCGGCGCCCCGCCTCCGCCCATCGCCGGCGAGACGGTGATCGTCGTCGACGACGGTGTCGCCACCGGCGCCACGATGAAGGCCGTGCTGACGGAGGTGCGGCGTCAGCAGCCGTCCGTTCTGATCTGTGCCGTCCCGTGCGGTCCGCCTTCGACCATCCGGGACCTGGGCGATCTTGCCGACGAGGTCGAGTGCCCCATTCAGCCGATCAATTTCATGGCGGTCGGCCAGTGGTACCGCGACTTCACGCAGGTGCCCGACGATGAGGTGATGGCGCTGCTGCCGACCGCCTAGGGCCGCTCGATGCTCAAGTACCACTCGAGGCGCCCGTCTGCGCTCGGTTGGCGCTTCGGATTCGGCCGGGAACGTAGATGCCTAGGCGCCCCACTCCCGCACCTCGTCGTCGACGCCGCCGAGGATGAGGCGTCCGATCACCAGGAACACGATCAGGGCCCCCATGGCCCACGAACGGGAGAGCCCGAAGACCGTGACGATCAGTCCCCACACCAAGGGACCGAGAATGGTGGCAAAGCGGCCGACCGTGGCATAGAGGCCGTAGAACTCGCCGAGCCGCACCGGGGGCGAGATGCGCGCCATGTAGACCCGATCTGCGGTCCATGTGGCTCCGAGGGCGAGGCCGCCGATTCCGCCGAGTATCCAGGCCAGCCATACGAGGTCGGCCTCGGCGGCGACGATGCCGAGTGCGATTGCGAAGATCCACGTATGGATGGCGGCGTGCAGGAGCCTGCGGGGACCGGAGATGTCGACGAGGCGGCCGCCGAACCAGGCGCCTGTCATGGCCCCGACGATCGACATGCCGAGCAGCACCTGGACCTCGGTGTCACTGAATCCCAGCTCCTCGATCACGAAGATGGTGAGGAATCCACCGATGAGGGTGTTGACGGCATCTGTGTAGAAGAAGCGACCGACCAAGAAGCGAGTGACTCCCTCGTAATCACGCGTCTGTCGCCAGGCAGCGGCGAGACGCTGCACACTGCCGGCGAGGCTCGGTGCTGGCCCCTTCCTCTTTGGCTTGGGCCGCTCCTCGACGAAGAAGAAGGTTGGGAGTGCGAACAGCAGGAACAGCACGGCGATGATCTTGAATATGCCGGTATGGCCGAGGCTGTCGAGGAACAAGAGACCAACCCCGACGGCGATGAAGGAACCGATGTAGCCAACCGCTACCCCCATGCCCGAGACGAAGCCGCGGTTCTGGGGCGTTGAGACGTCGGGCAGCATGGCGTCGTAGACCACGGAGCCCAGGTTGAAGCCGATGAGCGCGATCGAGAACAGCACCAGCGAACCAGTGACGCCGGGGGTGGCCAGGAAGAAGGTCGGGACGACCGCCAGCAGAGTCGCGGGCAGCAGGTAGGGCCTGCGCCGGCCCAGGTGATCGCTGCGGGCACCGATCCACGGGCCCAGGACGATGACAACGACCATGGCGGCGTTGATGGCGACGGCGAGTGCCAGATCCGGAGTGTCGTTGTCTGTCAGCCACTCGGCGAAGTAGAGGCTGCCGACGCCGAGGGCGAAGATGGTGTTGGCCAGGTCGTAGATCGCCCAGGCGGCGACGCTGCGAGCCTTCGGCTGCCACTCGGCCGCCACGCGATGATGGTCCACTACTTGCCGGACTTCTTCCCGGTTGCCAGCTTGTTGCGCGTCTCCCTGATGGCGATGGCGGGAAGCTCATCGCCCCGAGCTTTGAGGTAGGACCGGGTGGGGCCAGGCCATTTGCTGGCGAACTCGCGCAAGGCCCATGACACCGCCTTGGTGATCATGGGGTCGCGGTGATGGCGCACCTGGTCGATGACGTCGGTGGTGAGGTCCTTGGCGAGCCCGCGATGGTTGAGCTGGGAGAGGGTGACCACCCCGAGGCGGATGGTCCAGAGGTGCTCGGAGGCCGCAAGGTCGGTGACGTGGTGGCTCCGGCTCTCGACATCGCGTTCGATGAAGTCGGCGACGAGATGAGCCATCTGATCAGTCGGCTCCCAGGAGTCGAGGCCGCCGCGTAGCAGCGCTAAGTCTCTCCATTCGGTCAGTTCTCCCAGCGTCTCCAGTACCCACAGCGCCAATAGCTGCTCTTCACGGGTGGGGCTCTTCCAGAGCTCGAGGACGAGCTTGCGCCGATCGAGCGAAGAAGCATCAGCGTTGTCGCGACTCCAGCGTCGCGCGATCGCCCGCAGTTTGGGAACACGGGTCCCGAGGACGGTGCGCGGGGTCTTCAGGATCCCCGGAGCACCCTTGCGGTAAGGAGCATCGGCAGATGCTTTCGCTGCCTTCAGCAGGGCGCGGTGCTGGTCGTCAGTCCACGTACTCAAGAGCTGTCGTCACTTCGATGGCTGCCTTGATCGAAAGAGCGACCGGGCACTTGTCTGCGTGAAAGCCCAACACTCGCTCGACGGTCTCGCGGTCCTCGGCTGCGGCGCCCGCCAGGTGATACGTCGTCTTGATACGCCTCACGACCAGCACCTTGCCCTCGAGTTCGATCTCGCCGACCGTGTGGGATGTCAATGCTCCATCGCTTGCGTTGATATTGCGCGCTTCCAGCGCGCCCCCGAAGGTTCCGGTCAGTCACCCGGCTGCGGCCGCCACCAGGTAGTCGATGGTGGTGGCGTCCGGGGGATAGCGGTCCATGTCGGTCTTGTAATGCTCGGCGATCTCGGAGTGGACGCCGAAGGTGATGTTGTCGGAGAGGCCAGGTAGCCACGCCTTGCGCAGCGGTCCCTGGATCCGCTCGATCTTGACTTCGGAGCGGTAAACGACATCTGACACGAGCTGCCTCCTATTGGCTGGAACCCTACTTCGGGCCATCCTGTTACGCCTGGCCATACTTGGTGCCTACAGGAGGAAATGATGACAGACGACTACCGCCCTGAGCCCTACTCCGACTTCACGGATCCCGCCGCCAAGGCTGCCTACGAGCTCGCTCTTGCCGGGGTGCGCTCCCAGCTGGGCCTGCATGCACCCCTCGTGATCGGTGGCGAGGAGTTCGACACGGACGGACGGATCGAGAGCGTCAACCCGGCCCAGCCGGATGAAGTCATCGGTACGGCCGCCAAGGCGACGGCGGAGCACGCCAAGCAGGCCGTCGACGCCGCCTGGGCCGCCTATCCGCATTGGTCGTCCCTGTCGGCTCGGGAGCGGTCGGACATGTTGATGGCGGTCGCCTCCCTCATGCGGGAGCGCAAGTACGAGCTGGCGGCATGGGAGACGCTCGAGGCCTCGAAGAACTGGGGAGAGGCGGAGGCCGACGTCGCCGAGGCGATCGACTTCATCGACTACTACGCCCGCCAAGCCCTGGTCCTCGACGAGCCGGTGAAGACCTACGACGTCCCTGGTGAAACCAACAGCACGAAGCTGCAGGCGATGGGTGCCGGAGTCGCCATCCCGCCTTGGAACTTCCCGTTGGCCATCCCGGTGGGAATGGTGATGGGTCCGGTCGCTGCAGGCAACACCATGGTGCTGAAGCCGGCGTCGGCGACCCCGATCATCGCCTACAAGTTCATGGAGCTGTTGGCCGAGGCCGGCATTCCCGGCGGTGTCGTGAACTTCGTCCCGGGGGCTGGAGACGAGGTGGGCGACGTCCTTGTCGACCATCCGCGGACACGGTTCGTCAATTTCACCGGTTCCAAGGAGATCGGCCTGCGCATCGCCGAGCGCGCCGCCACCGTGCAGCCGGGCCAGAAGTGGCTGAAGCGGGCGTACATGGAGATGGGCGGCAAGGACGCCATGATCGTCGACGAGACCGCGGACCTCGATGCCGCGGCCGAGGGAGTCGTGCGCGCCGCTTTCGGATTCCAGGGCCAGAAGTGCTCGGCATGTTCCCGGCTGATCGCTGTCGACGCCATTCACGACGAGTTGCTGGAGAAGGTCTTGGCACTGGCAGGCACGCTCGATGTCGGATCCGCCGAGGACAACCACCAGGTGGGGGCGGTGATCACCGCGGGCCAGCACACGTCGATCCTCGCCGAGATCGAGTCCGGCAAGTCTGAGGCGAAGCTGGTGGCAGGGGGCAGTGCCATCGAGCTCGATGGCGGCTACTACATCCAGCCAACGGTCTTTGCCGATGTCGCGCCCGACGCCCGCCTTGCCCAGCACGAGATCTTCGGTCCTGTGTTGTCGGTGATTCGGGCCAAGGATTACGAAGAGGCCGTCGACATCTTCAACGGCACCGAGTTCGGGCTAACCGGAGGCTTGTTCTCGACCGACCGCCAGCGACTGGACGAGGCGCCGCGACGCCTCCACGCCGGCAACCTCTACCTCAACCGCAAGATCACCGGAGCACTCGTCGGGGTCCAGCCGTTCGGTGGCTTCAATATGTCTGGCTCCAACGCCAAGGCGGGCGGTCCCGACTACCTGCGGCTCTTCATGGAGCAGAAGACGGTGGCCGAGAAGCTGTGAACCTGGCCCAATTGAATATCGGCCGGCTGCGTCGCCCGATCGACCATCCGGACACCCTCGAGTTCGCCAACGCACTCGACGAGGTGAACGCCATCGCTGATGCCGCCCCAGGGTTCGTGTGGCGGCTCCAGGACGATGACGGGAACGCCACTTCGTTCCGCGTCTTCGAGGACGACGACACACTCTTGGTCAACTTCTCGGTGTGGGAATCCCTCGACGCGCTCCGCAGCTATGTGTACTCCGGGCTCCATCTGGCATATATGCGACGGCGCCGGGAGTGGTTCGACAGGCTCAACCAACAGCACATGGTT
>Ga0224508_10003839_pt1 | contig 12378 bp, 11 predicted proteins | sample SF_Jan12_sed_USG_4_FD_170157 | JGI IMG/M metagenome (GOLD analysis project Ga0224508, IMG submission 170157) | Sediment microbial communities from San Francisco Bay, California, United States - SF_Jan12_sed_USGS_21 | ecosystem: Environmental > Aquatic > Marine > Sediment | place: USA...
AGTCTATTTGTTAAACTGGCATATGGGTTTTGAACCTAGACGTCAGGCTGGCAGGGCCGGAACATGCACTATCAGCGTTATGACTTATTGCTAATGTGTCTGTTAGTTGTTGTTGGCGGGTGCCGGCACTCATCGGTGGCCGTGGTCGCGACGATCCCGGAAGCAGGTGAGACCGGCGTCGCGCCCACCGTCGCTGTCGTCGCAACCCTTGGCGCCCCGATCGGAAAGGCGCCGGCACCGGTGTTGCGCCTCCGCGCCGGCGCCGCTTCCCTGCCAGCAAGCGTCTCCCTGGATCAAAGCGGTGAGATACTCACGCTGCGGCCGGAACGACCGCTGGCATTATCCACCACCTATATGGCCGCCGTCCGCGCCCCGGGTGCCGCGCCTGCACAAGCATTCTCCTGGTCATTCGCGACACGGGATGTGACGTCCTGGAGATTCGTGGATGGCGGCGGTCTGTACGTCGTAAATCCGATTATCGCGCAGGCCAAAGGCAGAAAAATAGATCCGCAGCTATTTGTCTTCTACCAGCGTGCAGAAAGCGGTCCTAGAGCACGTGCGCGCCCGGCGTGAGCAAGGCAAGGTCGAGATCCTGCTGCCGCTTTAGCTGCCGCCGATAATACCCCGTGGGCAGGAAAGTCAGGCTGTACGGCCCGCTGAGCGCGCGCTGGGGCGTCGATGGCTTTGCCTTGCCGATCGGCGCGCGCACCCACGCAGACAAGGGGCCGGTCATGGGCGATACGCGCGACCCGTGGCGGGCGGCGCGGAGCAATCACGTCACCGCGGGAGCAACGGGTGACCTTGGTTATCGCCGAGGACGCTGGTAAGCTATAATTATGCAGGGGTTTTCTTCCCTATTTTGGGGGAATTTGCCTAAATTCGCCTGCGGTGGCATAGATGATGCACGTTTTTGGTGAGACCGAGGGTGATAAATGCCTTGAAAGACTTGCGATCCAGAAACAAACGGGATCTTATTGACCGACGGTCGATGCGGTCGAAAGCGTCCTCGTCGCCCCAGCGTGGGTTGGCGTTAGCGTTGGCGTTGGCGTTCGCCTTGGCTTCCATGGGTTCCAATTGCTCCGATGATAGGCGCGAGCAGATAAACGCGGGCGAGAGTGGTGCGCCGGCGCCGACCATCCAGAACCCCAGACGGATCGCCGAAGGCCCGCGCGGGCAGCTGTTGGTTAGCGACAGGCGTGGATGGATCGTTGCGGTTGACAAGGACAGCCTGGAGCCGGTTTGGGGCTTCCAGCTGCCGCAGGAGGGCGCTCCTTTCGGGGTGGCGACGTCGAACCAGCTGGTCTTCGTGGGCAACACCGAGACGAAGAATGTCGAGGTCTACCGGTTGGTGGGGTCCAGCGGCGGCACCACAACGCTCAAGTTTGAGTACAACCTCGGCGGTACCGCAGCGGGCGCAACCGGTTCCATTCTGAACCCGATCAGTATTGCGATCGATGGCATGGCGCGGCTTGTGTTCGTGCTCGACGGCGACGAAAAGAAGGTCAAGATCTTCGAGTCCAAGGGGCCGTTCGTCAACGCGTTTGAGCCGAGGGACAGCGCCGGCGAGCTGCTGAGTCCGGTGTCGCTGGCCGTGGACGAGACGCGCCAGGAAGTGCTGGTGGGCGATTATGGCGATCCCAGCGGCAGTTCGCGCGCCAAGACACCGGCACGCATCCTTATCTACGATTACGACGGAAACCTCCTGTTCCAAATCAACGGAAACGGCTTCACCCACTGGAGCACGCGGTTCGCGCGGGTACAGGGGATGGCGACCAGCGCCGATGGCCGGATCTTCGTGGCCGATCCCTTGGGCAGTCGGATCCTCGTCCTCGATCGCGTTAGCGGCGCGCTGCTCACAGAATTGGGCGAGGAGGGGCTGCAGCCGGGCCAGCTCATGCTGCCGTTGGATGCTGCTCTCGATCAGAAGACCGGCGATCTGTTCATCTCCAACAATCAAGGCGCCCGGCGCGTCGAGGTTCTCCGCGGGGCAGGGAGTTGACCATGAGACACTTGTGGCTAACCCATGTCTCGCTCTTGGCCTGCGCGTGGCTCTTGGTGATAGCGCCAAGCGCCACCCACGCCCAGGTGGGTGGCATGAGCTGCGCCGAATGCCATGCGGATCCGGCCGGCGGGGGGTTCCACGGCGGCTTCAGACCGCTGGGCAACCTGACTGAGGACCAGCTCGAAGTTGTTTGCCTCAGCTGTCACGACGGAAGTTACACGAATCCACAAGGTGTGCGGGCACCCGAAGCCGCGGTGCACCAAAACCAGAATCCGGGTCAGGGGCGCGACGAATACGGGGACTTCAAAGCGAGCTGCCTCGACTGCCACAATAACCACTCGGGGCTGCTCGCCGGCGACGGAATCACGAGCACCCGCACCATCAGCTCTCCTCCCGATGTGGACATAGATGAGGCCCACGACGTGGAGCCCACAACAACCGCTTTCCGGCTGAAAGAGGCGGTGGTCACGGAGGCTAGCATTGTCATCACCGATGACGCGGGCACCCCATTTAATAATGGCAGCGATTACACGGTAGTGCGGATCAACGGCGATCCTGTCTTGATCGAAATTATCCCCGGCGGAGCGATCAACAATCAGGCCCCGATACAAGTCTTCGCGGGCTACGAGTTCGCAACCAATCAGCGCCTACTCGGTGCGAGAGTCGTACAAGCGAGCTCCACCGATGGGATCGCCCGCATCCGCAAGCCCATCATCGTCGACCCCAACGGCGACAATGGCGGCACCGGCAACCAGCGCTTCCAGGACGATTTCCAGAACGGCTGGGAGTGTGACGGCAAAGACGGGAATGGCTTCGATATCCCGGATGACCCGACCTGTATCGAGACCGATCCACCAGACGCCGGCGATGGCGTGCGCAAGGTGGCGTTCCACATCGACATCTATACGTCCGGGACCAACTGGGCGCGGACGGCGCCGCCCTACAACGGCGCCTGCAATGCCTGCCACACCCGTACGGGGCATCATCGGCGCGACGACAGCGGTGGCGACCACACCCATAACGTCAGCAGAAGCTGCGACGATTGCCACAACCACAAGGACGGGTGGGTAAACAAGGGCGGTTAGCAAGCCCGCGCTCAAGCTGTCGGATAAGCAGGCTGACGGCATCCAAGATCTGGCTGTAAGCGGAGCAAACCGGCCCGGCCGAGTTATCGCATGCCGTCTCCCGTCAGCCCGGTACTAGTCACATCATCAACGGCGATGCATCAGCGACAACGAAATCTCGCCCGGGCGTAGCGCCCGGCAAGATAAGCGGGCGGGTCCTCGCTAACCCGCTCTCGGAGTTCTGCGGTTTCAGCCGAGTTGTCGCCTGATGGCGGACTCATGCTGACCGGCAGTGCGCGTTTTAGTGTCCCTTGGTGGCCAGACCAACCACCTCTGTAATCGGTAAGGGCGTGGTTGCCGTTGAGGCGGGCAGTACTGAGTACTCAACTTGAGGCTGTTCTCCGCTGAGAGTACTTACAGAAAGCCACGATGGTCTCTGTGACCTTTCCGCCGCCAGGGTAACCAACACGAATGAGAGATTTCCCGCTACATTCACCGAGGGGGGGTCTCCATATGAAGCGAATGTCCGGCCGAAGAAACGGCTGGCCGAAGCGGCGCTCGATAAAGCCAATGCATGCATTTGTGTGACGAATCGAAAAGGTAGACTATGGAACCGCCGCGGCGTCAGGCTGGCAGGGCCGGAACATGCACTATCAGCGTTATGACTTATTGCTAATGTGTCTGTTAATTGTTGGCGGGTGCCGGCACTCATCGGTGGCCGTGGTCGCGACGGTCCCGGAAGCAGGCGAGACCGGTGTCGCGCCCACCGTCGCTGTCGTCGCAACCCTCAGCGCCCCGATCGGAAAGGCGTCGGCACCGGTGTTCAACCTCAGCGCCGGCGCCGCTTCCCTGCCGGCAAGCGTCTCCCTGGATCAAAGCGGCGCGATACTCACACTGCGGCCGGAACGACCGCTGGCATTATCCACCACCTATATGGCCGCCGTCCGCGCCCCGGGTGCGGCGCCTACACAAGAATTCTACTGGTCATTCGCGACACGGGATGTGACGTCCTGGAGATTCGTGGATGGCGGCGGTCTGAACCGGTCTCCCGAACGGGACACCTATTTTCCACAGCTGACGGTGCTCGGCACGAAGCTCTATGCCTCGTGGCGGGAAATGAGCTACGACTGGGGCCCGATGCAGCTTCGGGTCGCGGTGTACAACGGTGACGACGAAACACCGCAATGGAAGTTTGTCGACGGCGGCGACGCCACCGGTATCAATTGGGACCCGGAACAACATGGTTTCGGTGTGCAGCTCAGCGCGCACAATTCGAAGCTGTATGCAATCTGGCAAGAGAAACGCCCGGATGTGCCAGTGCCGCGGACGAGGCAACCTCTGCCGCGCCTGACCAAGGACATGGTCAGTCCCGCGCACATTCGTGTCGCCGTCTACAACGGTGATGACGACGCGCCGGCATGGCGTTTCGTCGACGGCAACACTGCGACGGGGATCAATCACGACACCGCGTTCAATGCGTCCTACCCTCAGCTGACCGTCTGCAACAACAAACTCTACGCGACATGGATGGAGTCGAATGATAGAGCTCGCCAGATCCGCGTGGCGCTCTACAACGGCGACGATCAAACGCCTGAGTGGAACTTCGTGGACGGTGACGGTGTCGGCGGCATCAACCGGGATCCGGGTGCAGGCGGTTTCAATCCGCAGCTGACCGCGCTCGGCACGAAACTTTACGCCGTCTGGGAGGAGCACAACGGCACGGCGCAACAGATCCGTGTGGTCCTATACAACGGCAACGACCAGGCGCCGGCGTGGTCATTCGTCGACGGCGGCGGCTCTGCGGGCATAAACCGCGACGCCAGCAGGAACGCGGCTGCGCCGGAACTGACGGTCCATGACTCGAGGCTCTATGCGACCTGGACAGAAGACAATGATGGCGCCACCCAGGTCCGTGTTGCGGTCTTCGATGACAGCGATGATACGCCGGCATGGCGCCTGGTCGACGGAAATAGGGCCCAGGGCTTGAACCATGACGGCAAGAGGCGCGCTTATGAGCCGCAGTTAACCGCTTTCGGCGCGAAGCTCTATGCGACCTGGTACGAAGGCGATCACCGCGGCAGGGGACAGATCCGAGTGGCAGTTTATAATGGTAACGATCGTGCCCCAGTTTGGACCTTTGCCGATGGCAATGGCAAGCACGGCATCAATAAGAGCGTGAAACGCTCGGCCGTGGACCCGCAACTGACCGTCTTCGATTCCAGGCTGTACATTAGCTGGAAAGAGCTGGTTGGCGGACGCGGTCACAAGGTCCATGTGGCGGTCGGGCAGTAGGGTACCGACGATGAGCAGAAATGACGGTCCGGTAAGATTCAAGGTCGGCGTGGTCCTGGTGGCCCTGTATTGGGTGTGCACACCGGCTCATGCGGACAGCACCGGGTTGACCGGTCACTCGGGCAAGAATCCCGGATTCGACTGCGCGGTTTGTCATGGTGATGCTGCCGGCGACGCACGGATCGTCCTCGACGGACCCACTAGCGTCACGGTTGATGACAACGAACTCTACACCCTCATACTGAGCGGTCCACCGGGGGCAATCGCTGGCGTCAACGTTGCCAGCTCCGCCGGCCGCCTGCGATCCGACGATGACAACACCCGGGTGATCGATGCCGAGTTGATTAACCGGCCGGACCTGAAGACTGACGAGAAGGGATCGCTGCGTTTCGAGTTTCGTTGGGACGTTCCGGCGACTCCTGGCACCTATTCCCTCTATGCGGCAGGCATTGTGGGAAACGCCGACGACAAGCCGACGGGTGACCATACCGTGCATACGCGACTCAAGGTAACCGTCGAAGCCGCGCACCCCGGGACCCCCCCGAACGTCTACATCGATCTGCCCGCCGCGGCGCTGGTCGGAGAGGCGGTGTTCATCAACGCCTCACGGTCGCGGGATTTGGATGGCAAGATCATCTCCTATGAATGGGATTTCGGCGACGGCGAGCAAACGCGCGTAAATCGTCCCATCGTGCGGCACACCTATGTGGCGCCGGGTGCCTATACGCCGCAACTGCTGGTCACCGACGACGACGGGATGACCGCTTTGGCAGCGGCGTGGATCGAGATTCGCGAGCATAACCTGGACCCCCGGGGAAAGGGACCACGGGCAGTGCCGGGTGGCCCCTACCTAGTGGCATTGGGAGACACCGTTCAGTTCGATGGCAGCCGGTCGCGCGCTGGCCGCAAGCACGGCCGCATTGTTTCCTTTGAGTGGGATTTTGGCGACGGCTTTCAAGATAGCGGCATGGCGCCGGCCCATGTCTACGCCGGCCCGGGGAGCTACCTGGCGCGCCTGACCGTCTTGGACGACCGCGGTCTGCCCGCTTCGGCGATAGCGACCGTCCGGGTGCAGGAGCGCGAGTGGCCCAGGCTCGGAAAATTTCGAGTGCCAAAGAATGTCACGCTGGAAGGGAATGGGTCGCCGTCGTATCGGTTCCCGGTGGTGGCCGATGTCGTCGGTCTGTACCAGGGCGCAACACGGTGTGGAGTCGCCTATCTGCAGCGCAACGGCGCGCCCTATCAGAACCAGTCCGTTTGTTTCGTCGGTTCGCAGAGGCGGCGGATCTGGTTCGAGCATGTATTCACCGTCGACGATGCTCCCTCGGTTAAATGGTCGCTCCACTTGGTGCTGGATGGCGGCGAGGAGAGTCGATTCGAGACTCGTGTGACCAAGGTGGTCGCGACGTCCAGGGAGTCGGGCCGCGAGAACGACTAATCGACATCTCGCGCGACTGCGGCAAAGGCGCCTTAGCTAATCCGCATAGCTCACGAGACCGCCCCGGAATGGCGGCCTCCGCCCCTATATGGGGAAAACGAAGACCTGGGCCGGTGACAGTCGGTACCCGGCGTCGGGCTTCAGCCGCAAGCGCGACGCTCCCGCCTTTTTCTATCCTCTGGTTTACCCTGCGAGTCAGTCGGCCGCGCGTGAAGACGCGTCCATGGCGATCCGGAAACCGATCCATCGGCGTTTGTAGCTGGGTTCTTTGCCACTGCGCATACTGGCGCGCACGATGCCCGGTATGTAATCCCAGGCCCCGCCCTTGTAGGCGCGATAGTCGTCTTTGACACTCTGTGCGGGCCCCTGCGGATCGAGCTGCGGCTGCGAGCTGAAGTAAGCAAACCGATCGGCCACCCATTCCCACAGATTGCCACTCATATCGTAGAGACCAAGACCATTGGGTCTCTTGGTCGCGACCGGATGGCTGCGCTGATCGGAGTTGGCCCTGTACCATGCATAGTCGCCAAGCGCCTGCGGGTTGGAAGTGCCTGACCATTTCTCGTCCTTGCCACCGCTGCGCGCCGCATACTCCCACTCCGCCTCGGTCGGCAGCCGATAACGTTGGCCGGTGCGGCGGTTGAGCTTGGTCAGCCACTCCTGAATGTCATTCCACGAGACCTGGTCCACCGGCAGATCGGGTCCGCGGAAATAGGCGGGATTGTAGTTCGTCACCCGGCGCCATTGCCGCTGTGTCACTTCGGTCTGAGAGATGTAGAAATCTGATAGCGTCACCGTGTGCGCCGGGCTTTCATAGTAGTAGCCCGTGTCATGGAGATCCCCCATCTCGAAGGTACCGCCGGTCACCAGGACAAAACCGATCCCGGTGATCGCATCGACATAATCCGCCGATGCCGCCAGGACTGCCCGGTCGGCCACGGGCTCGGATTCTTTCGCGACTGCCTCGGGACAGGTGCACGGTGTCGTCGCGCAGCCCCCGGCGCCGACGATCACGGCGGCGGCGACGATGAACCGCCAGCTCGCCGCGGTCGTACAGTCTCGGTCGCGACTCACTTCGCCTCGAGCGCCCCCAGCGCGAGGCGCAATCCGTGGTTGCCGGCGCGATAGGACGGGTCATCGGCATAGCGATTACCAATGCGGGCAAAGCGCGCCACGCTCCACCAGGAACCGCCGCGCGAAGCGCGGCCGTTGCCGGTCGCGGGACCGCGCGGGTTATCGCGCAGGCTGACTCGGTAGTACCATTTGCCCCACCTGTCCCACATCCATTCGTTGACATTGCCGGTCATGTCGTAAAGGCCGAGGCGGTTCGGTTTCTTCGTGCTGACGGGATGGGTCGTATTACCGGAATTCACGACATACCATGCGAAATCACCGAGCTCGCTTTCGTCGTTCGTGCCGGCCCATCTCATGGCCCGCCCGCGATCGCGTGCGGCATATTCCCATTCGGCCTCGGTGGGCAGCCGGTAGTTTCTGCCGGTCTTCCGATTCAATCGCCTCAGGTATTCCTGGGCATCGTCCCAGGAGACGCGTTCCACCGGACAGTCGTCGCCGCAATCAGCGAATTGGGATGGATTGTCTCGCATGATCTCGGTCCACTGGCGCTGGGTTACTTCATGCTCTGCCAGATAGAAATCGTCAACACACACCTCATGCACCGGTCTCTCGTCAGGCTCTCCCTCGTCGAAGATATCGCCTATCTGATAGCAGCCACCGCTGACAAAAATCATCCCTGCGACGCTTGCGGCCCCCCCAGACCGTGCTCGCTCTGCCGTATTCGGTGCTGCTATGCCGACCGTGGCTTCGGGTCTCACATCGACACACGCGGCACAGACCAACGCCAACAGCAACGAGAGACCTCTGCAGATCATAGCGGATACCGATTCCTGATTGTTTGGCGACGCCGTGCCTGGACGACATAATGCCACAGCAGCTCACGAAGCGTGCCGGTCCACGAGCGAGTCTGATCGAACTCGAACCCCGGGTCGGTCTCGGGCCGGCGGGATCTCCGGCGGCGGTTTGATCGAGCCCGGGCGGTTCGAGGGATGGGCCGCGGGCGCGGAAGCGCGGCGGGGATGAACGCAGCGAGGCGGTCGAAGAGTTCGCGCGGCGCGTGCCGCGGTCTACGGTACAACGAGCGCCAGAGCCAACACTAGCCTGACCATTCGCAAAGAATCGGCGGAGGGGTCCTCCCCTCCGCCGTCGGTTACGCGCGCCTAGCGCTTAGTCATGACGCCGGCAGTTCCACCTAGTCGGTGTCGTCCTCATCCGTGTCGTCCGTGTCGTCCGTGTCGTCGGTGTCGTCGGTGTCGGCCGCGTCGTCGTCACCCTCGTCCCACTTCACGCCGTGACACGTCTGGCAGCTGGGGCCGCCAAGGGTAACGCCAGCGTCGAGCGAATGACAGAATGCGCAGTCAGTCTGGTACAGCGAACCTGGCTGCAGCGCATTCTCGGTGACGTCACGATGCGCCTCGAAGGCGTCGAACATGATGTTGTCCATCACGCAACCGCTGCCCGGCTCACAGATCCGTGGCCCATCGGCGAGCGCGGTCTTATCTAAGAAAGCGCTAGTCATGAAGAACGCGGCGGTGATAGCGACGGCCGCAGTGGCTTGCAAAAATCTACGCATGGTTGTCTCCTCACTTATAGTTGATCGATCAAACCCTAAACTAACGGCTCTTATTTTTTTTCCCGAAGGCCGTTTCATTTCTTTGGCAGCGAACTACATCCAAAATCTCTATCACCGCCGCGGCGATCTGTCGTTACCAAAAACCATACAAACACTTGTGTGACCAACCCAGAAATGTTTGATGGTCTCTGATTGAACATCCTCCCAGAACAAGTCTACGGCAATGCAATGTATAACACCCTCACCCCCGAATCATTCCCGGCCGTCGGGTACACGCCGCCCCTTGTCCCTGTATCCGTTCCTAACGGAGTTCTTCCGGGTCGAACAGGATGAGGATGAGTCTCAAACTCATCTATGTCCCCGTCGGCCCAATTACACGGATACTAGGCGCCCAGCGAGCTGTCATTGATCTATATCAATTACCAAAGAAAGTTGCCTCACTTCACCCAATCTGCGAGATAAATGTCCGTCGCTCTCGGCTTCTCGGGATTCCGGTTGGAGGCAAAGGCGAGTTTCTTACCGTCAGGAGAAAACATGGGGAAGCTGTCAAAAACTTTATTATAGGTAATACGCTCTAAGTTTGTACCATCGATATTGATTAAATAGAGCTCGAAATTGTGCCCGTACTGCTGGATATCCTCGCGCCAGTCGTCCATATTGCTGGAAAAAATGATCCGGTTTCCATCAGGATGCCAGGAAGGCGCCCAGTTGACAGCACCGTTGTTGGTAAGTCGGACTTTGTCGGAGCCATCCGCGTTCATGACCCAAATATCTAGTGGGACTGCAGCAATATAGTCATTTCTCATCCATTCCTGCCAGACCGACTTCTCCTCTTCTGTCTCAGGATACCATGCACGCCACGCGATCCTCTTACCGTCCGGGGAGAACCAGGGACCGCCATCATAGCCTACACGATCGGTTAACCGCCTGAGGTTGGAACCATCCGCATTCATGATGTAGACATCAAAGTCACCCTCCCGCTGGGAGCCAAAGACGATCTGCTTGCCGTCGGGTGAGATGATAGGTTCTGCGTCGTATTTTGCATTGGCAGTGATTCGCGCCAGCCTCGATCCATCCGCGTTCGCCACGAAAATATCATAAGGATACAGCGACCATGTATAACGATACTTTGCTGTTACAGAGGCTTTCGGTTTAGGTGGACAGTCACCTTTCAGATGGCTAGTAGAGGCGAAAACAATCTTTTTGTTATCGGGGAAGAAAAAAGAACAGGTATGCGCCCCATGGTCAGGGCTGACCATCCGTTTATCCGAGCCGTCAATGTTCATGGTCCAGATCTTGTCGCAGGCATAACCATTACGATTCGACTGCCAGATGATCCTAGTACCGTCCCAGCTGAAATAGGCCTCACCATTATCCCCCTCGAAAGTTAACTGGCTAATATTCCTCATGTGGCGATCTGCGGAGGGCATACCGGCCGGTCTCTTTATTTCGCCGCTGTCAGCGCTGCCGCTGGACGCCGCCGCCACTAGTAAGAGTAACAACACCTTATCCATACCCGTTCCCCCTGATAAAGCAGAATAGGAGCCTTCTTACGTCGCCTTGGTGCACCTGGTCCCGCCTATAGCCTAAGCGAGCGGCTGGGGTAGGCGTCAAATCGTGCAGCGCAGCGTTAAGGGCTTGATCCACGTCAATGTAATCCGAAATCTGATAACCCGTTTTTATACCAATTGCTACTTCGGGGCCATACGCCGAGGGGACCGATCGCGACGACGGATCTGAAAGTGCTGCGGGGCGGGGAGATGCGCCGTGTCTTGGATGGTCAGCATTTTGCCGGCCCGGCCGGTCGCGCCTACCGGGCAGCGGCGGAGATACCGGATGTGTTGGACCATCTCTATTGTTACTGCGAATGCGAGCCCGCCATCGGTCATAAAAGCCTCAAGAGCTGTTTCGTTGATCTACATGGGGCAATTGCGGCATCTGCCAGCAACAGGCCATCATGGCCTGGCGGCTGAACAAAAAGCAGTTGCCGATCTTGCAGATCCGTCAACAGGTGGACCAAGCGTTTAGTAAAAGGCTCTAGCCGGCCCTACTCTAAAGTCCCTCGGCGTTACCGGGACACCGCCTGCACGCTAAAGGTCCGTTGTTCTCCGTTGCGCTCCAAGGTGATAGCAACCTTGTCGCCCGGCCGCAGCGTTTTCAATACCTCGGAAAAGCGGCGCAGGTCATTAATGGCGCTGCTCCCCAATCGGACGATGACGTCGCCGGTGCGAAGCCCTGCTTTGTCGACCGGCGATCCGGGCACCACTCCGCTGATCCTGACCCCCTGGCCGCGGTAGGCAAAATCGGGGATCGTCCCCAGACTGGCCGTTCTTCTTGACGTTGGTTTTGTCTGACGGTGGGATGGCGTACCATCCTGCGACATCAGTGCCGAGTTCAGGGGTTCGCTGCGGCCAGCGAGATAGTCGACCGTCTCCCGGATCACTGCCGCTGTTTTTACCAACCCTGCTGGGTCAATCTTGGCGGCCGTGTCGGTCGGCCGATGGTAATCGAGATGGGGGCCGCCGAAAAATTGCACGGCCGGAATCCCGGCGTCGAGAAAACTCTTCTGGTCGCTCGCGCCGAAATCATCGGCGACTAACTCGATCGGCACCCCCGTGACATACCCCACGCCCCTAAAAATATGGGTCCACTCACGCGCGGAACCGGCGCCAAGCACCATTAGCTTGTTGTGTGCCAAACGCCCAACCGTATCGATATTCAACATGCCCATGACCTTTGCGGCCGGGAACCGCATTGGGTGTGCGACATAATATCTTGACCCGCGGCGTTCGGCCTCCTCTCCCGCAAACGCCACAAACACCACAGTGCGGTCCGGCGTCCATCCCTTGCCCAGCACTCGCGCCAGCTCCAGCAGCACCGCCACCCCACTGGCGTTGTCGTCGGCGCCGGGGTGGATTTTTCCTCGATCGTTCTT
>Ga0224508_10003840_pt1 | contig 12377 bp, 8 predicted proteins | sample SF_Jan12_sed_USG_4_FD_170157 | JGI IMG/M metagenome (GOLD analysis project Ga0224508, IMG submission 170157) | Sediment microbial communities from San Francisco Bay, California, United States - SF_Jan12_sed_USGS_21 | ecosystem: Environmental > Aquatic > Marine > Sediment | place: USA: California...
GCCAGTTCACCGGCAAACGCCTTGCCGCGTTCACGTTCGGTCTGGGTATGGCTGCCGGCCTCATCGGCATCGGGGATGATCTTCAGGCGGGTCACCCAATGTATGAAGGCTGCCAGATCGGTGAGGATGGTGACCGGATCACCGCCGGCTTCATACTGGGCTTCAAGCTCCTTTATGGCGGCGGCGGCATCGCCCTTCATCACAGCTTCGAACAGATCGATGATCTTGGCGCGGTCGATAAGGCCGAGCATGGACTGCACATCGGCGGCCTTGACCTCCTGGCCACCATAGGAGATGGCCTGGTCAAGCAGGGACAGCCCGTCGCGCACCGAACCTTCGGCAGCACGGGAAATCATCAACAGCGCCTCATCATCGGCGCTGGCGCCTTCAGACTTGCACACGCCGGCAAAATGCTCGACCAGCGTCGGTATATCCATACGGCGCAGGTCGAAGCGCTGGCACCTCGACAGGACCGTTACGGGTACTTTTCGGATCTCGGTGGTGGCGAAGATGAACTTCACATGCTCCGGCGGTTCCTCAAGGGTCTTCAGGAGCGCATTGAAGGCCTGCTTGGAGAGCATATGCACTTCATCGATGATGTAGACCTTGTAGCGCGCCGCAGCGGGCTTGTAGCGCACGCTGTCGATAATCTCGCGGACATCGTCAATGCCGGTCTTGGAGGCGGCATCCATCTCGATGACATCGATGTGGCGCGATTCAAGGATAGCCTCGCAATGCTCACCGTATTCGGGCAACTCGACGGTTGGCTTGTCACTGCCGGTGTAATTGAGCGCGCGGGCAATCAGACGGGCGGTTGTCGTCTTGCCGATACCGCGTACACCAGTGAGCATATAGGCCTGGGCGATGCGGCCGGCCTCAAAGGCATTGGTCAGGGTGCGCACCATGGCATCCTGGCCGATCAGGTCTTCAAAGCGCTGTGGGCGGTATTTGCGGGCAAGAACGCGATAGCCCTCAGCCCCTTGCGATGAAGGGCTATTGGCTGCCTCTGGCTGAGGATCGTTCAAACTGCCTCCCACCTGTCACAACCCTGCTGCCGGGCGTGGCTCGATCAGCGGTGCCGGTGATATTGTTATCAGCAGAGTGGGAGGCTGGACGGGCAACCCGTGCCTGACTCGTTGGGGCTGCTACCTTCCGGTCCTGACCCGGTTGGCGAGCGGCGCGTCCGCCGCCAACCTCCCTGACGCACTATATCAGACTTTGCCGCGTTGGATGCAAGCCTTACAGCAGGTTGGACACTTAAAAAAAAACCACCACTCAATGGCCATTGGCCGGCTCAGTCAGTCGTGCTAACCAGCCTGGTGCTTCACCAATCAGTACGGGACTAGCCATGCCGGATGGCAAGACACTCGGGTTTGCCTATTCCAAACTTGACCGCTCGGCGGTTGAAAGGGTCGATCCATCGTGGGTGGATCAGCGGCTTGAAGACCCGGCCAGCCGTTTTTTCTGCTTTTGCGGTGACCGGCCGGTGATCGATGTATCGGCATGTGATCTGCAAGTTGCCCGTCTTACCAGGCAACAGGCGACCGACCTGGGATGTGACGGGGAACCGGTGCTGCTGGGCGTCGAGGAGGCTGGCGATACCCTTTTTGCCGTGCAGACACGCCAAGACGATATCTCACCGGTACTGGGCGAAACACACAAGCTGATTGATCTCAGAAGCCTTGCCATGCAGGGCTCGCTGTCTCCGCATGAACTGGGCACTCTTGCGCAGGCGCGGTCGCTTTTGCACTGGCACGAACGGCACGGGTTTTGCGCTGTTTGCGGTGCGCCAACCCAGATGGCGGAGGCCGGCTACCGCCGGCACTGCGATGCGTGCAACGGAGATCATTTTCCGCGTACCGATCCGGTCGTGATCATCGTGATCATCAAGGAGGGCCGGTGCCTGCTTGGCCGCAGCCCGAATTTTATAGAGGGTATGTATTCGGCCCTGGCCGGTTTCATGGAACCGGGTGAGACGATGGAAGATGCGGCGCGGCGTGAGGTGTTCGAGGAAGCCGGTATCCGGGTTGGCAAGGTCGATTATCTTTTGTCGCAACCCTGGCCGTTTCCGTCTTCGCTGATGATCGGCCTTATCGGCGAGGCTCTCAACGATGACATCGTGATGGATGCACAAGAGCTTGAAGATGTTCGCTGGTTCGAGCTTGCCGAGTTGAGACAGATGCTGTCAGACGATCATCCAGACGGGCTGAAGACGCCGATGCAGATGGCGATCGCGCATCATCTGGTGCTCGAAGCGATCAAGAGGTTGAGCTGACAGCTACTCCATCAACCCTGCTGCGATAGCGGCCTTTTTTGCCAGTTCGGCGCGCATCGGCGATGCCTTGTAAGTTCCCAGAATTCGCAAGTGGGATGTGAAGAACGCGAGTTCCTCCAACGCCAGGCGAACCGGGCGTTCGCTCGGGTGGCCTTCGATATCGGCATAAAACTGGGTCGCAAAGAACTGACCATCGATCTGGTAGCTCTCAAGCTTGGTCATGTTGACGCCGTTGGTGGCGAAACCACCCATGGCCTTGTACAGCGCTGCCGGCACATTGCGGACGCGGAAGACGAATGAGGTCACGACCGGGGCATCTTCCGGCTCGGCATCGGCCGGCTCAGCGGCCATAATCACGAACCGGGTCATATTGTGATCTTCATCCTCGACATTGGCGCGCAGGGTATTCAGCCCATAAATATCGGCGGCCAGCGATGTGGCAAATGCAGCCTGGGTAACATCGCCTGATTGCGACAACTCACGGGCAGCGCCTGCGGTATCGGCCGCTACGACAGCATTTAGTCCAAGCTCGCGAATTACATTGCGGCATTGGCCAAGCGCGTGGACATGGCTGTGAACGGTCTTGATCGTCTCAAGACCGGCATCGGCTACCGCCAGCAGGCAGTGGTGCACAGGCAGGAAATGCTCGCCGATGATATAGAGGCTGGATTCCGGCATCAGATGGTGAATATCGGCAACCCGGCCAGCGAGCGAATTCTCAATCGGGATCATGGCAAGACCGACTTTGCCGCCTTCAACCGCGCTGAAAGCGTCTTCAAAGGTTGCGCATGGCACCGGCTCGAAATCGGGATAGGCCTCAAGGCAGGCAATATGCGAATTGGCACCCGGCTCGCCCTGATAGGCGATAGATTTATCTACGGCAGTGTTGCTCACAGTTGTCCCCAACAAAAATCGCGGCGGATCCCCCACCGCGCAAAATCAGATGGTGTCTTGCGTCTCGCCAATTTCGCGCCGCGCCCGGTCCAAGTCGGCGGGAGTATCAACACCGAACGGGATGGTGTCAACGCGAACAACGGCAATAGGCAAACCATTATCCATAGCCCGCATCTGCTCAAGTTTACGCTCGCGTTCGCGCGGGCTGACCGGCAAACCCACAAAGGCTTCAAGCGCCTCACGGCGGTAAGCATAGATACCGATGTGATGCCAGAACGGACCAGATGCATCCTCTGGAACCTGGCGCACGAAATCCTGGGCAACGGCGACATCCGAGCCCGGGGTAAAATCGGCAAGAGCCTTGACCACATCCGGGTTAGCTATCTCTTCGCGATCGGTGATCTCGGCCGCCAGAGTCGAAATTTGCATCCCTTCATTGGCAAGGGGCGCAAGGCACTGGCTTATCGATTTCGGGTCCATCAAAGGCAAATCACCCTGCAGATTTATGATGAAACGGAACTGCCTGTTCGGATCTCGGGCCTGGAGTGCTGCGCAAATGCGGTCCGAACCTGACGGCAGATCCGGGTCGGTAACAACGGCATCGCCGCCAGCTGCAGCAACGACGTCGACGATTTCCTGTTCGGCGACGGCGACCAGAACCGGTCCGACCCCTGCCTCGATGGCCCGGCGCCAGACGTGGACAATCATCGGCTGGCCGCAGATGTCGGCAAGCGGTTTTCCGGGCAGCCGCGTGGATGACATGCGGGCTGGAACAATAACGATCGTATTTGAAGTGTCCGGGGTTACCATCGCTGGCGATTACAGCCCATAATTGTCGTGGCGCGGCAAATTGCACATGCGGCTGTTATACGTATTGCAGTAGGCTAGAGAAACAATTAGTTTCCGCGCCAAATCAGCGTGGAACAGCCTTTGTAAGGCACACGCAACATTGGCTTGTTTGAGGGCATGGGTGCAGCGAATGGACAGTTTTGAAATCAACAAGATCGCCGGGGCAGTTCTGGGCACAGCCCTTGTGGTTTTCGGCTTGAAAGAGCTGGCGGGCGAGATCTATCACGCGGATGCGCCGGAAAAGCCGGGCATGATGATTGAAGTTGCCAATGCGGCGACAGGACAAGGCGAGACGGAAGCCGAAACGGCTCCCACGGTGTCGATGGCCACGTTGATGGCATCGGCAAACGCGGAAAATGGCCCCAACGCAATGAAAGCCTGCAAGGCCTGCCATAACTGGAGCAGTGGCGGCAAGAATAAGGCTGGCCCGAACCTTTGGAACATTGTTGGAAGTAACATTGGCGCATCGGAAGGTTTCAAATATTCAGCCGCTTTCAAGGAAAAATCCTCGGAAAGCTGGAGCTATGAGGCGCTGAACGCGTTCCTGCTAAAGCCCAAAGCCTTTATTCCGGGCACGAAAATGGGCTATGCCGGCATTAAGAGCGATGCCAAGCGGGCCGATATCATCGCCTACTTGCGCACGCTGAGCGACGATCCAAAGCCTTTGCCCACGGAATAAGCGACGTTTCTCACATCAATCTTACAAAGATTTCACACCGGTGGGGCTTCCGCCGGTGTTTTGTTTCGTGGCATAGATTTGACCGGGCGGGATGAACAAAGGAGAACTGCGCGTGCACCTAACACGGCGAATTGTTCTACAGGCCCTCAGCGCGATCAGCGGATCCGCCGGCCTTAATATGCTCGGCATCTCCACTGCCTTGGCAGGCAGTGACGAGTGGAAGCACGGTCTTTCGCTGTTTGGCGCCTTGAAATATCCGCCCGACTTCAAACATTTCGACTATGTCAATCCAGACGCCCCAAAAGGCGGCCGGGTCCGGCGTAGCTCCATAGGCTCCTTCGATTCGCTTAATCTGTACAGCTACAAGGGCGAGAAGGCGTTTTTGATGGCCTGGACTAACGAATCACTGCTGTCGTCATCCAGCGATGAGCCTAGTTCGTATTACGGGTTGATCGCAGAAGCGGTCAAACATCCCGATAACTTTGCCAGCGTCACCTTCAAGCTGCGCCAACAGGCCCGGTTTCATGACGGAACGCCAATTACGCCGGAAGATGTGATCTGGAGCCTGGACTCTCTCAAGCAAGCTCACCCGCAGTATGCGTTCTATTACAAGAATGTCGTCAAGGCCGAACAAACCGGCGATCGCGAAGTCATGATGACGTTCTCTGAAAAGGGTAACAGGGAGCTGCCCCAGATCACCGGACAGCTGCCGGTATTGTCAAAGAAATGGTGGACCGGCAAAGACGCAGGCGGCAAACAACGCGATATCAAGGGAACGACTCTTGAAGTGCCGCTTGGTTCAGGGCCCTATAAGGTGTCCGATGTGAAACCCGGGCAATCGATTACCGTCAAGCGCGTTGAGGATTATTGGGGACGGGATCTCCCGCTACAGCGCGGGCACAACAATTTCGATGAGATGACACAGTTTTATTTCCGCGATTCGACCGTTGCGTTTGAGGCCTTCAAGGCCGACCAATACGATTGGCGAACCGAGAACATCGCGAAAGTCTGGGCAACCGGTTATGACTTTCCGGCTGTCAAACGCAAGGACGTCGTACGCGAGGAAATCAGGCTCGGTAATCCTGAACCCATGCAGGCCTTTGTCCTCAATACACGGCGCGAGAAGTTTGCCGATCCGAGAGTTCGCCTGGCATTCAACTATGTCTTCGACTTTGAATGGTCGAATGCCAATCTGTTCCATAGCCAGTATCATCGTACATCAAGTTTCTTTGCCAACTCCGAGCTGGCAGCGACCGGCTTGCCGGGCCCGGATGAACTGGCCGTCCTCAATGAATTCAAGGGGCAGATCCCGGATGAGGTCTTTACCAGTGAATACCAGAACCCGGTCAACAAGACCCCGCAGGACCGGCGCGAGAACTTGCGCAAGGCTTTCAGCCTGCTGACGGAAGCCGGCTGGAAAACCGGCAGCGACCGCACGCTGGTCAATGCCAAGGGTGAGAAATTCGAGACCGAGATCCTGCTCTATGCGCCGACGTTCGAGCGCATCATGCTGCCTTTCGTGCAACAGCTGAAAAAGCTCGGGATCAAGGCCAATGTTCGCACGATCGACTCTGCCCAGTATGAGCGCCGGACTCAGGGTTTCGACTTCGATATTGTTGTCAGTGGCTGGGGGCAAAGCCTGTCGCCAGGCAACGAACAGCGTGAATACTGGGGCAGTCAGGCAGCCGACCGGGACGGCAGCCGCAATGTCATCGGCATCAAGGACCCGGTCGTCGACAAGCTGATCGAACGGCTAATATTCGCCAAAGATCGCAGCGCACTGGTGACAGCCAGCAAGGCACTCGACCGGGTCTTGCTGTGGAACCACTTCGTTGTGCCGATGTGGCATCTACCCTATGAGCGCACAGCGCGATGGGACAGGTTCGGACGGCCTGACAAGCTGCCTGAATTCTCCGTCGGTTTCCCGATGATCTGGTGGTGGGACAAGGACAAGGCAGCAAAGGTGAAGTCGGGTTGATGCAGCATCTAAAGCTTTCCGGCGTTTTCTTTAGCATCCTCGTATTGCTGTCGACAGCCGTTGCAGCTGAACCGCGCCATGGGTTGTCGGCGTTCGGCGATCTGAAATACCGCGCCAGGTTTGAGCATTTCGACTATGTCAATTCGGACGCCCCAAAGGGCGGGCGGATCGTGACAATCGGCACTGCTGGCGTCATCACGTTTGACAGCCTCAACGGCTACATTCTGAAGGGCGATCCCGCCCAGAATCTAAACCTGTTATTTGACAGCCTGATGGTGCGGGCGTTCGATGAACCAGACGCAGTTTACGGGCTCGTTGCCAAAACTGGTGATGTTGCCGAGGACCGTTTGAGCGTCACTTTCACTCTTCGACCCGAAGCGAAGTTTGCCGATGGCACGCCGGTGACGGCACATGATGTTGCGGAGAGTTTTCAGCTGCTCAAGAAGGACGGGCATCCCAGATTTCAGGTCCTGTTGCGCGATGTCGAGAGCAGCGATGCCGTCGATGACCATACTGTTCGCTATAGCTTCAAGGGCAAGAATGTCCGCGACCTGCCCATGCAGGTCGCAACGCTGCCGATTTTTTCCAAGGCCTTCTACTCAAAGAATGAATTCAAGAAGACGAGCCTGAAACCGCCGCTTGGCTCAGGCCCGTACCGGGTTCAGGAATTCAGCCAGGGTAGTTTCATCACCTACGAACGGCGCGATGACTACTGGGCAAAAGACCTGCCGGTCAACCGCGGCCGCCACAACTTTGATGAGATCAAGTTGCTGTATTTTCGCGACCGTACTGCGGAGCTGGAGGCTGTGAAGGCAGGTGTGCTGGACTTGCGGGAGGAATTCACCTCCAAGCATTGGAAGACCGAATACGAACTGGCGTCGGTGAAAGAGGGACGGCTGATCAAGGCGGACATGCCGGATGAAACGACATCGGGTGCGCAAGGGTTTTTCATCAATATGCGCAAGGCCAAGTTTGCCGATCCAAAAACCCGCAGAGCGCTTGGTCTGGCCTTCGACTTTGAATGGACGAACGCCAACCTATTCTTCAACCTGTATAAGCGCACTGGCAGTTTCTTTGAAAATTCAACGATCAGAGCAAAGGCCTTGCCAAGTGCAGACGAGCTCGCACTGCTGGAGCCCTTGCGCGGAAAACTGCCGCCGGAAACCTTTGGTGAAGCGATTGAGCCGCCGGTCAGCAACGGCAGCGGACAGGACCGGAACCTGCTCAGACAAGCCAACAAGTTGCTGAAGGAGGCTGGGTGGAAGCGTAATGGCACGCGGCTCATCAACGACAAAGGCGATGTTCTCAAAGTTGAATTCCTCATTTTCGCGCCGACTTTCGAGCGCATTATCGCGCCCTATGTCCGCAATCTGAAGCTGCTCGGCATCGATGCCTCGATCCGGCAGGTTGAAGGTGCGCAGTTCCAGGAGCGGTTGAAAAACTTCGACTTCGACATCACCACACAGCGCTTCACGATGAGTGAGACACCTGGAGTAGAGCTGGAAGCATTCTTTTCGTCGAGCACAGCCGATCTGATCGGTAGCTTCAATATGGCAGGCATCAAGTCGCCGGCGATCGATGTTCTGATCGATCACGTCAAGCAGGCCAAGTCACGAGATGAATTGACGATGGCGGCACGAGCCCTCGACCGGGCGCTGCGCGCGCAACATATGTGGGTGCCGCATTGGTACAAGGCGGCACACAATGTGGTGCACTGGGATATCTTTGGCAAACCAGCGATCAAACCGAACTTCAACCGGGCCATCCTCGATACCTGGTGGATCGATGCAGACAAGGCTGCCTCGATCAAACGAGGGCCTTGAGTTTAACGGTCTTTTCCTGAAACTGCCGGTAACCGGAGGCGAATCACCCGCATGGGCGCTTATATCCTGAAGCGACTGCTCTTGATGATCCCGACATTGCTCGGCATCATGCTGATCAGTTTCGTCATTATCCAGTTTGCGCCGGGTGGGCCGGTTGAGCGGGTGCTGGCACAGTTGCAGGGCACCGATGTCGGCGGCACCGCACGGATCGGCGGCAGTTCCGGCGGCGAGGTCGGCGCCGGCACGCAACCGGGAGCCGGCGCCGGCAGCGGCGGATCGACTTTCAAGTATCGCGGCGCCCAGGGACTGGACCCGGAATTCATCAAGTCGCTGGAAAAGCAGTTCGGCTTCGACAAGCCAGCGCATGAACGCTTCTTCCTGATGATCACCAGTTATTTCACCTTCGATTTCGGTGATAGTTACTTCCGCGACGTGCCGGTACTGCAGCTGATCAAGGAAAAGCTGCCGGTATCGATATCGCTCGGGCTGTGGCTGACCTTTGTGTCCTATGGGATCTCGATCCCGCTTGGGGTGGCGAAGGCGGTCAGGGACGGCTCGAGGTTCGATGTGTGGACCTCCGGCGCGATTATCGTTGGTTTCGCCATTCCCGGGTTTCTGTTCGCTATTTTGCTGATCGTGCTGTTTGCCGGTGGCTCGTTTTACAACTGGTTCCCGTTGCGCGGCCTGGTATCGGATAATTTCGCTGATCTGTCGTGGTGGGAAAAGATCATCGACTACGCCTGGCATCTGACACTGCCGTTGACCGCGCTGGCGGTATCGTCGTTTGCCACCATGACGCTGTTGACCAAGAACTCGTTTCTTGACGAGATCAAGAAGCAGTATGTCATGACGGCGCGCGCCAAGGGACTGACCGAGAACCGGGTGCTTTATGGCCACGTTTTCCGCAATGCCATGCTGATCGTGGTCGCCGGTTTTCCGGGCGCTTTCATCGGGGCGTTCTTTGCCGGCTCGCTGTTGATCGAGGCGATCTTCTCGCTCGATGGGCTTGGCTTCCTTGGCTACAAATCGATCATTGATCGAGACTACCCCGTTGTTTTCGCAACCCTCTACATCTTTTCGCTGCTCGGGCTGATCACCAACCTGATCAGCGACCTCGTCTATACCTGGATCGATCCGCGGATCGATTTCGAAGCGCGGAACCTGTAGATGGCAGATACTGCAGTCGATACAGCCGCACCGCGCCGGCCTAGGCTATCCGGACTCAATCAACGGCGCTGGGAGCTGTTCAGGTCCAACAAGCGCGGATACTGGTCGTTATGGATTTTCCTGGTGTTATTCTTTCTCAGCCTGTTTGCCGAGTTCATCGCCAACGACCGGCCGATTGTTGCCTCCTACAAGGGCGAGATCCTGTTACCGGTGTTCACCGACTACCCGGAAGAAAAGTTTGGCGGCTTCCTGGCTACGACTGATTTTCGCGATCCGTTCATTCAGCAGGAAGTCAATGCCAACGGCTGGATGATCTGGCCGCCGGTGCGGTACGGCTACCGGACGGTCAACAACGAACTGCCGAAGCCGGCTCCCTCGCCACCGGCCTGGCGGTTGAGCACTACCGACGTTTGTGCGCGATATCCACTGGCCACGCAGCCGGGTGAAGACGGTAAAGTAGATCCGGCTCGCGGACTAAAGGACCCGAACTGCATTGCCGGCAACATGAACTGGCTGGGCACCGACGATCAGGGCCGCGATGTGGTTGCGCGCGTGGTGCACGGGTTTCGGATTTCGGTCCTGTTCGGGCTGATCCTGACGATACTGTCTTCGATCGTTGGTGTTACTGCAGGCGCGGTACAAGGGTATTTCGGCGGCTGGACCGATCTGTTGTTCCAACGGTTCATCGAGATCTGGACATCGGTGCCAACGCTTTATCTGTTGATCATACTGGCCGCCTTCATCGCGCCGTCGTTCTGGATATTGCTTGGCATTTTGTTGCTGTTTTCCTGGACCGCACTTGTTGGTGTGGTTCGTGCAGAGTTCCTGCGCGGGCGCAACTTCGAATATGTCCGCGCCGCGCGCGCACTTGGCCTTTCTGACCGCAAGATCATGATCAAGCACCTGATGCCGAACGCCATGGTGGCGACCATCACGTTCATGCCGTTTATCGTTTCAGGGTCTATCGCCACACTGACATCACTGGACTTTCTCGGCTTTGGCCTGCCGCCAGGTTCGCCATCGCTTGGCGAATTGCTGGCGCAGGGTAAAGCCAATCTGCAGGCACCCTGGCTTGGCATTACCGGCTTTATGATCGTGGCGATAATGCTGTCGCTACTGGTGTTCATCGGTGAAGCGGTGCGCGATGCATTCGATCCCAGAAAGACGTTTTCATGAGCGGCGGCGGCGACACATTGCTGGAGATCAAGGACCTTTCGGTCGACTTCCGGCAGGCCGGCAACATCACCCATGCGGTGCGTGATGTCGACCTCACGATCGCGCGCGGTGAGACGCTGGCGCTGGTCGGGGAATCGGGATCGGGCAAGTCCGTCACCGCCCTGTCGATCCTTAAACTGCTGCCTTACCCTGCCGCTCATCACCCGTCCGGCTCGGTCCAATTCGACGGCCAGGAATTGCTCGACAGCGATGAGCGCGATCTTCGTCAGGTACGCGGCAACGATATCACGATGATCTTTCAGGAACCGATGACGTCGCTCAACCCGCTGCATATGGTGGAACGGCAGATCGGTGAAATCCTTGAGCTGCATCAGGGATTGAGCGGTGAGGCGGCGCGGGCGCGCTGCATCGAATTGCTGACCCGGGTCGGCATTCGCGATCCGGAGAGCCGTCTGGAAAGCTACCCGCACCAACTTTCAGGCGGGCAACGCCAGCGGGTAATGATCGCCATGGCGCTGGCCAACAACCCGAAACTGCTGATCGCAGATGAGCCGACAACAGCGCTTGATGTGACGGTGCAGGCACAGATCCTGAAACTGTTGAAGGATCTGCAGGCCGAGTTCGGCATGGCTATCCTGATGATTACTCATGACCTTGGCATCGTGCGCCATTTTGCCGACCGGGTCTGCGTGATGAAGCAGGGCGAGATCGTCGAACGCGGGCCGGTTGGCGAGCTGTTCTCGGCGCCACAGCACCCTTATACCGTGCAGTTGCTCGAAGCCGAGCCAAAGGGCGACCCGCCACACGCCGATCACTCGCGCCCGACCGTCATCAAAGCCGATGCCCTGAAGGTCTGGTTTCCGATCAAGCGTGGCTTCTTCCGGCGTACGGTTGGCCATGTGAAAGCGGTTGACGGGGTCGATGTGGCGGTGCGTGAAGGCCAGACACTGGGCGTGGTTGGCGAATCAGGCTCCGGTAAAACGACCCTTGGTCTTGCAATCATGCGGCTGGTTCACTCTGAAGGACGGATTGCCTACCTGGGCAATGATATCAACGGGTTCGACAGCCGGGCCATGCGGCCCTTGCGCAAAGAGCTGCAGATCGTTTTCCAAGACCCGTACGGATCACTATCCCCGCGCATGTCGATCCGTCAGATCGTCGAGGAGGGCATACTGATCCAGAATGCTGATATGCCTGAGACGGAAAGGTTGGACCGGGTCGCCCAGACACTGGAAGAGGTTGGCATCGATCCGTCGGTCATGGAGCGTTATCCGCATGAATTTTCAGGCGGCCAGCGCCAGCGCATCGCGATTGCCCGGGCCATGGTGCTGGAGCCGAAATTCGTCATGCTGGATGAGCCGACAAGCGCGCTTGATATGTCGGTGCAGGCCCAGATTGTCGATCTTTTGCGCGACCTTCAGGCGCGGCACAATCTGGCATACCTGTTCATCAGCCATGATCTGAAGGTTGTCAGGGCCCTGGCCAACGATGTTGTCGTCATGCGCAATGGCCTGATTGTGGAACAAGGGCCGGCCG
>Ga0224508_10003841_pt1 | contig 12376 bp, 10 predicted proteins | sample SF_Jan12_sed_USG_4_FD_170157 | JGI IMG/M metagenome (GOLD analysis project Ga0224508, IMG submission 170157) | Sediment microbial communities from San Francisco Bay, California, United States - SF_Jan12_sed_USGS_21 | ecosystem: Environmental > Aquatic > Marine > Sediment | place: USA...
GCCCGTGTGACAGGCCCATCGGCCTGACACCTGTGGCGACGGCGCCAACAATACTGCAGATCTCGATAAGCTCGTCACCGTCGACATCGTCCAGCACCTCTCGTTTACTGGCGTCTTCGCACGCAGCCTTGAGTTGGAGAAGTTCGTCATTCGCGAGCTTGGAGTGATCGATCGCGCCATAGCTCTGTATGGCCTTTGGCCGATGCGAAGTCAGCGCCGGATCGCGATCAGAGCTCAATCCGCGGTCTTTGTAGTATTGTTGGGTGCCGGGATGAATCGGGAGAACAAGCCCGGTCGTGGCATCGCTCGGTGAACCGATCCCAATCGTTGAATGGGCGCCACGCAACTTCTCCGCATGCTCGAGGATCGTCCTGGTAATCTGATAGACGACATCGTCGGAAACATTCCTGTTAACGAGCAAATGAGTGGGTTCAGCGCCTACTCGGGTAACGCCATTCGGCCAGAGCGCCATGACTGCCCTTAGGTGACGTGCGAAGGAGATCGACACATCGTCACGCACAAGCGCGAAGTCGACTTGGCCATCGTCAAGACGGCGCAATCGATCTTCCGACGAACGCACCTCGACAGTCTCAAGACCAAATCGGTGTCTTGGCAGCAGCTCGATCTGGCTCACCGCCCAAAGCTCCGTTCCAAAAACAAAGCTGTCCGTCCCAGCGGCATCTATCGCGACGACGAATGAGGCCTTCCCTTGCGCCTGCGCTTGCCATCCTCCGACCATCAGCGCCAGCGTCAACCAAGATATCATTGCGACGGTTCGATGCATGCATGCCCCCATTCATTGTTGATTGTTCTGTCGTTTGGACCGGAACCAGAGAGCCTCTTTCAGTGACCTGCGAAGTCGAGCATTCGGTGACGTGAACAATCTAGTACACTAGCCATTTCGCAGTTTTCGCAGTTTTAATTAGAATTTAATCATCGCCAACTGATCACACGGCCTAAATGCGGACGCTGATACGTCTTTCACTGCCATAGAATTGAGCGCAGGAACTGGTGGATAGTTCCAGCCAAACCGGCATTAAAATTTGGTTAAAGCCGAGCTAGCCTGACTCCCCCCATGTTAGATAGGCGATTGCCTCTCGTGCTGGTTCCACAATAAAGCCGAACGAAAGTCGGCATTTTCATGGGGGAGTTTTATCGCTGTGCAGTGTCCGATTTTGCAAGACATCATCTATGAAGACGAGCGATGTGCCATGCTTATCGATGGACCAAGCATCTATCAGACCTGTCGGTCGCTTGATGTGGAAATTGACTATCGTGCATTGCGCAGTATTTTTGCCGATGCTGGATATCTTGTGCAAGCTCGCTACTACACCACCATCCTGAATGATCAGTCATATTCGCCTCTTCGCCCATTGATTGACTGGCTCAGCTATAACGGTTTTATTGTTGTGACCAGAACCATTAAGGCCGACCATGACAGCGAAGAATGCCGTCGATTGGATCGTGGCATCGTGGTGGCGCTCGCTGTTGACGCCATCGAGATTTCGTCCAGGCTCGACCATGTCATTCTCTTCACCGGCAATGGCGACTTCCTGCGCTTGGTCCAGTTGCTGCAGAGACGGATGGTGCGTACGACCGTTGTTGGGACGCTGAATGGATCCTTGTCGACGATCAGCGATGAACTCCGTCGGCAAGCGGATACCTTCGTCGATTTGCGAGCACTGCTACCTTTCGTAGGAAGAGAACGACGCCCATCTGCTGAGCTGCGGGAGGCCGGATGACCGGCCTGGCCTCCTCTTTGTTGCACGACTAAAATCCGAATGGAGTTCGCACTGACCGTTTGATGCTATCTGGCTCGACAGACTTCTCTCTCGACGAACGTGTAGCGAAGTTTCGACGTTGCAAGCGTTCGGCAGCCGAATTCCGCCGACTATCACGGCGACGGTTGGGAGAAGGGCAATCGGAGACGCTTCGATGTCAATACTTAAATATATTACCGCTGATGATGGCTGCCTTAGGAAAACGGTACTGGCGTGGTTTGTGGTGGCGGCATCGTGGCCGTTGCACGGTGCATCGGTGCAAGCTGACGACATCGGCAGTGTCAGGGCTTCGGACATAATCGTGCTGGGCCGGGTTTCCAACAATCCGCGGAAACACTACGCGGCGCTCGATGCACTCGGTCGTTACCTAGCCGATCATTCGGATGAAATCGAACGGCATGAGACGCTGCTGGCCAAAGACAATGACGAGATGATCGAATTCCTACGCACGGGTCAGGTCGATTTGGTGTCGGAGACGGTATTTTCCGCTCTTCTCTACGAAGAGACTGCGGATGCCAAGATCCTACTGCGGCAATGGAAAGGCGGCCGGCCGAGTTATAGGACATTCTTTTTTGCCCACAAGGACAGTGGCATCCAGAAGGTCGAGGACGTCGCCGGTCGCCTGGTCGCCTTCGAGGACAGTGGATCGACTTCCGGCTATTTCACCCCCAAGGCAACAATGACGGCTCATGGTCTGACCTTGAAGTTCGCAGATCAACCGAGGAATGTCGCTGACGTTGGTTACGTATTCGCCGATTCGGAGGTGAACGTCGTCGCCTGGGTGGCGCGGCGAAAAGTCGATGTCGGTGTGATCAGCGACGTCCATTGGGAGGATGAATCGCGCGCGCCGCCAGGTCTCAAAAAGGATCTTCGCATCTTCCATACAACCCCCGAAATCGTCAGGTCGGTCATGGTCGCTGGTCCAAGGCTAAGCGATAACAGGCTTGAGGACATCGTCGACATCCTCCTCGGCATGCATGAAACAGATGCGGGCCGAGAGACGCTCAAAGAGTTCTACAAGACCAAGCAGTTTGATCGCTTGGTCGGCGATGCCAAGGCCAGCCTGGACCACGTCCGATCTCTTTTCGATCGCCTAGACGACGCTCCGCCGTCCTGATCATGATGCGTGTCGGACTACGTCAACGTTACGCTTTGATTATCGCGTTGGCGGCCGTCGTCGTCGCTTCCCTGGTTCAGGTCATCAGCTATTGGGAAACGACCAGGCTGGCTAAAGAAGTCGAACGATCGAGCTCCGATTCCATGTCGCGTGCGCTTCGGCGTGAAGCCGGCTTGGCGGCTAGGCAGCTCGCCTCAGTGCTCGCAGCTAGTCTCGTCGAGCCTTTAGAGAAGGAGGATTTCGAGCGTCTTTTCAACATTACTCATTCCGCACGTTCATTGCCGGATGTGACCGAAGTGCTGGTCTATGATCGAGATGGCAAAGTCATTCATGACGGCACCAAGGAGATTGATTCCTATGGCGCCAGCGCTCCCGATGGCCTGAGAACGCTTGTGCTGAGTCGAGGTCAGACACTGAGCAAATTTGAAGAGACGACACTCGATATTTGCGTTCCCATTCTGACGACTAACCGGATCATCGGCGCTGTAAGGTATACGATATCTTTGTCCCGTTTTGAGGCACATATGAGGCAGTTGGATGGCGAACTGGCTGCCATAAACCAGAGGAGCGCCGACAAACATCTGCGCAACTTTATCGGTCTCGTCGTGGTCCTCATCATTCTTGGGGCAGTGGTCGGCATCACAGCCGCAGGGCGTCTCATCGAGCCGATCCAGGCGCTCACGGCCATGACCCGGCAAGTTGCGCAGCGAAATTTCAGGGTTAACGTCCCTGAACGCCGCCCCGATGAACTTGGCGAACTTGCTTCCTCCCTCAAGCGGATGGCGGCTGAGATCGAAGAATCGATGATATCGAGATCTCATTTGGAAGAGGAAGTTCGCAATAGGACGGTAGCGCTGGAAAGAGCAAATCGGGAACTCGAACAACGTGATCATCATCGACGTCATTTTCTGGCCGAAGTGAGCCATGAATTGCGAACGCCACTGACGATCATCCATGGCGAAGCCCAGGTCGCGGCTCGAATGGATGATGATGACATTGCGCGCTATCAGCACAGCTTTGCGACGATCATCGAACAAAGCACATCCATGCGCACACTGGTCGATGATCTCCTGAAACTGGCACGTTTGGACGATCATCTCACTGAGTACAACTTTGAACATGTTCAAGTGGCGGAGCTTGTGGATGCCGCTGTCATGGCCGCCCAGAGATTGGTTGGAGCGGGCAATTTGTGGATTACCACCGATAACAGGCAAGATGACATCGCAATACATGGAGATCGACAAAAGCTCGGCCAGTTTCTGCTGATTTTCGTCAAGAATTCAATCAACTATTCGCCAGAGGGCGGTAGGATTGAAATTCGTAGCCAAGCACAAGGTGACACTGCAGAAATCCTGATCTCCGATCAGGGAGTGGGCTTGGAGCCGCTCGATCAGGAACGGATATTCGATCCATTCTACCGCGGTAAGAAAGCTCGTCAGCTATTTCCAAATGGGAGCGGTCTCGGCCTGTCGATCGCTAGGAAGATTCTGGATGCGCATCGCGGGACGATTTGCGTCGCCAATCGAGCTGATCGCGGCACCACGGTTTCGATCAAGCTGCCGCTCGAGAGTCGTAACGGATGCCAGGGATGAAGGTTCTACTTGTCGAGGACGATCCCAGGATCGTTTCGTTCATTGAGCGCGGACTCTCCGTCGAAGGCTACTCGCTCTCAAGCGTTGCGAATGGCGAGGCTGCGCTTCGCGAGGCGCAGCGAGCGTCGCTTTATGATGTGATCATACTGGACCTGATACTGCCTGATATGAACGGCCATGACGTCTGTCATGAGCTGCGCCAGCATCGCGTCAGGACGCCGATCATCATGCTTACGGCACTTGACGGTGTTGACGAAATTGTTCGCGGGCTGGAAATGGGCGCCGACGACTATCTGACCAAGCCGTTTGATTTCGATGTTCTGCTGGCAAGACTCAGATCCTTGCGTCGGCGTTCTTACGACTATCAAGATCTGGTATCATCATCCCTGAGACTAGGCAACGTGGAGCTGGATGTCGGCGCTCGAAGAGCTTATCTCGACGGGGGGGAGCTCCATCTCACGGCGACTGAGTTCAGACTGTTCGCTGCGCTCATGCATAATGCCGACAAAGTGCTAACTCGAAACGAGATCCTCCAGCTTGTCTGGCAAACTGATCAGGACCCCCTCACCAATATTGTCGACGTCTATATACGTCATCTTCGGCGCAAGATTGACAGCGACCTCGGAACCGTGGCCATCGAAACGGTCCGTGGACACGGATACAGGCTAACCGCCAAGTCGGTTTAGCGGGCTTATCACTGAATCTCGCGACGATCGCTTCCGTTCGATCAATGTACCGACCTGTTCAGCGCCTGCAGTGGAGCTGAGCCACCACGATAGGCGGAGATTAAATTTCCGTTAAATCCAGCTAGTATCGTTGTGCCCGCTTTGTCTTACTCGTATCGTTGCATCAACTAAGAATAGCCCAAGCATCGCCTTGCTAAGTGCCCCAAAGAGGAAACAAAAATGCCCGAATATGTCGTGATCACCTACGGCCCAGATAACCGTCAGACCGGTGACCACGTTGCTCAAAGGCGCGAAGATGCCATCGACTATGTGCGGCATTATCTCGACGAAGAAAGTCGAGATGGCGCCTTCTTGACGATCAGCATTATCGGGGCAGAACTTCGACAGCTTGGCATTGCAAGCAGATGAATGCGCTCCGGAGCGCCAATAGTGAATCGGCATGGTCGGACGCTGACCAGTGCGTCTCATAACTTCGCTAGCGATATGGCGCTCAATTTACGCAATTGTCCCGATAGATAGAGCATGGAAACCTGCTGAAACCATTAAGCGTGCCGGTGATAAGATGCCAGCTTCCTTCCGCTCAGGGTCAGGTCCTTCCGGTAGCCCGCTTCTCGTAGCGCGGAAAATGTGCCGCAAAGCGGCCTCACCGGCTCGGATTTTCCTGGCGATGGTGCTTTTGGGCGGTTTTCTGCCGCAAGCCTAGCGGAAGGGGAGTGCCATTAGTTGCCAAAGAGAATACATTCCTTGTGGGCGGTATCACAATTGTGCTGATAGGTCTAAGTCGCGGGAATGTAAGCACCGGAAATATGCCTTCTTGAGAATCGTGGTTTGAAATTCCCGCTACATCCTGTCTCTCGAACACGATTACCTGCTCGAAATCAAGGAGAAGGTCGTGCCTCAAATGCTAAGCCATCCGCCGACCTCAGAGGGGTTGCGAAAATTTCGAACCCGCAAGGCAAACACTAGTGAGTGATGCCTATCGGTGTATCCTCAAAATTCGTTGTCTTCCCCGGCCAGTTTCGCAATCCGACCATATGGCAGATGCTGTCCGGCAAAGGAGCCATCGTTTGCAAAATCTATGGTGCTCTTGAGTCAATCGCTCACCAACAGCAAAAGCCACCATCGACCAAGAGATCGAAGCCGGTGCAATAGGACGAGGCGCCGCTGGCGAGAAAAACCGCCGGCCCGACCATCTCATCGACGGACGCCATGCGCCCCATCGGGGTCTGGCTCTCGAACTCTTTGGTCTGATGCACCATCTCGGGGCGCGTGTTCATCGGCGTCGCCGTGTAGCCGGGGCTGATCGAATTGACCCGGATGCCGCGCTCGACCCATTCCATCGCCAGGCTCTTGGTCATGTGAATGACGCCGGCTTTGGAGGCATTGTAGTGCACCTGCATCAGGCCGCGATTGACGATCACGCCGGACATCGAGGCGATATTGATGATCGAACCCGCCCCGTGCTTCAGCATCGCGCGCGCCTCGGCCTGACAAGAGAGGAAGATGCCTTTCAGGTTGATGTCCATCAGCGTCTGATACTGGTCCTCTTCCATCTCCTCGGCCGGATTGGCATTGGCGATCCCGGCGGCGTTGACCGCGACGGCCAGCGGGCCGAACGCTGACTCGGTTTTGGTGACTGCATCCGCGAGCGCTGCCTTATCCGTGACGTCGGCAGCAAGGGTGAGGGCCTTCCTCCCGGCTTTTTGGATCAGCGCCTCGCTGTCGGCGAGCCCGCCATCGGTGCGCCGATCGAGGCAGGCAACGTCGGCGCCGCATTGGGCGAGGCCGAGAGCGATGCGCTGACCGATGCCGCTACCGGCGCCCGTCACCAGTGCTACCCGACCACTGAGATCAAAGAGCTTTGGGGCATTCAGTGTGATGTTGTCCAATGTCATTCCTCAATTACCTTCATCCACCATTAGCTCGTCAGCTCGTCGCCAGCTCCATCACTGACACGTCATTGGCATCGGCACGATCGAGAATGCCGGTCTGGCGGCCGTGCGACATGACCAGGATGCGGTTGGAAACGCCCAGCACCTCTTCAAGATCGGAGCTGACGACGATGACGGCGACGCCCTGCTCGGCAAGCTCAACGATGAGGTCGTAAATCGAGGATCGTGCCCCAACGTCGATACCGCGCGTCGGTTCATCCAGCAAGACGACACGCGGATTTCTGGCGAGCCATTTTGCCAGAACGACCTTCTGCTGGTTGCCGCCGGACATTTCGTCTGCGTTCTGGTATCCTCGGCCTTTGATCCCGAATTTCTCGATAATCTCATCTGCAAAGTTCCTGACCCGAATGCCACTCACCCAACCGGATGTCGCCACGGATTCAAAGTTCGAATAGGCGATGTTGTCCTGGATGCTGTGGCTCAGAACCAGACCTTGCAATTTCCGGTCTTCAGGAACCAGCACGATGCCATTCTTGATCGAGCCGCGCGGATGGCGCGGCGTGATGTCTTCTCCGTTAAGGTAGACCTGCCCAGTGGCAATCGGATCGGCGCCCGCGACAGCGCGCACAAGATCAGTTCGGCCGGCGCCGACCAGGCCCGCGATGCCCAGAATTTCGCCCTTTTTGACCTCGAAGTTCACGCCGGAAAAGGCTCCACTCGCTGACGAAAGATCCCTGACCTCCAGCACCGTATCGTCGCCCGGGGCAGGAATAGCAGGGAACATGCGATCCACGCTGCGGCCGACCATGGCCTCGACGATGGTCCGCACCGCCAAATCGGCGGTGTCGAACTCCTCTACCTTGTCACCGTCGCGCAAAACCACGATGCGGTCGGCGATCCGCTTGATCTCCTCGAGGCGGTGAGAGATGTAAATGATCCCCACGCCTTGGGACTTGAGATTTTCGATCTGCTTGAACAAGAGCTTGGTTTCTGCGCCGCCGAGTGCTGCAGTCGGCTCGTCAAGAATGAGTAATTTGGCGTTCAGCGTCAGCGCCTTGGCAATTTCGATCAGCTGCTGGCTGGCCGTCGGCAGCCCCTCCACGAGCCGCCTGGGCGAAATATCCAGCCCAAGTCTTTCAAGCCCTCGGTAGGCACGCTCTTCCATTTCTTTGCGATCGACACGACCGCCTTTCATCGGGTAGCGGCCGACAAAAATGTTTTCAGCGATCGACAGATGCGGAAGCAGCAGCAATTCCTGATGAATCATGCCGATGCCAGAGTCGATTGCCTCCCGAGGGTTGGCAGGCGCGTAGGGTGCACCCTGCCAGGTCATCTCACCGGAACTCGGGAGGACGGTTCCGGAGATGACGTTTGAAACCGTAGACTTGCCAGCGCCGTTCTCGCCAAGCAGCGCCACGACCTCGCCCGCGTAAACGTCCATGTCGATACCATGCAGAACTTCGGTTGGCCCGTAGGACTTACGAATGCCGCGAAGGGATAGGATCGGCGACGTTCTTTCGGTCGTCATGGCGCTGCTTTTTTTGCGGTTCTCTCTAAGTCGCGCAGACTTACGGGTGTTTTTTCACGAACTTCGGCGCGTCCTCACAAGTGGTCAACACTGCGTTTGGGATCTGCAGTGCAGGAACCGACGCACCATGCGCGACCGCAATTGCCGAGTTCACCGCCAGTACACCCATCGCCTGCGTGCTTTGCGTCGCAGTCACAATGAACGGGGTATCGCACTTAGCCAGCGATTCCAGCGCGGCGGTGTCACCATCATAGCCGCCGACGACAATCTGATCCGAGAGACCGGCACCTTCGACCGCTTTGGCAGCGCCCATGGCGATGGCATCGGCCTGACCGAAGATGATCTTAACGTCGGGATGGGCCTGCAGCATGTTCTGACCGATCGAGAAACCTTCGTCAGGCGACCACATTTGGGTCCACTGCTGAGCAACCAGCTCTATGCCCGGGTTCTCATCGATGGCCCTCTTGCAGCCTTCGAAGCGTTGAACCTCAGGAGTTGTACCCTTCTGGCCGTGAATTATGACCATTTTGCCTTCGCCATCGGCAAGGCCGATGAGGTGAGAGCAAACTTGGTACGAAGACAAAACGTTTTCACCATAGATCGCCGTGTCACCTGGTTCACCTTCTGGCTGGCGGTCAACGTTGATAACCGGGATGCCTTCAGCACGTGCCAGGCGGGTCGGAACCGTTGCAGCAGCAGCACCAGCCGGGATGTAGATGAAGGCATCAATGCCTTGGGTCAACAAATCCTGCACCTGGCTGACTTGGGTATTGGTGTCGCCCTTGGCATCCACGGTGATGACTTCGATGCCGAGTTTCCCCGCATAGCCCTCAACACCCTGTTTGATCTGGTTGAAATAGTCAGCCTGCAGGTTCGGAACGGCTAGGCCGATCTTCTTAATCCCGACGTCTTGTGCCGAAGCGGTGCCGGCCATAGCAGCCACCGCGGCTGCGGCGAGCATGGTCTTGCTACTGAACTTCACGGATTTCTCCTCCTTGCTTGTCTTGGGTCGTTGCATTTGCTTGTGACCCATGCGTGTCCGACCACGTCGGACCATCCATTTGGGAAACGAAGGTTGCTCCGCCTCCCAGGATCTCATTTTCCTCTGTGCTTGAATGTCTCGGCCGCCACCGCCAGCACGATCACCGAGCCGATGATCACCGCTTGCAGAAACGGGGAAACACTAAGCAGATTTAGACCATTGCGCAGCACACCGATGATCAGCACGCCGATGATTGTACCGCCTACGCCACCGGTGCCACCCGACAGGCTGGTTCCGCCGATGACCACGGCAGCGATGGCATCGAGCTCATAGGCAATCCCGATACTGGGTTGAACCGCGTCCAAGCGGGCCGCCAGCATTATTCCAGCCAAACCGGAGAGCACGGCGCACATCGTGTAAACCAGAACGGTTGCGCGCTTCACGTTGATACCTGCAAGGCGCGCCACTTCAGGATTGCCGCCGATCGCGTAGAGCTCGCGACCTCCCTCACGGTATCGCTGGAAGAGGATAGCAATCGCGTAGACCACCAGCATCACCGCCACTGTCATGGTGAGGAAGCCACCGTAACGGATGATTGCGCCCAAGTTGAACCAGGGCGGAAACCCGATGATTTGCGATCCGTTCGTGATCATGTTTGCAAGCCCGCGCGCTATGGACATCATGGCGAGCGTTGCGATGAACGGTGGGACCTTGAATTCGGTGATCAGCAGCCCCGAGATGAGCCCGGCAATAGCCGCAGCGGCGAGCGCACCGGTGATGGCGATGCTCATGGGTATGCCTGCCTCGACATGGAGATAGCCCAGCACCATCATCGATAACGCCAATACCGAGCCTACCGAGAGGTCGATGCCGGCGATCAGGATAACGAATGTCATGCCGACGGCTATGATTCCGATAACAGTGATCTGGTCGAGGATGTTCAGGAAATTGCGAAGCGAGAAGAAGGTGTCGGTCGCGATGCTCAGAAAAATGCAAAGGAGGAGCAGCCCGATCAGGGGGCCAGTGGCACCGCGCAGGGAGAACAGCATCTTGAAACTTGGCGCTTCGGCAGGACGTGCCGCGGCTGAGTTGCGCATCTGCCTCCCCGTAGCATATTTATTCATTATCGATAGAACATTTATACCGAAGCTTATGAAAATCTGTCAACCGTCAAGCCTGAGGCTGCCAGTCCCCCCGCAGGTATCAGTTTGGATGTCGCTTGACATGTCTACTTATGAGCATCAATAATAACATGTGAATAAAAATTCATCATGGCGAGGGTATGGAAGCGACAAAGCTTAGAGAAATCGCTCGTCGTATCAGACAGCGCGATCTTCAGGCGGTCTTCGAGGCGGGCGCCGGTCACATCGGCGGCGAGATGTCGGTGATCGACCTGCTGACGGTGCTCTACTTCCACACGCTGAACGTCGATCCACAAGCGCCCCGCGATCCAAATCGCGACCGCTTCGTCCTGAGCAAAGGCCACACCGCCTGCGCGCTGTACGTGACCCTCGCCGAAGCCGGCTTCCTGCCCAAGGACGAGATCGACACATTTCTGCAACCGCACTCTCGGCTGAACGGCCATCCCAACTGCACGAAGGTGCCCAGCATCGAGACCAATACCGGACCGCTTGGCCATGGGCTACCGGTCGGCGTCGGCATGGCCAAGGCCTCCAAAATGGATCGTGCTTCCTGGCGCACCTTCGTTCTGACCGGCGATGGCGAAATGCAGGAGGGCAGCAATTGGGAAGCCGCGATGGCTGCCGCCCAGTTCAGCCTCGACAATCTGACGCTGATCATCGATCACAACCGTCTGCAGCAAGGTGCACGCTTGGCCGAAACCAACAATCTTGCCCCGCTCGCGCCGCGGTTCGAAGCCTTCGGTTGGGCCGTCGAGGAGATCGACGGGCATGACGTCGAAGCGATTGCCGAGGCGCTTGCATCCGAGGCCTGTGTGACCGGAAAGCCGAAATGCGTCATCGCCCACACCAACAAGGGCCAGGGCATTTCGTTCATGCGGGATCGGGTCGAATGGCACCATAAGGTGCCCAATCGCGAGCAATATGAGCAGGCCCAAAGGGAGCTCGAGGAAGCCTTGCCGTGAGCGCACTGGAGACAGAGAAACTTCACGACTGCCGGGATGCCTTCACGGAAGCCTTGCAGGCGATCGCCTCCGAAAATACTGACGTGGTCGCCGTCTGCAACGACTCCGTCGGTTCCAGCAAGCTCGGCAGCTTTCGCGAGAGGTGGCCGGAGCGGTTGATCAATGTCGGCATTGCCGAGCAGAACATGGTGGGTGTCGGTGCCGGTCTCGCCAATGGCGGCAAGCTGCCCTTCGTTTGCGCTGCCTCTTGCTTTTTGACCGGACGCGCGCTCGAGCAAATCAAAGCCGACATTGCGTATTCCAATGCCAATGTGAAGCTCTGCGGCATGAGCTCGGGCATGGCTTACGGCGAGCTCGGGCCGACCCATCATTCGATCGAGGATTTCGCTTGGCTTCGGGCACTCCCCAATCTGCCGGTGATCGCACCTTGCGATCGGAACGAGACGGCGGCCGCCACCCACTTCGCCGCCGGCTATAACGGCCCGCTCTTTCTTCGGCTGAGCCGGGTCGGCGTTCCGGATCTCTTGCCCGAGCACCATGAATTCGTTCTGGGCAAGGCGAATATTCTCCGCGAGGGCGATGACCTCACCATCATCGCGAATGGCTTGCTCAGCCACCGTGCGCTTGCTGCGGCCGAGATGCTGGCGAGCAAGGGCCTGGAAACGCGCGTGCTCAACATGGCGACCATACGCCC
>Ga0224508_10003842_pt1 | contig 12374 bp, 9 predicted proteins | sample SF_Jan12_sed_USG_4_FD_170157 | JGI IMG/M metagenome (GOLD analysis project Ga0224508, IMG submission 170157) | Sediment microbial communities from San Francisco Bay, California, United States - SF_Jan12_sed_USGS_21 | ecosystem: Environmental > Aquatic > Marine > Sediment | place: USA: California...
CAATGCTGAGATATATCAAAGGGAATCCTGTAGCGATTGGGCAAACCTTTGGAGAACAGTTGCAAGCGAGTATGGCTGAGGTTGATTCCTTCAATATCATTAAAGGATTTTTGAATCTGGTACTGGCCGATTCCTATTATCTCGACTTTTTTGATGGTATAAAAACCGAAGGGTCTTATGGCATACAATCCAATGATGGTGAAAAGTATCTGGTAGAATATTCGTCCCCAAATACAAATAAACCCCTTCATCTGGGTCATATTCGAAATAATCTATTGGGATACTCCGTTTCTCGCATTCTGGAAGCTGCCGGGAAAGAAGTGAAAAAGATCCAGATCATCAATGACCGGGGTATTCATATTTGTAAAAGCATGCTGGCCTGGCAACGTTCTGGGAAAAACGAGACCCCGGAAAGTACAGGCTTAAAAGGAGATAAATTGGTAGGCAACTACTACGTGGCCTACGACCAGATATTCAAGGGCCAGGTTGCTGAGCGTATGGCCTTCGGACTCTCAAAGGAAGAAGCCGAAAAAGAAGCACCAATCTTCCTGGACGCCAAGGATATGCTGCGAAAATGGGAAGCGGGTGATGAAGAAGTAGTTTCGCTTTGGCGTACGATGAACAGCTGGGTCTATGAAGGCTTTAATGAGACCTATGCCAATTTGGGAGTAGAATTTGATAAACTCTATTTTGAGAGCGAGACCTATTTATTAGGCAAGGATATTGTGGCGGAAGGATTAAAGAAAGGCGTGTTTTTTAAGAAGGATGATGGCAGTGTATGGATCGATCTTACAGAGGATGGATTGGATGAGAAGATCGTATTGCGAGCAGATGGCACTTCCGTTTATATGACCCAGGACCTGGGTACGGCTGTGCAGCGGGCAAAAGATTTTCCGGGTACAGAGGGGATGGTATATACCGTAGGAAATGAGCAGGATTACCATTTTAAAGTACTTTTTCTGATTCTAAAAAAGCTGGGCTATTCCTGGGCAGACAGCCTGTACCATTTGAGTTATGGAATGGTAGATCTTCCCGGCGGGAAGATGAAAAGCCGGGAAGGAACGGTGGTAGATGCTGATGACCTTATTTCCGAAATGACTGCTACAGCTGAGGAAATATCCAGGGAATTAGGTAAGCTGGAAGGCTATTCTGAGGAAGAGAAAACATCGCTATACCGAATAATAGGCCTGGGGGCATTAAAATATTTTATCCTCAAAGTAGATCCTAAGAAGCGTATTTTATTCGACCCAAAGGAATCTGTTGATTTTCAAGGGAATACAGGTCCATTTATCCAGTATACTTATGCCAGGATCCAGTCCATCTTACGCAAAGCAGGGACAGACTGGGCTACAAAAACTACAGACACAAAAGTGCTGCATCCCAAAGAGAAAGAACTGTTAAAAGCGCTGGAAGAATATCCCGTTATAGTCCTGGCTGCTGCGGAACAATACAGTCCGGCATTAGTGGCCAACTATGCATATGAACTGGTAAAGGAATTCAATTCCTTCTATCAGCAAGTAACCATTCTGGGAGAGACAGATGAGCAGATAAAAAGCTTCCGTATACAATTGGCGAATAAAGTAGGCGAGGTCATTAAATCTTCATTAGGACTTTTGGGTATAGAAGCACCGGAGCGGATGTAAGATCCTTAGAAACGCACTCTGAAACTCACATTCGGCGTAAATCCAAGGGAGAGACTTTTTACCGTTTCAATATTGAATTGTTCATCTAGGCGGAAGTAGGTATTCAATATATTTTCCCGATCCAGGACATTCAGGGCAGAAGCCCCTATACTGGCATTTACACGACGAGAGAGCGGAAAATCATAGACTGCTGAGGCATCGAGTCGGATATACTGAGGTAAACGGCTGCTATTAGGTTCGTTATAAATGATACGAAATGGAAAGTCGGATGTATCAATATCATTGGGCGGGTCCAGGGGTTCGGTAAAGGGTTTCCCGGTCCGATAATTAAAGCCAAGTCCGACTTTTAGATTCCGGTAGGCATAGGTAGTGGCCAGGGTAAAAGAATGCTTGATGTCTCTGTTATTAGGGAAGTTTGGGGGGATGATGTCTTCAAAAGTATAATTGTTGTCGTTAAAAGTATAACTCAACCAGGAACTAAAATTAGCATTTCTGTGATTGATCAGGAATTCTACTCCTTTGTTGTCATATTTCCCGATCTCGCCATTGAACTGATTTTGATTTTGAAAGCCTTGGGTAGAGGTGCTGATGCCATCTACTTCTTTATAAAATCCTTCCAGGCCTACATACCAATTCTCCTTTTCATAATTAAAGCCTATGGATCCTTGCTTGCTTTTGGTAATAGGGATGGATTGTCCGTCCGATAATACCCAGCGTCTTTTCTCTATCCCCAAAAAGTTCTCATCCAGGTCTATGAATTGATTTGTCACCTGGTTCTTGAACTCGCCAAGTATTTCCATCCGAAAATTGTTGGCCAGGAAGGCATGAAAATTTAATCTAGGCTCGAAAAGGACTTCATCAAATGTATCCAGGTTTTGCAGGTAGTTGACCCGTAGTCCGCCACTCAGATGCATTCTCCTGTCATCAGAGGTATACGTTAGTTCTGTGTAACCGCTATGCCCCCGAATTACGCTTTTACTTTCATTATTAAAGAAAGGCTCTGTTACGATAGTACCATTTGTGATACCTGTTTCATTGAGTTGATATCCATTAAGCCAACTCAGCGTAGGCGACAAATCGAAATATGTATTGAGTCGTACGCTGCGTTCATCTACATTATTCTTTTGTGTTAGCTGCTGGCGATCTGCCACGGTGCTTGTAAATGCATCCAGGTTATACCGGGTATAATAGCCCTGTAAGCTGCTTCTGAACCGATCAGACCATCTGCTGTTCAGTGTGCCACCGAAAGAAATATTTTCCTGATCCAGTGTATTTCGGTTTGTGGTTGAGATGCGTAGATCCGTCTCCTTATAATCAAAGGCATTGTTGATATAGATAAAACTCAGTCTCACTTTGTGATCTTCATTGTAGTCATACAGGAATTTCCCGCTGAAATCGTAGAAATAGAAATTTTGTTCCTGGTTAAAATCCCTGTCTGTTGATGTAATTGTATTGGTCACCTGGATATCCTGGAAGGCACGCCCGGCAAATTGCTCGTATGTAGGCGTGTTCAGGAAATCGGTCATAGAGCGCCTCGCTGAGAACTGCATGGCCATATCGCCCCGAAAAGGGACATGGCCATAGATATCCCCACTGATCAGGTTAAAGCCGCCCCCTCCATAGGAAGTATCCTTGATCTCATCATTTGTATCCATTTTAATGATCCCGCTTACCCCATCGCCGTATTGAGCACTGGTGCCATTTTTGATTAAGGTGACTTCTTCGGTCAAATAGGGGTTAAAGGCAGAGATCAGGCCAAAAAAGTGACCGGATTGGTACATTTTAATATTGTCCCACAGGATGAGGTTTTGATCATTGGTACCGCCACGAATATTGATATTGGAGACAGTTTCGTCAATACTTTTGATTCCGGGAAGCGCTTGGATCGTTTGTAGCACATCCGGCTCTATTTGCCCGGGAAGGATGCCAAATTCACCGGGATTCATGGTAATACTGGCATCTAATTGCTTTGTCAGGCCTGAGGTCAGTAATTCATAGACGACCACTTCTTCGAGCTGCTGGTAATTTACCCCAAGCACGATCTCTCTGCAAGGTGATGCCGTTACAAAGTCTTCTGCTGTCACGAACTGTGTTCTGAATCCAATGTGCCGGATTCGAATTACAGCTTTCCTGGGGATGTTAGTCAGCCTAAACTCGCCATCCAGATTTGCGATGGTAGCAATACTGCTTCCTAATACTTCAACAGTAGCCCCGGAAATCGTACTGCGCTCAAAATTATCAAGTACCCGGGCGCAGATATCTACCGTACTGCTTTTAGACAAGGTATAATAGCGCTCGTTAAGCTTATTAATAAGTAATTGGGTTTGTTCTCTAATATCTTCCAGGATAAGCGGTAGACTTGTGAATTCAGAGATCTCTACGGTTAGTGATGACAGATCTTCATCGACAAAAGAGAATTTAACATCAAAATCTTGTTCCAGCTGAAGTACGTACGTCCTTAAGTTTATTGTTTCCGAAGATACAACGTCCTGAGCCCGTATTGGAAGATGGGCTAACAGGATAAGAAGAAAGGCGCTAAGATGTCTATGGAATCTCCTTGGCATAAAAGAGCACTTTGTTCCCCTCTAAGGTATAGCTTATTTGTGCAGGGGTGCTAATACTCTGTAACGCCAAATCCAGGTTTGTGTTGCTAAATGTACCGGTAAATTTTTGGCTTAGATCAATGTTGTCTGTCTCAACACGGATGTCGTATTGCCGCTTGAGTTCATCCAGTACAAATGCCAGGGGAATACTTTTGAAAGAACTTTCACTAGTTACCCAGCTCGGCTGTGTATTTACCGGAACGGTATCTGTGAAAACTGTTCCATCCATTACAACGAAGGAAGATCCGGCAGCTACTTTATGTTCTGTACCTTGATAGGTAACACTTACCAAGCCTTCGTAACAACTCACCTCGAAGAAATTTTGACGTTGTTCCACATTGAATTGTGTTCCCAGAACTTGTACTATTCCGGATTTCGTTTCAACACTAAACGTAGCCCCTTTGGCTACTTTAAAAAAGGCCTCGCCTTTCAATGTCACACGTCTATCCGTTGCCCATTTCTTTTTATGATAAGTTAGTTTGGATCCGGCATTCAGGATCACCTCAGAATTATCGGGCAAATTAATTTCAGATCGCTCCGCGTACTGTGTATTAATTCGCTCTGTAAGTGTGGATACATAGCCAAGAGACAATGCAAAGATCACAGCAATAGCAGCAGCAACCCGCCAAAGTGTACGATTCGGGTTGAGTCGAACTACCTTGGGCTCTTCTGCAGCGCGTCTTCGGACATTGTCCTGGAATGCCTGCTCCGCATCAAATGCGGGGGCTACAAGCTGCGATGATATGTCGGCTAACTTAAGGTATGAACTGTATTCCGGACTCGCTTTAAAAGCTTCGAGTTCTTCCGGACTCAGTTCATTATTAAGCCATTTTGCCAAGTAATTCTCTTGCATGATTTTTCTGCATTTCTACATTTTAACAATTAACTTTGATAAAACCCTACCTATTACACTATATTCCTTCAATTTGCTCACGTAAGGTCTTTAAAGCCAGGTGCATACGTTTTTCAATCGCTTTTACACTAACCCCTTCCATTTCTGCAATTTCTGCGTATTTTTTTCCATCGATCCTGTTCAATAAAAAGGTCGTACGCTGGTTTTCTGGCAAACTGTTCAATACCCTGTCCAGTTTATCCTTATACTCCTTCTCTTCCATCAAAAACTCGGGAGATTCATGGGTTTGCCCCGGCTTATTGTCCCTGTATTTAAGACGGACTTTCTCGGCCTTTATAATATTAAGGTATAGGTTATTAGCGATAGTATATACATAGCCAGCAGCCTTTTCAGGGGTAACTTTCTGACAATTTTCCCAAAGTTTTATAAAAGCTTCCTGGACAACATCGTAGGCTTTTTCCTCGTTACCAAACTTATAATAAATGGAATTGAATACCGTTTTAGAATTAGCTTTGAAGAGCTCGCTATATACCTGCTCTTCGCATACATTATCCATAGGGAATAGGGTTCTTTATGGTGGATTTCCCCCAAAGATATTTGAAAAAAGACAGTAGACAAAGTAGGGTTTAGTAAATCCTGGTTGTTATTAGCGTGTACAAACAAAAAAAATAGTCCAAATCGTTATGAAAAAGTTATTGCAACAATCTATCTACGCTGTTCTGCTTGCCTTGGCTCTGACCTTTACCGGATGTCAGGAAGAATTTGAACCGCTACCTGATCCAGATCAGGAACAACAGACCCTTATGGCCAATTCTGCTACTGGTCAACTTATTGCCGGCACCGCGTCTAACGACGGTTCTTTTGACAATATAGTTGATGGCGCTAGCTGTTTTGACATAAAATTTCCCTATACCGTTGCGGTAAACGGAATTACTATTACCATTGAGAATGAAGACGGATTACGCATTGTTGAAGAGATCTTTGATCAATTCGATAATGATGTTGATGAATTAGACATTCTTTTCCCAATTACAATTACCATTGCCGATTACTCAGAGATCGTTATTGAAAGTTTTGATCAACTTCGTGATCTGGCTCAAGAATGTATTGAAGGAGGAGATGATGATGACATTGAGTGTATAGATTTCGTCTATCCGATCACCTTGTACACTTTTGACCTTAACGAGCAACAAACAGGGAGTGTAACTGTTGAGAATGATTATCAGCTACGTCGCTTTTTTGCAGGTTTAGATGATGACGACCTCGTCAGTATAGATTTTCCGATCACCTTAGTTAAATCTGACGGTACTGAAGTTCTGGTAACTAGTAATGAAGAACTTGTTCAGGCCATAGAAATGGCAAAAACAATGTGTGATGAAGATGATGATAATGATCATAATGATGATGATTTCACCGAAGAGCGCCTGCGTGCCTTACTGGTTGAGTGCCCATGGTTTGTAAAAGAGATCGAGCGTGATGCCGTTAGTCTTACTGACCAATATTTTGAATACTTATTCAAATTCTCTGAAGATGGTGCTGTTACGGTAAAAGACCGTCAAGGCAACATGTTAACAGGAGTGTGGGATACACGAGTGACAGACCACCACGTAAAACTGATCATGGAATTTAATGTCCTTGTTGAATTTACCTTGGAATGGTATGTATATGAAATCAGCCCTGGAAAGATCAAGTTATACGCCGGTGACCGCGACAAGATCATAATGGAAAGTGCTTGTGATATCGTTAATGATGATCCCAATACACTTCGTGAGATCCTTAAAGAATGTGTATGGGTGATCAAAAAAGTATTGAACCAGGGCCAGGAGATAGATCGTTTACTAGGATGGGAATTCCAATTCCTTCCGGAAGGTGTAGTCACTTTGACCAACGGAGACATGGTTTCTCAAGGTACTTGGGAGATCACTATGAATGCGCAAGGTAGATTGGTTATGGCGCTTAGCTTTGGATCAGAGCCTGCCATTACTTTCGAGTGGCCATTGAGTGACTTGCGTCACGATCGCTTGAAATTCAGCATTGAAGAGATCGATTATGAACTCGTATTGCAGCGTGTATGTGATGATACCAACACCGATGGTGACTTGGTAGAGATCAGAAGCATTATGGCTCAAGGTCCGTGGATCGTTGCTCAGTATAAAGATGATGGAGTTGATGAAACTGAGTTGTTCACAGGAAGCACGTTCGAATTCCTACCCGATCATTTAGTATCTGTTACAGTGAGTCCAACCGGCCCTGCTTATATGGGATTGTGGAGAGTGATCCGTAATAGTGATGGCAAGATCAAGGTTTATTTGAACTTTGGCGACGCCGATCCTTATGGCGAATTAACGGACGACTGGAAACTGGTTGAAATAAGCCCGAATCGTATTGAATTGCGTGATGTCAGCGATGATTATTCACCGGCTGGTACGGTAGACGGTACAGATCTGCTGGTCTTCGAGAGAATCTAAAAAGCAAAACATACGCAAACAAATCATATTTGCCCCCAATTTTGCTGAAAAGGGTGACTTCCCAAAAAGGAGTTACCCTTTTTGTTTTTACCCCCTCCTGGTTTCTTCTATCCATTGGAGATGCTTAAATTTGCACTTCTTTTAGGAATCTGATTAGAATGTTTGATAGTTTAAGTGAAAAGCTGGATAAGGCCCTCCACGTCCTCAAAGGACATGGCCAGATAACAGAGATCAACGTTGCCGAAACGGTCAAGGAGGTCAGGCGTGCTTTGCTGGATGCCGATGTCAATTTTAAGATCGCCAAGGAATTCACCAATCGGGTGAAAGAAAAGGCTTTGGGTCAGAATGTTTTGACTACACTTCAGCCAGGCCAACTCATGGTCAAGATCGTCAAAGACGAGCTGACAGAGTTAATGGGTGGTGAAGCCGAGGAGTTAGACCTCTCCGGACAACCTTCCGTGATCCTGATGTCAGGACTTCAGGGTTCAGGTAAAACTACCTTCTCCGGAAAACTTGCCAATTACTTAAAAAATAAAAAATCTAAGAAACCCCTGTTAGTCGGTTGTGATATCTACAGACCGGCCGCTATAGATCAGTTACATGTCGTAGGTGAACAGATAGGTGTAGAGGTATATTCGGATCGGGAAAGTAAAGATCCGGTAGCCATTGCCAAAGCCGGGATCGCGCATGCTAAGGCTCATGGCCATAATGTTGTCCTGATCGATACAGCAGGCCGACTCGCCATTGATGAAGAGATGATGGCGGAAATTGCCAACATCCATAAGGCTGTACAACCCCAGGAAACGCTATTTGTTGTAGACGCCATGACAGGCCAGGATGCAGTGAATACGGCCAAAGCTTTTAACGACGTCCTGAACTTTGAAGGCGTGATCCTGACTAAGTTAGATGGGGATACACGAGGCGGTGCAGCACTCTCTATTAAATCCGTCGTTCAAAAACCGATCAAGTTTATTGGTACAGGTGAAAAAATGGACGCCCTGGATGTCTTTTATCCGGATCGGATGGCCGACAGGATTTTGGGGATGGGCGATGTGATCTCCCTGGTGGAACGCGCCCAGGATCAGTTTGATGAGGAAGAAGCACGCAAGATCCAGAAGAAGATCGCAAAAAATAAATTTGGGCTTGATGATTTCCTTTCGCAGATACAGCAGATCAAGAAGATGGGGAATATGAAGGACTTGATGGGAATGATCCCCGGTATGGGGAAGGCTATGAAGGGAATCGACATTGAAGATGATGCTTTTAAACATGTGGAAGCCATGATACATTCAATGACCCCTGATGAGCGGGCAAACCCTTCTACACTAAACGCATCCAGGAAGAAGCGAATTGCCAAAGGAAGCGGACGCAGTATCCAGGAACTGAACCAGTTGTTAAAACAGTTCCATCAGATGAGTAAAATGATGAAGATGATGCAAGGTGGAGGCGGCAAGAAAATGATGCAAATGATGAACCAAATGCGCAGATAAGTCAGCGAATGATACTACTAGACGGGAAAAAGATCAGTAATGAGATCAAGGAAGAGCTCAAAAAGGAAGTCTCTGAGATCAATGCCAGGGGCGAAAAGGTTCCACATCTGGCAGCTGTACTGGTAGGGGATGATGGCGCGAGTTTGACATATGTGGGTAGCAAAGTCAGGTCTTGCAAGCGAATTGGTTTTGAATCTACCCTGATCCATTTGCCTGAGGAAACCACCGAAGCAGCATTGCTTCAAAAAGTAGCCGAACTAAATGCCAATGAGGAGATAGACGGTTATATTGTTCAGCTACCATTACCCAAGCACATTGACGAACAAAAAGTACTTATGGCAGTAGATCCTGAAAAGGATGTAGACGGCTTTCACCCTACTAATTTTGGCAAGATGGCCCTTGATATGCCTAGTTTTATCTCCGCAACGCCTTATGGGATCATGGAATTGTTGAAGAGATATGATGTACCCCTCCAGGGTAAACATGTAGTTGTGATCGGAAGGAGCCATATAGTAGGACGCCCTATCAGCATATTAATGAGTCAGAAAGGGAATCCCGGCAATGCCACGGTGACCCTAACGCACAGCAGGACACAAAACCTCGGTGAGATCACTAAACAGGCAGATGTAGTCGTTTCCGCACTGGGAGTGCCTGGTTTTCTGAAAGCAGATATGGTAAAAGAAGGTGTCGTTATTGTAGATGTGGGGATTACCCGTGTACCGGATGAAAGCAGAGAGCGGGGGTATTATATTACCGGAGATGTAGATTTTGAAGCAGTCTCTCAAAAAGCGTCCTTTATTACGCCGGTTCCTGGTGGCGTCGGTCCTATGACCATTGCTATGCTTCTCAAGAATACATTAGAAGCCAGAGAGCGACATGCTCAAAACTAGAGCATTTAATCGCTTGAGTTTTCAATTGAATTTTACTGGTCCACACTTACAGCTCCAGTAGAATCAGCTGGTGTTAATACATCGATATCTTCTGAGCCTTCATTATTGGTGCAAGAGCCCAGGAAGACTATCCCAAGCAAGATAAGCAGGTAGATAAGTTTTTTCATGATTTGGGTATTTGGGTATAAGTTATAACGCTCTTCGACTTCCTTATGGTATCTGAATCCAGAGTTATTTAGTATCTTTTCTCAATACTAATTGAGATCAAATGAGCATAGGTGGAATCATCCAAAAGCTAGCCGACGGTCGCACAGACCTTGTGCATGACTTGGTTCCTTCTCAACTATCAGCGACTAAAGTGGATCCGAATGGTATTTCCCTAATACAATGGTGTGCTTATTATGGCGATGTTAGTGCGATCAAGCATCTTCTTTCCCATGGAGCCAAGCTGGGTGATCTCGGGTCGAACTATGATCTTAATGGGGCTGCTTTTCATGGTCATTGGCAGCTGTGCCAATTTTTGCTGGAATCAGGATCGGATCCAAATAAAACACTTTCTAAAACGGGTGAAAGCCCACTACATAATGTACTCTGTAAAAGCAACCGGCCGGTGGCCAATATGATCATTCAATTATTGCTCGCCTATGGCGCCCATCCGAGAGTGCAGACCAAAGAACGGGCAGAAACTGGTGGTTTTATGCGTGATGCCTATACAAAAGGAGAAACCCCCCTCCACAGAGCGGCAGCCTTTGGAAATGAGGAAACGATACAATTATTGATCGATGCAGGTGCCGATAAACAGGCAACGGATATGAATGGAGATACGCCATTGAGTTGGGCTAGCTGGCATGAACGACCGGGAAGTATATTAAAGCTATTGACGTTTGGCAATCATAGAATTCAAGATACTCATGTGCAGAAAATGAAAAGTGATCACGGTTCTGGCTGGGGAAGCGGTACTTCTATTCTGAGAATGGGAACACTACATATAGATCTTAAGGATGAAAATTAAAAAATATGTCATTCAAGCACTTGTTGCCGTAGCCCTTTACGTACTGATCTCAATGATCCTGGAAGGGGAATACTCGACAGAGATATTGGTGCGCGAAATTTCGGAAGGCTTGCTCTTCGGAATTCTCTACGGCATTTTCTTAGCGGTACGAGATAAATTTATGGGGCGTAAAAAGGATTGAACTACTTGGCAAAAAGTTGATCGATATCCTTAAAAGCCTTGAATTCCAGGGCATTCCCAGCCGGATCCAGGAAAAACATAGTTGCTTGTTCGCCGACTTCCCCTTCAAAACGGATATAAGGCTCTATAATAAATTTCACACCCTTCGACTTCAATTTTTCTGAAAAAGGTTTAAAATCTTCCCAGGGAAGTACTACCCCATAATGAGGAACAGGAACGCTTTTGCCGTCAACCGGATTCGTATGCAACTCCTCCTTATCTTTTGGTTTATAATGGATGACAAGTTGATGGCCAAAAAGATCAAAATCTACCCATTGATCACTACTTCTTCCTTCTTCACATTCCAGAACCTGGCCGTAGAATTTCCTGCATTCACTCAAATTGTGGACGGGTATGGCTATATGGAAAGGTGAAATTGATTTCATAGCAGGAAATTACAAATTATCGACTTCATTGCCTAAGAGGAAATCTACAATAGCAGCATTCACTTCCTCCTGATGTAAAGAGTGTCCGAAGCCAGATGTACTGATTAAAAGGCTGTTTCTCCAGGCTTTATGTACTTTTTCAGAGGCATGATAGGGCGTAATTGGATCTTCTTTATCATGTACTAAAAGTCCTTTTTTGGTATTTGAAGCAACAAAGGCACTCGTAGAGAAATCTCTTATCCTAAAGCCAAACTTTTTTAAAACAAGTTGATCAAGTGAGGCCATAACCCTGGAACTCAGGCCTAGCATAGACTGGTATTCCTCCATGATCTCATAAAATTCAGATGGAGCTGCTGTTGTGACGATTTTTTCAATACCATTTTTGGGGTTCTTGTATTGGTTGTAGATCGTTGTCATTCCCCCTACGGAATGGCCAATTAAATGCTTGGGATTATGTGTTTGGATCACTTCTTCCAGGCAGCGGGCATATAGGGGAACGTTAAGGATCTTTCCGGTAGAATTTCCGTGCCCGGGTGCATCAAAGGCTACAACATTAAAGTCTTTCTCTACCAACATTTGGATGAGATTACGCCATCGCCCGCTATTGCTTTCCCAGCCATGAACAAGGATCACGGTATCTCCGCTTCCGCCCCATTGGTATTCCATGATCATGAGTCCTTCCATGGCCCTTGGAGTTGCTACAGCCTCGGATAAAAAGTTCGCTTGCTGTTCATTGATCCCACCTTTGCGGATGGTACAAAAAGTAATAAAGGCCCATCGGGCTACAAGTTTAGGATGAATCAGCGCCGT
>Ga0224508_10003843_pt1 | contig 12373 bp, 12 predicted proteins | sample SF_Jan12_sed_USG_4_FD_170157 | JGI IMG/M metagenome (GOLD analysis project Ga0224508, IMG submission 170157) | Sediment microbial communities from San Francisco Bay, California, United States - SF_Jan12_sed_USGS_21 | ecosystem: Environmental > Aquatic > Marine > Sediment | place: USA...
CCTCGCGACCAATCCTTCTCGAAGCTCGAGGTCGTCATTCGGGTAAACGAGGTCGAAGAGTAGGGTGTCGCTCGAGAATCCGGTGCTCAGCGGTGAGTCGAGATCCTCGATGCGAATGTCCTCGGCAGGCACCGAGAGCTTGGGGGCAAACCAGGCCTTCAACGCGCCTGCGGTTTGTTCGAGATCTCGCTCTTCATCTGCAAAGGCCATTGCCTACCTCGCGCGCATTTGACTCGCTGCGCGGCTCTGTCATTTACGTCATTCCGCTGCGGGGGTCGAGTCCCAGCGGCGATCAACCGGGCTGGCGATGACCTCTTCCACTCTGAATGACCCGCTGAAGCTGCCGTGCGGGGCCATGCTTCCAAACCGCATTGCAAAGGCTGCGATGAGCGAGCACTTGGGGTCGCCGAAGCAGTCTCCAACTCGTGGCCTCGTCCGACTCTATGAGCGCTGGTCCGCCGGCGGTGCAGGCTTGTTGATCACCGGCAACGTGATGATCGACAGGGCGCACCTCGAAGCGGTTCGCAATGTTGCGGTCGCACCGGACTCGAAAATTGAGCGATTCCGCGACTGGGCGGAGGCTGGCAGGAGTCATGGCAACCAGCTTTGGATGCAACTCAACCATCCGGGCCGTCAGACGCCTCGGCACCTCAACCCCGACCCTGGCGCACCTTCGGCGGTTGAGCCGGTCAATCTATTTCGACGCGCCAAGGCGTTTGGCAAGCCACACGCGATGGATGAAGCGGAGATCGGGCAGGCGATTCGGAGCTTTGCCAGTGCGGCAGCGTTCGCAAAGGAAGCGGGCTTTACCGGGGTACAAGTTCACGGCGCACACGGCTATCTGGTGAGTCAGTTTCTGTCGCCGCTGACCAACCAGCGTTCGGATCGCTGGGGCGGCTCGCTCGAAAACCGTGCCCGCTTTGCCCGCACCGTGCTGGGCGAAATCCGCACCGCGGTCGGTGATGGCTTCCCGATCGGGATCAAGCTCAACTCGGCGGACTTTCAGCGCGGTGGCTTCACCGAAGAAGAGTCGATGCGCGTGCTCGGTATGCTCCAAGATGATGGAATTGATCTCGTGGAGATTTCTGGCGGCAGCTACGAGTCCCGCGTCATGCTCGACAAGGTAGAGAACAAGCGCGAAGCGTTTTTCCTCGACTACGCAAAGAAGGCGCGCTCCAAAGTCGACATTCCGATGATGGTCACCGGCGGCTTTCGCGCTCGATCGATCATGGAAGACGCCCTTGCAACGGGTGCGCTCGACGTCGTCGGCATGGCCCGGCCGTTCACCAACGACCCGAGCGTGGCGCGAGACTTACTCGACGGACGCACCGAACGCGCCGCCGATCCTCCGGTCATGCCCGGGCTCGGCCGACTGGGTGGCACCTCCCAGGCGATGATGAGTGTCGCGCAGATGGGGCTCATGGCGCAGGGAAAGAGCCCGACCTTGCGTTTTGGCGGCCTGGGCGCGGTGCTCAACGCGCTGTTCCAAGAAAGCGCCGATCTCTTCAAACCAAAGCGTTCCTGAGGCCGCTCGTGCCCGCTGGGGCGCTGTCCAGTCGTCGACGACCGAAGGGGGGCGAAAATTCGGGTGATTCACAGCGAACTGCGAATCGGCCTTGCAGTTCCGGGCGCTCCCACTAGCATCCCGCCCAATTGTCTGGAGACCGGGGTCTCTGAATAGGCATTGGCCAATCTTTGAGGAGAGGAAGTGACCATGCTGTCCAAGTCTGCTGCGCGCGCGTTCTTTCTGTCTGGAACGTTGCTTTTCAGTGCGGTGTTCATTTGGCTCACGGTCGACACGTTCCAGCGCATTCCAGCGCAGACCAACTCGGATGAACTGACCGAATCGGTGGCACGTGGAAAGCAGATTTGGGAAGAGAACAACTGCATGGGCTGTCACACGCTGCTTGGCGAAGGGGCGTACTACGCGCCCGAGCTCACGCGTGTGTACGACCGACGTGGACCGGCCTTCATCGCTCAGATGCTGCGAGACCCCGAAGCGGTCTACCCAGGGCAGCGTCGAATGGTGAAGTACGACTTCAGCGAAGCTCAGATCGACGACATGAACGCCTTCTTCCAGTGGATCGGCCGGATGGACCTCAACGGCTTTCCTCCGGAACCCACGATCGGCTTGGCGGGAGCAGCCCCCATTCCGATTCCGGGCGGCGAGCGTCCGGAAATCTTCTCCCAGGTTTGCACCGCGTGTCACGCCCTCGGCGGCATTGGCGGCGCCATTGGACCGGCACTCGACTTCGTGGGCGACCGCTTCGATCGAGGGTACTTGATGAGGTGGATCACCGACCCTCAGGCGGTGAAGCCTGGCACCACCATGCCGAAGCTTGGCCTCACCCAAGAGCAACGCAATGAAGTCGTCATCTTTCTCTCCAAGCAACGCGAGGGTGGGCTATGAAGTACGAATCGCAGAAGGTCGCGTACTGGTTTTTCGCGACCTGCATGCTCCTGCTGAGCTTGCAGCTAGTTTACGGGTTCATCATGGCGTTTGCGCACGCCGGCTACGACGTGCTGCACCCCTGGGTACCCTTCAACGCCGCGCGCGCCTCGCACAACAACCTCTTGGTCATGTGGCTTTTGGCGGGCTTCATGGGGGCCGCGTACTACATCATTCCGGATGAATGCGAGCGGCCGCTCTACTGGCCCAAGCTCGCCTACGTGCAGCTGATCGCGTTCGTAATCGTCGGGGTCACGGCGATCATCGGCTTCCACTTCAACTGGTGGGAGGGGCGAAAGTTCCTCGAGATTCCCCGTCCCCTCGACTACCTGGTCGTCGTCGACGTTCTTCTGTTCGTCGTCAACATCGGCATGACCGTCTGGAAAGGCTCCAAGATGACCACGACTTCGATCGTGCTCTTCTTCGGTCTCTTGATGGCCGCTGTCCTCTACCTGCCGGGAATGATCCCGACCGATCACCAGACGCACGATGCGTTCTGGCGCTGGTGGGTCGTACACCTCTGGGTCGAAGGCGTTTGGGAGCTCATCATGGGCGGCATTCTCGCGTATCTGTTGATCCGGCTCACCGGCGTCGACCGTGAGATCGTCGAGAAGTGGCTCTACGTGATCGTCGGATTCACGTTCTTGTCCGGCATTCTTGGCACGGGCCACCACTACTACTTCATCGGCACGCCGAATTACTGGCTCTGGATCGGCGGCATCTTCAGCGCCCTCGAGCCGCTCGCGTTCCTGGGTATGGCGATCTACGGCCTCGCGCTCGCGAGGAAGGGCGGTCGAAACCATCCCAATCGAATCGCATTGTTCTGGACGGTGGGTTGCTGTGTCATGTCCTTCGTCGGAGCGGGCTTCCTCGGCATGGCACACACGCTGCCGCAGGTGAATCTGTACACGCACGGCACTTTGGTGACCGCGATGCATGGTCACATGGCCTTCTGGGGCGCCTACGCGATGTTGGTTTTGGCGATCATGACCTACGCCTTGCCGCAACTCACGGGGCGCAAGCTCTTCGATACGCCCAGCGCGATCTATGCGTTCTGGTCGACCAACATCGGCATGACCGCCATGACCGTTGCGTTCGGCATCGCCGGCGTGGCCCAGGTCTACCTCGAGCGCCGCGCGGGCATGGAGTTCCTCGACGTTCAACGGGAGCTGCAGGTCCACTTCATCGGGCTCATCCTGGCGGCGACACTCTTTACGTCGGGCATCATCGCGTTCATCTACAATTTCATTCGCTATGGTTGGCCTGTAGGTGACGTCGAAGAACCGGTCCCCACGGGCCTCAGAGCAGCGGTCCCGGCGGAATGAGGGCGATCCCGCCCTGGTATCGTCCCGTCGGCCGAGAGGTCGAGCTCTTTGAGCACGCCCATCGCCAAAGGCTACCGCTCTTGCTCGCCGGGCCCACCGGCTGTGGCAAGACGCGGTTCGTCGAGGCGATGGCCGCTCAGCTCGACTTGCCGTTGATCACGGTGGCCTGCCACGACGAGACGTCGTCGATCGATCTGGTTGGACGCTTCTTGATCAGGGGCGCCGAGACGGTTTGGCAGGATGGCCCCGTCACCCGAGCGGTGCGAGCCGGCGCCATTCTCTACCTCGACGAGATCATCGAGGCGCGAGAGGACGTGATCGTAGTGCTCCACTCGCTCACCGATCACCGGCGCGAGCTCTACATCGACCGGCTGGACGAAACTCTGTTCGCGCCGGAGAGTTTCATGGTCGTTGCCAGTTTCAATCCGGGCTATGCGCGTGGCTTCAAAGAGCTCCGGCCGTCGACCCGGCAGCGCTTCGTCGTCCAGCGGTTCTCTTATCCAGAGACAAAGGTCGAAACCGAGATCGTGGCGCACGAAGCTAAGCTCGAAAACGGCCCGGCAAAGCGACTCGTCGAATTCGCCAACAAGGTGCGCGCCATGGATGAGCTCCAGCTCGCAGAGACCGTGTCGACTCGCCTGCTCGTAACCGCGGGTAAGCTCATTTCCAGTGGGGTCGCTCCGAGGGTCGCCTGCAACGCGGCGGTCGTGCAGCCGATCACGGACGACCACGCGCAATTGGAAGCTTTGCAGGACCTGGCCAACCTGATGTTCTGATGGAATGGGATCAGCGAGCGTTCGCTTGGCTTTACCGTTCGTTTCGGCGAGTGACGGGCAGCGGCCCGAGCACCGACGCCGACGTGTCCCCCTTGGAATCGCTGACCGCCCGCTTCGAGACCTTGAGCCATCTGCTCACCGGGAAGAAGTGGGAAGTCGTCGCCGGGAAAGCGATGGGCGGAGTAGGACCCGAACGACTCGTTTTGCCGCAGCGCACGGCCTGGCTTGATGACCCGGAAGAGCAGGCGTCTTTTTTCCTTTACCGTGTCGTCGTTGGGGTGACCTCGTCCGAGCTCGGATTTGTCGCCGGCCACGACTGGTCGAATCGTCGGCGTGCCTTGGCGATGTTGATCGCGATTCCGAGTATCCATCAAGAGATCCTGGCGCGTTATCCCGGAGCCGAGTCTCTGGTCGATCGTTGTACGGCGATTTCGAGCGAGCGATTCCAATTTGATGAGCAAAGCGCTGATCTTCGCTGCTTCTCGAATGCGTGTCGGGCGATTCTGCGAGCTGACCCGGGGCTTCTCGTCGACACTTCCAGCGCTTCGATCTTGGCTAGCGAGCTTGTTGGCGCGGCGACGCCGGGGCTCAGCTTGCGGAGTCTTGCCGATACCTCAATGGACTTCGAACGCGCACTCGAGAAGCTCTCCAGGCGAAGGGCCGTGGCTGACTACAGGTCCCCCTGGGGGCTGCTCATGCCGCCAAGCATCCCGTGGAACGCCTCCCTCGAACCTCCCGACGATCCACAGACCAACTTGCCGACTGGCACCGAACGCAAGATGCGTCGCCGACCGACCGACGTGGAGTACGTCGACCTCGAATCACAGAAAGACAAAGACAACCCGGTGGTCCATTCGTTCGAGAAGGTGCACACGGCGACCGAGTATCAGAGCGGCCGGAAGCAGCTCGATGGCTCTGATCAGCTGGCCGAACAAGAGGAAGCACTCGAGGAGCTGGAGCTCAGTAAGCTCACGCGGACGTCCGAAACCGCGCAATCGGTCTATCGTGCCGATCTACGGGCCGGTCTGCATACGGCCGACCTCGAGGAGGAGCAGACTTCGACTCGCGCCCATCGCTATCGCGAATGGAATTTCAAGCGACGCGAGTACCGCGACGACTGGTGCACCGTCAACGAGCAGATCTCACCGCCGACTGGTCCAGCATCGGCGGTTGCTGCGGCGAGCCGGCGTCTGCACGGGGAGGTGCTGTGTCTTCAAGCGGAGCTCAAGCGTCTCGAGCTCGAACGCCGCTGGCGCAACCGGCAGCTCGACGGGAGCGAGATCGACATCGACGCGCTCGTCGACCGGCAGGCGACGCTGATGGCTGGCCGACATCCGGATCCGCGAATCTACGTGCGTAGGAAGGTGCACGACTCCGAGCTCGCCATGCTGATTTTGGTCGACGCGAGTCTTTCGAGTGATTCCTGGGTGTCCGGTAAACGGATCTTCGACGTCGTCCGCGACTCCACCCAGGTGCTCGTCGAGTCGTTCGCGCCGACTTCCGCCAAGCTTGCGATCGGCGCCTTCTACAGCAACACGAGGCGCGACTGCCGATTCTTGGTCGCCAAGGGGTTCGAAGACGACACCCATCTAGGGCTGCAACGTCTCCACGGGGTTGCTCCAGCGGGCTACACGCGCATCGGGCCGGCCGTTCGGCATGCCCTCGAGGTGCTGGACCGGAGCGGAGCCCGCCGCCGCCTCATCTTGCTCCTGACGGATGCAAAGCCCACCGACTACGATCACTACGAGGGCCAATACGGCGTCGAAGACGTGCGCCAGGCGCTTCGAGAAGCAGGGGAGCAGGGAGTTCATTGCCTCGCGCTCGCCGTGCGCGACAAAGGAGAAGCGTATCTCACGCAGATGTTCGGCCCGCACGGCTGGCTGCTTTTGCCCGATGTCCATTCCCTCCCCGGGGGTTTCATCTCGGTGGCCACCGACTTCTTACGAAGCTAAGAACCTGCGATGAACCTTTTCACCGATACGATCACGCTTTCTACGTCGAGCGAGCGCGAGCTCGTCGACTTCACCCGCGAGGCCCAACGGCTCGTCCGTGCATGTGGAGTCCAGGAGGGGCTCTGCGCGCTTTACGCCCACGGCGCGACCGCTGCGCTGATGATCCAGGAGAACGACGACCCGAACATCAGGAAAGATGTCGTGAGCTGCCTCGATAAGCTCGTTCCCAAGGGCGTCTGGCTCCACGATCGCATCGATGGCAACGGGGCCTCACACATTCAGGCCGGTATCATTGGTCCGAGCGAGTCGATTCCGATTCGAGGGGGTAAGCTCGATCTGTCGACTTGGCAGAACGTCTTTTTTTGCGAGCTCGACGGCCCGCGCCGAAAGCGGACCGTGGCGGTTACGATCCTCGGGACTTGAGCGTCAGCGAAGCGTCGAGAGGATGAGGTAGACAGAGAGGATCGCGAGCACCAGCTGGAACGAGAACACGAAGCGTTCTTTCGAAATTCGACTCAATAAGTGCTTACCGAAGTACGTCCCGCCGATCACCGCGACCACCAAGCCCACGAGCACTGGCGCGTAGGGCGCGTAGTCGAAGCTCAGCGCTAGGAAGGCCGGAATTTTCAGCAAGTGGAGCCAGGTCTGGCAAACCGCTTTGGTCGCGATGACCTGCTCGTTGTCGAAATCGTCCCGTAGGAAGAACGGAGCGAGAAACGGGCCCGTCGCGCCGACGAAAATCGTGAGCAGCCCTGCCGCGAGACCCAGGACCGCGTATGACCAGATCGGGGGATTCCGAAGCTTCGGCTTGTACCGGCGCCAGAGCAAGAAGAACAAGATGAACGCGCCGATCCACGCGCGGAACCAGGTCAGGTTCAAATCGGCCCAGATGTTCGCCGCAACGGCCACGCCCACGACGGCCGGGATCATGAACGCGAAGAAGATCGGCCAACGCACGTCTCGACGAAATGCCCAGGTGCGCGTCCAATTGGAGGCCAGTTGCACGATGCCGTGCAGGGGCACGACCACAGGTGCAGGGAGCAGCGCGGTCATCACGCCGAGGAGGGTGACTCCCCCTGCCATGCCCAAAATTCCCGAGATGGTGGCCGTGACGAAGCAGGCGACGACGAGGACGACGGCCGTAACGAGCTCGATCATGCGCCGAGGCTAGCACCCGTTTCGCCTTGTGCTCCATGGGGATCATGGGTATCCGACGGGACGCATGCCCAAGCGCGTCCTTCGATTTCATTTCGACTACATCTCGCCCTACAGCTACCTGGCCTGGCAGCAGCTCGGCGACTTCGCGAACGAGCACGAGCTGCGCGTAGAGCCCAAGCCCACGCTATTCGCCGGCTTGCTCAACCAGTTTGGCCACAAAGGGCCCGCGGAGATCGAGCCTAAACGCATCTACATGTTCAAGGACTGCCTTCGGGCCGCGGCGCAGCTGGGCGTGCCCTTTGCACCGGTGTTTTCGCATCCGTTCAATCCGCTTCCGTCGCTCCGCGCGACGCTGCTCGAGATGGATGACCAGACCCGCGGGTGCTTGGTGACCGCCTTGTTCCATGCAACCTGGGCCGAGAGCCGTGACATGGGCTCCGCCGAAGTCGTCGCGAAAGTCTGCGCCGACGCGGGCGTGCCCGATGCGCTCGAACGCATTCAAGCTCCTGAAATCAAGCAGCGTCTCTTCCAGGCCAGTCGGGAGGCTATCGACAACGGTGTCTTCGGCGTTCCGACGATGATCGTCGACGATGAGCTTTTCTGGGGGACGGACAGCTTTCCGCATCTCGGGCGCCACCTACGGGGGGATGACCCGGTTCGCCCGCAAGACGTAGAAGCCTGGCTCGCTGTACCCGCGGCCGCGCAGCGAAAGTAGCCGCCCTACTGGCTTTGCCAGGCGACCATGCCGCCCCGCATGGAGGCGATGCGCTTGAATCCAAGCTTCTCGAGCTCGAGCGCGACTCGCCCCGAGCGCCGGCCGGAACGGCAGATGGTGATCACCGGGATTTCCTTGTCCCAGGCTTTCGAGGCTTCGTCGACGGTGCCCATCGGAACGACATCGACGCCTTCGATGATGCCGTCAGACTGCGCTTCGTCGATTTCCCGAACGTCGACCATTCGGACCGCGCCCTTGTTTTTCGCGACCCAGGCGATCGAGACCTCGGGAATGCCTTCGGGGCTGCGCTCAATCGCTGCCCAGCCGCGCTCGGGAAGCGGATCGCCGGACATCGAGCTCGGGGGAACGATGCCGCAGTGCAGATTGGCTGGAACCGCAATGTCGAGCTTCTTCGGCGTCGGCAAGTGGAGATTGTCCATGATGGCGGCAAACTCGGCTTCGGTCCTGCCGTCGCCCACCCGCGGATTCAACCGCTTCTCCTCGCCCACCGTTGTGAAGGTCATCCCCCGGTAGTCATGCCCAGGCCAAATGATCGTGTCGTCGGGGAGCGTGAAGATCTTGTCATGGATCGAGCGGTAGAGCCGCTCTGCGCTGCCCTGCTGGAAGTCCGTTCGCCCGGTGCCACGAATGAAAAGTGCATCTCCCGTGAACGCATGCTTGTGATCCGCGGTCACGAAGGTGACGCAACCGTCGGTGTGCCCGGGCGTCGACCGCACCTCGAGCTCGACCGAGCCGAACTTCAGCCGGCTTCCATCGTCGACCATCAAGTCTGCACCTTCGGCGCCTGCATGGGCGCCGACGACAGCCTTGCTGCCCAAGCGCTTTCGAAGAAGCCCGGAGCCCGTGATGTGATCGGCGTGTGCGTGCGTGTCCAAGGTGTACACGAGCTTGAGGCCGAGCTCTTGGAGGAGGGTGATGTCGCGCTCCAACTGATCGATGACCGGGTCGATCAACACGGCCTCCCCCGATTCCTCGTCGGCAATGAGGTAGGTGTAGGTCCAGGTCTCTCGATCGAAGAGTTGCCGAAGTAGCATGGGTCGCCTCCTGATGCGGTTCCGGTGCGCTGTGCAAACCGGCGCTAAGTCGCTGAATTAACAGGACTCAAGCCCAGCTGCAAACCCAAGCTACACAAAACGCTGGCGGTTTGGCACCGGTGCTGCTTTGAATGAGCACCATGGAATCTTTTACACCCATCGCCTCCACGATTGGAGGCTTGATGATCGGCACGGCGGCTGCCGGTTTGCTGCTGTTCCACGGCCGGATCGCCGGGATCAGCGGCATCGCAGGCGGTATTTTCCGTCGAGAGGCAGGCGACATTTCCTGGCGCGTCATGTTCCTCGTCGGGCTGTTTGCGGCGGGCGCAGGTTGGAGCCTTTTCTATCCAGAGGACTATGTCGTAGAGATCAGCCGGTCCACCCCCGCGCTCATCGTCGCCGGCCTCACGGTAGGCATCGGCACACAGCTCGGCAGCGGTTGCACCAGTGGTCATGGCGTTTGCGGAATCGGGCGCCTGTCCAAGCGATCCACCGCGGCCACCATCTCCTTCATGATCACCGCGGCGCTCACTGTTTTCGTCGTCAACGAAATGCTGGGAGGCTCGGTATGAAGGTCAAGATTGGCGCGTTCCTCGGTGGCGCGTTGTTTGGCGTAGGCCTCGCCGTCGCCGGGATGACCCAGCCCGCCAAAATCGTAGGCTTTTTCGACTTCTTCGGATCGTGGGATCCCAGCCTGGCCTTCGTGATGGGGGGTGCGATCATCGTGTACACGCCGGTGTATCGATGGGCGATTCGCACCTGGCAACGGCCGGTTTGGGCGCCCGCGTTTTCCCTGCCGACACGCAGTGACATTGACGGACGACTCGTTTTGGGTTCGGCGATTTTCGGTGTCGGTTGGGGGCTCGGAGGCTACTGCCCCGGTCCCGCGTTTACTTCGGTCGGAGCCAGGTCGGAAGAGGCGTTGACCTTTGGTCTTGCGATGCTGATCGGCGTGGGCGGATATCAGCTCTTCATGCGAATGCGCGAGAAGCGCAGCGGGGGCGCGGTCGACGCGCAAGCCGCTGCCATGATCGACGGATGAGCCAACCCGGTCACCGGACTTCGTCGCCACGCGGCGCCGGGGTTCCTGCACTGCCGATCGTCGGCTGGCTTCGAAGCTACCAGCGCGCGGACTTTGGGCCCGATTTCGTGGCGGGCCTGACGACGGCAGTCATGTTGGTTCCCCAAGCGATGGGCTACGCGCTCCTCGCCGGTCTTCCGCCGATTCACGGGCTCTACGCTTCTGTCGCGCCACTCGTGCTTTACGCCGTCCTCGGGACCTCGCGGCAACTCGCGGTCGGTCCTGTGGCAATGGACTCGATTCTCGTCGCGGGGAGCGTCGGAACCATCGCTGCGGTCGGCACCGAGAACTACATTTTGGTGGCCGCGGCCCTCGGCGTGATGGTGGGCGTCGTTCAGGCCGGGCTGGGTTTTCTGCGTGCGGGTTTCCTGGTGAATTTCCTCTCCCGGCCGGTCGTTGCGGGCTTCACCGCCGCCGCAGCGCTCATCATTGCCGCCAGCCAGCTGGGTCACCTGCTCGGCGTCGAGCTTCCGCGGACCCATCACGTTCACCGTGTCATCTGGGAAGCGGTCCGAAGCGCGTCGAGTTGGTCCTGGCCGACACTTGCGATCGGAGCGTCGTCGATCGCCGCGCTCATGCTCTGCAAAAAGCGTTGGCCGCGTGTTCCGGCAGCGCTCTTCGTCGTCGTGGCCGCGACCCTCGTCGTTTGGGCCTTGGGTCTCTCCGGCCGTGGGGTTTCAATCGTTGGTGAGGTGCCCGCCGGCTTACCCGGCTTCCGCCTGCCCGCCGTCGACCGCTCGGTTCTGACGCAGCTCATTCCGGCGGCCGCGACGATCGCCCTCGTTTCCTTCATGGAAGCGATTTCGGTCGGACGGACATTCGCGCAAGCCCATCGCTACGACATCCATCCCAATCGCGAGCTCATCGCCCTCGGCTTCGCCAACATGGCCGGTGGCGTGACAGGGGGTTACCCGATCGCAGGAGGCTTCTCTCGCACGGCCGTCAACGTGCGTGCGGGTGCGCGAACACAGCTGGCCGCTCTCATCACGTGCGCCGTGGTGGTCATCACATTGTTGGTCTTGACACGCGCGTTTTTCTATCTACCCAAGGCGGCTCTCAGCGCAATCATCGTTGCAGCGGTCACGGGCCTGATTGACATTCGGGGCGCTGCTGAGGTTTATCGAGTCAAGCGCGCGGATTTCTATCTTCTGGTTCTGACGTTTTTCGCGACCCTTTCCCTGGGAATACAGTGGGGCATCCTCGTGGGTGTTGCCGCATCGGTGTTGCTTTTCCTGGTACGCACGACGCGCCCTTATTTCGCGGTGCTCGGACGAGTGCCGGAATCCCAGACCTATCTCAACGTGGCGCGCCACCCGCACGCCGAAACGATTCCTGGCATCATCCTCGTCCGTGTCGATGCGCAGTTCTATTTTGGCAACGTGAGCTTTCTCAAAGAAACGGTACGTGCTTTGGTCCGTGAATCCGAGACGCCCGTCCGATACTTCGTTCTCGAGGCTGCTGGTGTGAACGATCTCGACTCGGCGGCTGCGGCAACCTTGGCAGAGCTCGACGAAGAGCTGGCAGCCCAGGGCGTCCTCCTCGTTCTCACCCGAATCAAAGGCCCGGTCCGTGATGTTCTCCAGCGCACCGGGCTTCTCGAAAAGCTTGCTTCCGAAGGCCGGGTCTACCTTTCCACGCACCGTGCCATCGAAGTCCTTCGCTCGGGCATGGCGCTGCCGGATCTCTCCGCAGAGTCCGATGACCCCCGCGATCCTGCAGACCAAGTCGGCTGCGGCATGCTCAACCCCGACGCTCCTGACCCTGGGAAGAACTTCTTTGAGACGATAAGGAAGACGAAGCAATGAGGGGGGTGGGGGCGGGGTGAGCGGGTTGGGTGGTTTGGTTTAGTTTAGTTACACCGC
>Ga0224508_10003844_pt1 | contig 12373 bp, 15 predicted proteins | sample SF_Jan12_sed_USG_4_FD_170157 | JGI IMG/M metagenome (GOLD analysis project Ga0224508, IMG submission 170157) | Sediment microbial communities from San Francisco Bay, California, United States - SF_Jan12_sed_USGS_21 | ecosystem: Environmental > Aquatic > Marine > Sediment | place: USA...
CCTTCGGGCAAACCGATCTGCCCGAGCGTTGCTACGTTGGCCGCCTTAACTCCGACATTGATCGAATCGCGAAAACCGAGTTCGGCCAACGGCCGGATATCGGCAACGGACAAATCTCGGGGCGGCCGTTGCGCCGTTCGCGGGCGCAGACTCTCAAAGTGCGCATCGACCTCGGCGGCCTCGGCTTCGCGCAATTCGTAACCGGTGTCGTCGACGCGGAAATACACGTATCGACCCACCAGACCGGCGATTTCGGCGTTCTCCGCAGCGCCCTCGATGTAGGCATTGGGGACTCGATCCTGAATGGCCCTGAGATTGACGTGCGACAAGGGCGTCTGCGGCACGCCCGTGATGATGCCGGCAACGCGCGGTAGCTCGTTCGGCAGGCTCCGATAGAGCACGACGTCGCGCAAGCCGGGTCGCTCGGTCAGCTCCATCACTCGCAACAGACCATAACCTTCAGCGGGATTCAGTGGCAGATAACTCACGCCGGCGTAGAGCTCGTCATCGAGCAGCACCGGAAGATTGGCCGCCTCGTACGCTGCACGTTGCTGCTCATAGCGACTGACAGCAGCGGGCAACGGATGGTAGGCGAGCCGCCCGGCAAATATCGGCGCGTTTTCGACCAGGCGATCGTGTGCCGCCTGAATGATCTCGTAGTCGAAAATGTTGTTCGGCTCGAATTCAAATGAATAGAGCCCCTGCTGCCCGTTCGGCGAACGCAACTCGGGCCGGTAAACCAACACACCGAACATCGAGGAGCCGTCTGAATTCATCGGGTTGAAAGCAATGCCAGCCTCACGAGCGAACATCATGTGAGCTCGGTGAGCCTCGGTATTCATGAAGTACGTCTTGGGATCATCAGATGTCGCGTTCAATATGATGAACTTCACGTATTCCAGATCGGACAGATGCGTATCGATCAATACGTCTCGACCCTGATATGACAAACTTTCGAAAACCGCGTGACTTTCGACAGTAGCGACGCCGTCTGAGGGCGCGATATCAACAGGATCAATCAGCGGCCCGGTTGGCGCGCCGCCAAAGCGTCGCCCGCCCCCGCGAGCCGCCAGCTGCGGCGTGATGAAACCGGCCGGAAGCAGTTCTGATTCAGTCAGTCGGCCGTTGCCGTCGTCATCCAGTGTGGCCAGCGCGTCGCTTGCAGCCGCAATTTCGGTTGCAGAGATAACCGCATTGCCATCGGAATCGAGCGCCGAAGCCAGGGGAAGGATGCTGAGAATCATGGCGGGATCGATACCACCGGGTAATCCGCCAGGAGCACCACCGGGGCCGCCGGGCCCGCCAGGTCCGCCAGCTTGTATGCCACTGAGCATCGCGGCCATGATTTCTGTGATTTCGAGCGAACCGTTGCCATCGGCATCGTCAGCGAGCAGCGCCGATGCCGCGCCGGCCAGTTCATCCGCCGACAACTCGCCATCGCCGTCAGCATCGAGCGCGCCCATCAGTGGCATGTTGCTGAGAAGTCCACCGGGGCCACCCGGACCGCCTGCGCGAAACCCCTGACCGGGCTGAGCCGAAACTACCGCACTCGCTAAGAGAGCTGCAATGCCGAAGCAGAAACCACGCAGTTGTTTCATACGCCTTTCCTCATTCAGAGTAAGTAATCCGAATCTCCGCGACATCGCGCAACAAATCCAGCCGTCGAACTTCGACGGAGGTAATTTCAAGACCCGTGCGAGCCTTCAGATCGGCTATCAGCTCATCGCGACGCTCTGGCGTTACGAGTTCAATTCGATCGTAGGTCATGCGCTTGCTTTCCTCGAACTTGAAGCCCCAGCCTTGCTCGAGGAAAAACAATACGATGACGACAAATCCGTTCGATACCAACAGCTTGGTGATTTCGTTATCGCCCACCATGACGGAGTTCATGATTGCCAACGCGATGAAAACAAACAGATAGGTCATTTCGCGCGGTGGAATTTCATCCGTTCGATATCGCAAGACGGAAAAAATCGCGAACAAACCGAAACCAACGCCGATACTCAAATCTACGCTTGTCAGCAGCCCGAGGACGAAATAGGTAATCGTGCTGAACGTAATAAACGTCAGCACATACCGCTTATCCTGAGTAACCGGATAGTAGACAAATCGCACGATCAACAGCGCGATGACCAGGTTCAGCGCCGCACCGCCAATATATTGCGACAACTCAGCAGTAAGCATTCGGCTCCTCCATCAGACGGTTAAGCCGTCTAAGCTGTGGCTTGAAACGATTGTGCTTGATATCGTCATTCGTCAACAGCAAGCACATGCAGTACTTACTGAACGCTGTTGGGCGCACATTGAATGCACGCATGCGCTTTAAAAAATCAGCATCGCGATGATTTCGATCGCTCCGCTCTTGTTTGAACTCCGCCACAGCGATCCCCGGAAGGCGAATCGGCGCGGCGCCGGTATCAACTTCGAGATTGAGATCAATGGTCAGGCGCTCTGGTGATTCTTTGCTGACGAGTTGAATTCGATCGAAATTATTGCGCAAAGTCGGCCTGAGGTCTGCTGCGCGAGTCGCGCAATTGTCATCAACAAATTCCCGGGACCCGGCAAGCAATTGAGTCTCGAACTGGTCGGTTCGGTGGCGTAGCTTAGTCGTCGTTCCACGGCCCGTCTTGCTCTTGATCTCAACGTACGACACCTGCGTATTCAGATAGGTTCGCGCTCTGACCTTGTAGCGATTGCTTCCACCCGCGTGGTGGCGCCGAAAAAACGAAAACGATTCGGTATCGAAGTACTGCGTCCGGTAGGTCGTATGCCGCTTGCTATCGACATCGAGGACCAAATACTCACCAGCCAGGTCGCTGAGAAGATCGAAAACAAGCTCTTCACGCAATACAAATTTTGTATCGATCCGATCGTTGGTTGCAGACCCGGAAATCTGCTGCAGGCTCACTGTTCCGAAACGAGCGAGGATATCCTGCCACTGTGAAGTGGCGGCCGACCTCAGGCCCATACTCTCTCGTAACATCAGGAAAACCTACGTGAATCTCGCGCAGTTAGAAACGCGCGAACATCAAGAATTGCGAAGCCTCTTGCGCTTCGCATCGAGCAACCAGTGTGGACATTTGGTCTTGCTGTCGTACAGAATTTCACATTCGTCGCAGCGCACGCACTCAGGCATGATGATTTTGCGCTCGCGAATCGCACCCCATTCGCAGGCATTTTCGCAAAGCGCGCAGGTACTGCATTCCGACCAGCGCTTAATCTTGAACATCGAAAGAGCCGAAACCAGCCCGAGCGCAGCACCCAGCGGACAAAGAAATCGGCAATACAGATTGCGAACAAAAATACTCGCGACGAGCAGAACGCCGAGACCGATCCACAACACCGTGCTGGCTTCGAACGAGAACATCCAAAACGGTTCGATATACCGATAAAAACCGTTTTCATGCGTTATCAAGTAATACCCGATCGCGCCAAACAGAATGATGTACTTGATGTACCCGGCTCTGCGCTCGAGAGTTGGAGGCACTTTGAGTTGAAACCGAGACGGCACAATGGCATCGATAAGCTGCGTCAACGCCCCAAAGGCACAGATTCGGCCGCAGTACACTCGGCCCCACAGGACAGTCGTAACGACAGCAAAGATCACCAGCAACGAGAATCCAATCGTCTCGGCATGCAGCGGCAAGGTGCCGGTCAGGGAACCCAAAACGTTTGTTATCGATACCAGGTGGCTGTGGTAGATACCCAGATAAACGACCGAAAATACGAGCGTCACATACTTCAGCGGCACGCTTTTTCGGAGAAAGCTGACCATCGCGAGAGTCGCGAATGCACTGAACAGCAGAATATCTGGCGCCTGATCGACCGCGAGCTCGAGCAAGGTAGGATCGGCTTCCTCGAAATCATCGAAGTTCCAGGAGCCTTCGGCCTCGGTCAGGTCTTGCGCAAAGCTCGCATTGAAGCCGAGCAAGACACTGAAGCCAGCGCTGATCCTCAGCCACAGCCGTTTGATCCAATTCATTGCTCAGGCGGCGTCAAATGCGCAGTTGCGGCTCGGCGTGCGCTGTTTCTTACGGCGCGGCTCGCGCTGGTGACGGTGACCGTCGCACGCGAAATGGCATCAACGTCCTCACCATACCGAAACCGATCGCGGATATTCTTGTTCAGAAATTGTTCCGCAAACTCGGGCAGTTCCACCGAAAAGTAACCATAGGGTTCGCGGTGTTCGGTCACGATGACGCCAGTCAGGATGCCCGTGGCGTCCATGCCAACGAGCAGTTGAATTGGGCCGTCGTAGCCTCGCTCCAAGGGATCGAGCTCGGTGGTCCAGAATACGAGGCCGAGTAACTCCCCCTCGGCCCCTTCCGCGGCTGGGCCATAGGCCTTGTAATGCGGCGGCTGCCCCTGCTTCTCGGAAAAGCTCGCTGCTGCCGGGAACACGTGCTCTAGCTGCTCCTCAAACTCGGCGTTCGCCATCGGCTGCGCCGTCGCTATTAGCATCGGCACGGTAATCACGTAGACAATCGCAATGAATTTTCTCAAGAACTCAAACCCCCGAATGGCGGCTCGAATTATCGGCGCGACAGTGAGTGCTGGTCAAACGCGCCCGGCAGATAGTGAAAAAGCGCGGATCGTGCCAGAATGAGAGCCATGAAAATGTGGACATTCGCCATTCTCGCTGCCGTCGCGGCCATTGTCATATTGCCGAAGGATGCGCCTGCCCAGAGTAGAGCCCTGCAGGCGCGCTTGCAGAATGCGGCTCGTGTCGACTGTAGCTTCCCGCAGATCTCTAAAGGGAACTGGAACGACGACGGGCCAGAGTTCAGCCTGGAAGCGGCGGAATTTACGGCTGCGTTTTTTGACATCGACGTCGAATCCGGGACAGCAGAGGCAGAAGGACGTTTCGGCGCTTCGTACATCATCGTCCGTTACGCGGAAGGATATCTGCATTTCATGCAGACGCTGAACTCCGGGCCGCTCTATCTGACGACAATTCTGGCCCAACCGACCGTCGACGGTCGACTAAAGGCCGTGCATACGCGACACGAATACACGCAGGTCAGCCTGCCCGGTTTCACATCGCGACCGGAAATGTACATCGGTGACTGCTCCGTCGAATCCGCTTCGCAGGATTGATCAATTGCGATAGTCGGCACGTCCGGCTGCAAGAACGATTTAGCGCACTCTGTTTACGCCCCTAGGAATTAATAATGAGAAAAACACCACTATTACTGCCAGCAGCGATTATTTCCGGATATCTCGCCACCTTTGCCGTCCCAGCATCGGCCCAGTCGAGCTATGCGGCGGATCGCGCAGAGATTCAGAATCTGCAGGCACGCTATATGTTTGGGTTGGATTTTCGCGACGGCGAAGAATACGCATCAACTTTCACTGAAGACGGCGTTCTCGATTACGGCGCGGGCAAGATCCAAGGTCGCGAAGCGATCGCAGCCTTCGTCAACAATATGCGCGCGGGAGCCGAAGAGCAGCAAGCACAAAACACTTCAGGATTAAGACCTGCGGCCAGCCGGCACAACATCAGCAACATCGTTCTTGAAATCGACGGTGATCGCGCCACGGCCTCGGCGTACTGGTTCAACATGGGCAACAACAACCCGGAACGCAGCGCCGTGCTTAGTTCGTTTGGACACTACGAAGACGAACTGGAGCGGGTCAACGGCAAGTGGCTATTCAGCTTGAGAAAAATCTATAACGAGCAAGTAGATGAATGGGCAGCCGGCCCGGACAATCCCGTCGTTCACCCCGGTGACGGCCCCGGACTGCGTCAATAGAAAAAGACTTAGAGCCCGAGCTCGGAAAGGCCCGGATGGTCCTCCGGGCGCGGGCCCAGCGGCCAATCGAATTTGCGATCGGTCTCCCGGATGGGCAGATCGTTAATGCTCGCGACTCGGCGACGCATCAATCCCCGGTCGTCAAACTCCCAGTTCTCGTTGCCGTACGATCGATTCCAATTGCCCGAGGCATCGTGCCATTCGTAGGCAAACCGAACCGCGATTCTATTTTCGTGCCAGGCCCACAACTCCTTGACGAGCCGATAGTCGAGTTCCTGAGTCCATTTATGCTCAAGAAACTCGACGATTGCCGCGCGCCCCGAAAGAAACTCTGACCGGTTTCGCCACTCGCTATCTTCGGTGTAAGCGAGCGATACGCGTTGCGGATCCTGCGTATTCCAAGCGTTCTCGGCCATGCGAATTTTTTGCACGGCGGTGTCGCGGTCAAAGGGCGGTAACGGTGGTCGTGACTCAGCCATGCGAGAACAATACTTGTACTAGGTGCTATGCCGCGTCAAACCGCGCCTTGTTCTCGGCCATCCACTTTTCCATCTGTTCTTTCCCGTGACTCGGATCATTGACGACGTCTGCATGTGCTTGCATGTAGTGTGGCTGAAGCGCTTTCATCCAATCTTCGAAGGTTTCACCTTCTGCAGTTACGTCGCATAAATCGCATTTGAGAGCTTTCATCGTCATCCCCAATTGTTGTTATCGCTGCCGCGAGAATTAGCGCAGCGCCTCGATTATCGGTCTGCCAATCGCCAGCCAAAAATCGGTCTCCCCGAAAGGCAAGCGCAGTACCACAATACTCATCACAAAGACGCCGATCCAATACACGTCGTGCACCCGCCCTTGTGTCCGAACATCATGGATCATTCCGAGAAGTACCGGCACATACCAAAGAGCGACAGCCGCAGGTAAGGAAATCATTCCGGCGGCCTGCATTCGAAACGCCGCGGCGAACAACACCGCAACTGTGGCCAACAGCATCAGCCGCTTATGCAGATCGGGTTTGGGTCGGTAAACGACCGCCGCCGCAAAGAACCCGCCGAATAACACCATGTCGCCGAGAGGGATCGGCAAGAATGCTGCGGCTTGATCAACGGGCCAGTCACCGGAATTCACGCGAATGACGGGCGCTACGAAACTCACGATGACGCCGAGTATCCAGATGAAGGTGCCATACCAGATACCGAAGGTCCCCAGCTTTCGGTGCTCACGTATCCGACCGCTTGCACCGAGCATTGCCTGCACAATGAACAGGATCATCCAGCCGATATATACGACGCCATGAAAGTGCAGTATCCACGGCACGTCGGCAACGCCGCGAATCAGCGGGCCGTAATAAGAAGGCCAAAACCCGATGACGATCAGCGCCGCCATGACGACGGACAGGATCGCGTAGAGCTTTGTTTGAGTACGAACCACCACGATTAATCCGCGCTGTTGCGCTGCGCGCCGCCCATGCCGAGGACCGTTCCATCGGGCGTCGTCGTTTGGACAAACATTCCGCCCGGTTCACCGCTGTTCAGCGGGCGCAGCGACACAGTGATCTCGTCGCCAGCCTTAAGCGTTGTCCTCTCCCATCCGCGACGGGCCAGATAGTTGGGGCTCATACCTTCCAGTCCCCAGGTAACCACGTTTCCTTCTGCATCGCTTACATCGACCCAGACCCAGATGTGCGGGTTGGTCCACTGAACCTCTTTCACCGTCCCGGTAACGTTGATCTCGGTCTGCATGTTGAACACTGAGAAAGAATGATGCGCCGCGGCGCTTCCACCAGCCAGACAAAGTACTGAGGCCAATACTGCAAAGTATTTCTTCATCTCGATCTCCGTTCTCAATTCGGCAACGGTGGCAGACCACCCGGGTTGTCCAGGATGATTCCGGATTGCCCAGCTGCGTCGACAAAATTGCGATTGTTCTCCTGGCAGATGTATTCGGCAATCGTCCAGTCGCGATGGCGCGCCAGCGTCGCCGTGGTGGTGTATGGCTCGGTCAGTGCTGCCGGATCAGTAATCGTAGTCTCGATCTCCATCCGATTTTCGTCGATCAGTCTGATAGTTTCGGTGATTCGCATCTGATCGCTATGCGGAAGATCGGCTGCGATCTGAACGAGATCGGAAAAGCCGGCCGACTCGATGACCAAGGTGTCGCCATCCCAACGACCGACCGACGTTCCAAAAAACAGCGGGTCTGGATCTGCCGGCAACGCTCTTCCGTCCGTGAAAATGTGGCGCACCTGCGTGTAGGCCTCGATAACCATCGTGACCTTGCCGGGGGTCATCAGAAATTCGATTGGGTAGGGCTGGGTCATGATGCCGGGCATACCCGGCGGCAAACAGTTAGTCGCCTGGCCCTCGCCAGGTATCGCGCGCAATTGCTCGCGAAGCGAGGCATATTCTGGTGTCGGCGATAGGGCCGAGCCGCCGCCGCGACCGCCACCGCCACCGCCACCGCCTCTCTCCCAAACACCGCTAAAGTCGGGCAGTTCGGCCAGCGCCGCCCAGTCCGCGGCCGTCGGCTGTTCATAAACGGCCCATTGAGCCCCTGCCGCGGTCGTGAAAAGTATCGCAACAAGAGCGAAAACGAAGGTCTCAATTGGTTGCTTCATCAGCCTTGTCCTTGATTTTCTTTTTGAGTCAGCTCGACTTATTGCCAAGGCTCAAGAATACGCCACTTTGCGCGACCGCATCCAGCAGCTAACGGAAAAAAACTCGTCAGGAAAAAGGGATTCAATCGCACCTGCCGCTTTAACGTGACAGGTGCGATGGGCAGGCTGGCACCGTTATCTTCATCGAGCCAGTCCCGGAGGTCATTGTTCACTCGATTCATACCATCGATGTGACAGCCGATACATGAACTGGCTGTGTTTAATCGATGATCTGTGACACCGGCCGATCGACCGAAGCCCGTTGGACAGACTGAAGATGACCTCCTCAGCGGACTGTTGAGGGCCTTCCGCGCCGGTATACCGACCGACATCTCCCGCGGTATCGAAGTCGAAACCACCCAGCGGCAGGGAAACCACGTAACTCAGGTCTTCCTTGGAATTAATTATGAATAATTGCTTTCTTCGGTTCGGCCCGCGGGATAATTCTTAACAAAGGCCGGCCTGCCCGACGTCATGCGGGCTTTTCGGCGACTTATACTTGAATCTCGTCCACTACCGTCGCACTGGCTAACTCGGGGAGATTCGAGCATTGAAGACTCATGACAAGTTCGCGGCTGCTGCATTGCTCGCAGGTTTATGCGCAGCAGGTCCCGCCACCGCACAGTTTCCCCCACCCGAGCTTGCGATACACGAAGTGCGCGACGGCATCTATCAGATTCTGAGTGCGGCGTCGGGCGGCATTACGGTGCTGACCTCGGATGACGGTGTACTGCTGGTCGACTCAAAGCTTCCAAACGAATTCGACCGATCGGTCGAGTTGCTACGGACTGTCACGGATCTGCCAATCCTGTTCGTGATCAATACCCACATGCACGGCGACCACACGGGCGGCAACATCCGGTTGGAAGGCCTTGATGCAAAAATTATCGCGACCGAAAACGCACGTCAGGGCCTCGCCGCGACGCAATCGATGGGACTACCGGTGCTGACCTTTGACGACCACATGCGGATCTACTTCGGCGGTCAGCCGCTAGACCTACACTGGTTCGGGCGCGGCCACACGGATGGCGACCTCGTGATCCACATGCCGGAAGAGCGATTGATCCTGGCGGGCGACTTGTTCGCCGGAGGTGATCCGTCACTGCGTCTGGTCGACTACAACGGCGGTGGCAGTTTCCTGGAATGGTCCGCAACGCTCGAGCGCGTGCTTGAACTCGATTTCGATACGGTCATTCCCGGGCACCGAGAAGTGACCGACCGTGCCGCGCTTGAGGACGCCCTCGACGAGGTCATCGACATCCAGAATATGGTCCGCGAGATGAACCGCGCGGGACGCGCGCCCGCAGACATTCAGGCCGCAGTTACGATGGAATATGGCCAGTTTGCGCTGTTCGTCTTGCCGGGGATCCAGGCCGTTATCGCCGAGCTCGAGTAGTACGACCTCAATCGAACCTGAACAGGTCCTGCGCTTCGGGCCGTTGCATACCCGTTTCGTGGAAGCGTTCCCATATCTGTGCCCACGGGCGTGCGTAAATGTCGGGCAGTGTGTACTCGAAGCTTTGACCGGGCGTCATTGGCGTCGCATTACCATCGAGCGGAAAGATCTGCGGAACGCATTCGATGATTACTAACGGATCACCTTCGCTAAGCGCACGCTGCTTATCCAGGTAGTGCACGATCCGGACCGGCTCGACGAATGCTTCGGCGTCGTAGAGCACAACCTCCTGTTTGAGCCCGATGAATTCTCCGTTTTCAGCGGTGCGCGGCGTGTAGATCTCGATTGATTGCAAGTGGTTGCTGAATTCGAATCCACCGTGTGAAATCCAACCCTGGATATTCGAAGTCCAGGTAATCAGCGCGTCACCATCCCAAAAGCCGATCGTCTCTCCGAACCACTGCGGCACGTCAGGACCGAGGCGCGGTACGGTGCCTTCTTCATTAAACTCGCGACCGATGTGAATCTGCGTAATCAGCGTTTTTGCCGCGATGCGCATGTCGAGAATCAATTCCGGCGTCATGACGAGGCTGACGCTCGCGCCACCGTATTGAGCAAAGCGGCGCATGAACCCTTCCGGCCAACAGTATGAGCCCGGCCATTGCGGCGCATTGCTGCCGGAGTGGTGATACATCTGTTGAACAAAGCGCATCTGGTATTCAGGCGTGAGCAGCGAAAGATAGGTCGGAATTTGCAGAATTGCGCCGTTGAACCAGGTAAACGTCTTGTCGCGCTGGCGGAGATATCGGCCGTTCCAGTTCGGCACTGTCGATTGCGTGTGTGCCGTCGGACCGTCCCGGTCTCCAGCCTCATCAAGCAAAGCCTCATAGTGTGCTTTGGCGGTATCGAAGCCATAGGGGCTCACGATTTCTTCGCGCGGATAATCGCGATTGCAGTATCCCCACGCCGCGGTTTGCGGCGGGTCATCGCCAATCAAGGGGACTTCGTAGGCACCCCAGATCTGTTCAATGCCGACAGCCGAGTTACATCGGTAGTAGCGCGGGTCCAGCCAGAGCTCTTTGTCCTGGTAGAAATCTTCCGTCGAAAAAATATCGACTGCCAGTGCATCTACGCCCGGCGGAGTAGCGCCATTGCGCGCGGCGTAGACCGGCGAGTTGTCATCCGGAATTCCAGCGCCCGTGAAATAGCCTTTGCCTTCTGACCCAACAATCACAGCGGGACGCGGTGGTTCCGCAGCGCCTCTGCCCGCGCTGGGTTGTGCCCAGCCCGGCAGGATGCCGACAATCAAGCCAATGAGAAAAACCGAAATTAAATGTCGGAGCAGCGTCATCGGCGATTATTGCGCGTCGCAATCCATGCGTCGGCTAGCCAACAACGGGGTGCCGTATAACACTCACCGCCCCCACTCCAGTAACCCGCCTTCAACGACAATCTTTTCGCTGTCGATGCCGTTGCCGCTACGTGCCGGAAACCCGGTTGCAGTGACGCTTTGTCCGACCCGGATTGAATCTTCAGCCCAACCGGCTCGAATCATTCGATTCTTTGACGTACTTTCAATCCGCCACTCTTCAATACTTCCATCAGCCTGCAGCACATCGAGGATGACGTAAACATGTGGGTTAATGAACTGAAACTCGGTGACAACTCCAGTCACGGTGATCTGGTCGGCCTCCAGGTCATACCAGGGGATGCTGCTGTGGTGTGCGCCTGCGCGCCCGCAAACCAGGAGCACGCTGAATATTACAAACGCAGTCAACGATCTCATTGAAGGTACTCCGTTGGATTGCAGTCGAAAGTCAGTAAATCCCAATCGGGTTCGAGCGCGAACTCATTGACCGACGTAAAAGCCCCTTGAAAATTCTCGGAATCCGTAATCGTCACGCTTTCGATCAGGTACATGAGGTCGGCGCGCTGTTCGACACGAATGACTTCGCGCAACGTCATGGCGCCGCTCTTCGGATATCCATCGCGCGTCGTTTCGCCTGCCGACAGATGCGTGGTATCGATAATCAATGAATCGCCATCCCATCGACCCACGGAATATCCGTTGGGCGTGTGTTGCGTACCGGCCGGCGCAGACGCTCCATCGATTCGCACGGTGCGTACGACGTCCATGGTTTCATAACGAATCGTCAGCGTATTGCCTTCGAAACTAAAATCCATCGGGCTCAAATGATAAAACGCGCGCGGCATTCCCGGCGGCTCGCAGCGCAGCGACGGATCCTGATCGAGCCGAAAGCTCTCAAACCGCTGTTGCCCGAGCGGCGTCAGCGGAAAGTCGTATTCGTTGGTCCCGCCCGTCACGAGGGATCGCCAGACACCGGCAGTCAGGGCATCGATGACTTCGGGGTTCGCGAATGATGGCTTCGGCGCAATCAAAGCGATTCCGACCGAAAAAATGACAGCCAAGGCAACTATTTTCACTCTGTTCATTTCTATAGCCCGATGCAATTGCAATTCATGACGAAAAACAGCCTACTCGTAGAGTGGTGACGACCACGACCAACCGTCATCCAGGCGTCTTACCGCAGCGATCAGCGATATCTTGTT
>Ga0224508_10003845_pt1 | contig 12370 bp, 12 predicted proteins | sample SF_Jan12_sed_USG_4_FD_170157 | JGI IMG/M metagenome (GOLD analysis project Ga0224508, IMG submission 170157) | Sediment microbial communities from San Francisco Bay, California, United States - SF_Jan12_sed_USGS_21 | ecosystem: Environmental > Aquatic > Marine > Sediment | place: USA...
ACCAACCAGCGGACGGCATCACTCGACACCCCCAGCGCGCGGGCCCACTGGACGGCGGCCAAGGCGAAGAGCAGCGAGGCTGCCAGCAGGTGCGACCGCGTGCACGGCCACAGCGGGCAGCCACAGCACGAACGGCGGCAGCACGGCCACCGCGATGGCGTACAGCACCAGACGACCACCACCGACGTTGTGGAAGGTGAAGACGGTGGGATTGTCCCCCAGCAGCGACAGCAGCGGCTGCGAGATGGCCAGGCCGCTGAGCCCCACCAGGACGAGTAGCTGCTGCCCGAGACCCACCTCGGGCCACCGCGCGGTCGAATCCGCCGCGTGTTCAGCTCCCATTTCTCCAAACGTTACCGCCCGCGCACCTCGATCAATAGCCGGCCGACCAGTCAGCCCGGCTGCGCCACATCCGCACGTAGGGCGCCTCGGCCGGCGCCCGGCGGGCGACCAGCGCCCGCAGCGCCGAACCGGCTGCCCGCAGACCGATGCCGGCCTGCAACATCGCCAGCCCGTAGGGCCGCCGCCACCCTCCGAAGTGCAGCCGCACCAAGGTGGCCTTGCCGCGGTACACCATCTCGAGGTTGCGGTAGCGGTCGGCCGACGATGCGCCGACGGCGTGGAAGATCTCGGCATCGGGACAGATGACCGGCCGGTAGCCGGCCTGCCAGGCTCGCATCGACAGATCAGCGTCCTCGCCGTACATCCAGAAGCGCTCGTCGAAACCACCAAGCTCGTTCCACACGTCGCGACGAGCCAGGGCCAGACAGCCGGTGACGACACCGACCTCACGCACGGTGTCGCGTTCCCACGGGCCGAGTGACTCGGGGTCGAATCGGGCCGAGTGCTTGCGCATGGTGCTCAGCCCCGTTGCGAAGCAGGTGAGGCTCCACGGCGTCATCGGCCCCCAACACGACGACGGGTCGACCACGCCGTGCTCGTCGACCGTTCGGCCACCGTAGAGTCCGTGGCCGGGGTTGGCTCGAGCGAACGCGACCAGCTCGTCGAGGGCGGGCCGGTCGAGTCGGGTGTCGGGATTGACGAGCACGACGAACTCGCCCCGTGCCCGCTCGACCGCTCGGTTCACGGCCCGGCCGAAGCCCAGGTTCTCGGTGCTGGCCTCGAGGTCGACACCCGGATGACGCTCGGTCACGACGGTCACCGTGTCGTCGGAGGAGGCGTTGTCGACAACCAGCACCTCGTGATCGACGCTGGTGTGGCGAGCGATCGACGTCAACAGCGCGTCGATGTGCGACCCGCTGTTGTACGTGACGATGACCACCGACAGCGTGGGTTCGGTCGACGGATCGGCCGGGTCAGGCACCGGGCCGCTCCCGCTGGCCGAGCACCCTGGCCGGCACACCGCCGGCGATGGAGTAGGGCTCGAGGTCGCGAGTGACCACCGCACCGGCGGCCACGATGCAGCCGTCGCCGATCGTCACGCCGGCCACCACCACTACCCTCGTGCCCAGCCACACGTCGTCGCCGACCACCACGTCACGCTCGTCCTTTACCTGATCGATGACCGGCGAACCCTCGTCGAAGCGGTAGTCGGACGCGGTGATGAAGACATCGGGGGCGAGCAGCGCGTGGCGTCCGAGCACGATCCGGCCATGGTGATCGCCGGCCCACAGGTGGCACCGGCTGCCGATGTTCGATCCGGCCCCGATCGAGATGCGCTCGCTGTTGACCAGCGACAGGTTGAGGGCCAGGTCGACACCGGCGCCCAGGTGGAGCTTCCGACGCTCGGCCACGTAGGTGTAGTTGTAGTAGTGCACCAGGCGGAACAGCGCGAGGTACGGTCGCGGATCGAGCACCGATCGCAGGAAGTAGAGCAGCCTCGACATCACACCTCCGTGTCCTGGAGCTCGATTCTGCCCGCCAGACGAGGGCCGAGCACCGGCACTCTGACGATCTGGCGACGCACGAGCGGTTCGAGCGCCAGCAGGCCCACGATCACGGTGAACAGTCCGGCCCCACCAGCCACCACCAGCACCACCAGCGCGGGCAGGTCGCCGAGCAGGGCCAGCACCAGGCTGGTGGCGGTGAACGCCAGCAGCCCCACCGCCGCTGACGGCGCCGCGGCGCGGGCCACGTCGGTGACATGGAGAGCGGTGAGCCGCGAGATCACGATCGAGTCCACCAGGACGGCGACGAAGAACACCACGACCCGGCTCCACGCCGTGCCCAGCACCTGGTCGGCCACCGACGTGGCACTGTCGCCCAGCCACAACCCGACCGACACGAACACCACCAGCCCGACGGCGGCATGGAACCAGGTCAGCGCAGCCAGCGTGTAGGTGCGGCCGATGGCCTGCAGGACGGGAGCGCTGAACAGGGTGAGGGCCTTGAGGGCCGTGGCCAGCGAGAGCACGGTGACGGCTGTCTCGGCGTCGGCCCACTTGGTGGCGTCGACCAGATCGATGAGGGGTTCGGCCAGACCGGCGAGAACACCGAGGACAGGGATGCCCACGATGGCCGACAGGCGGACGACGTCGATGACCCGCTCGCGGAAGCGCTGCTCGTCGTCCTGATACTTGGCCAGCTCGGGCAGCGACGCGTTCTGCAGTGCCCGCACCGACAACTCGCTCCACTGGTCCGGCAGGCGCTGGCCGAAGCGGTACAGGCCCACGGTCTGGCGGGGGAAGAACCCGCCGATCAACAAGATGTCGATCTGCCACCGGAGGTAGCTGCCGAGGCTGGCCAGGACGGTGCCGCTCCAGAATCCGAGCAGATCGCCGGCCGCATCGCGATCGAACGACCAGGTTGGCCGCCACGGCGTCACGAACCACAACAGCACCAGCGCGACCGCCTCGGTTGCCAGCTGCTGCAGCACGATGGCCCACACGCCGGCGCCGAGCGCAGCGGCGACGAGGGCGGTCACCGACCCGACGAGCACGGCCACGGAGGTGCGCACGGCCAGGATCTTGAAGTTGAGCTGCCGACGCTGGATGCCCTCGGGCACGACCGCCAGGCCGCCGATGATCACCATCAGCGACAACACCTGGAGCACCTCGGCCAGGTCGGGGTCGTCGGTGAGCTCGCCCAGCAGCGGCGCCGCCGCCACCGTCACCACGGTGAGCAGCGACGCGACCACGAGCACCATCACGAACGCTGCTTGCAGATGCCGGTTCTCGAGCTGCTCGCGCTGGATGATGGCCGCCACCATCCCGTTCTGCACCACCAGTCGGACCAGCAGGGTGAACACGATGGCGAAGGCCGCCGTGCCGTACACCTCCGGGCCCAATACCCGGGCCAACACGAGGGTGACGAGCAGCGACATCAGCACCCGCGACCCGTCCATCACGTACGACCAGGCGACGGCGCTGCCGAAGCTGGTGTCGCCCCGATCGGGCGGAGATGACGGGGAAGGGGAGGTGGGGGCGTCGGTCATCGGCGGGGAACCCATGGTTCCACAGCCCCATCGACCGGGGCGGCCATGAAGTGAATGGGCTGAATCGGGGCTGGTGCGCCCCCTCGAGCCACAGAACGTGGTGAAATGGCACCAACAACTCGCTCATCGTTGGGTCGGATTGCCCAAGGTCGAGTCCATTGCGGGCGGGTAGGATTTCTCAGGGCGCGGCCTGAAGGGTCGACACACTTCGCACACCCGACCGAGGAACGAGCTGAACGTGGATCTGTGGGTCACCATCGGAGTGCTGGTCAAACGCTGGTACATCACCCTGCCGCTGCTCGCCCTCGTGGGCGTCGCTGCCGTACAGATCGGCAACGGCATCGAGCCCACCTACACCGCCACGGCCACCGCTCGCGTCTACTGCCCCAGCCAAGCCCGCGATCAGGTCACGGGCGAGGTCGTCGAAGCCAACCGCTACTGCTCCGACGGCACGACCGACGACCTGGCCTTCGAGGGCGCCGTCAACCTCAACAGCAACCTCACCCGCATCGCCATCCGCGACCTGGGTCTGATCAGCGACTACGTGATCGACGACACCGACGCCTCGGTGTCGCTGGTGTACATCACGGCCGACGCCGATGACGAAGAAGCCGTGGTCGAGACGCTCCAGCAGACCGTCGCCGTGTTCGTCAGCTACGTCGACGACGTGCAGTCCGACAACGTCTTCAAGTACACGGCCGGCCCCGTCGACATCCCCCAGCAGGCCACCGCAACCGGATCGAGCAAGACCCGAACCCAGATCATCGTGGTCGTGGCCGGCATCATCCTCACCACCATCCTGGTGCACATCTTCGACGCCGCCCTCCACGCCTGGAAGAAGCGCAACGAGGGCATCGAGGATGAAGGTCCCGACGACCAGGCCGACCGTGCGCCCGTCGGTGGCGGTCCCGACGCCGCCGATGCCGAGGCCTCGCCCGTCGACAAGGCCCGAGACGCAGCCGACGATCCCACCGACGACTGGGAAGAAGCGAAGAAGCTCTTCGACGACGAGGTCGAGAAGCTGACCTCCGAGTCCTCACCCAGCCGCTGGGGCCGTTGAAACCGGAGGCCGGGTCGTGAGCTCGGTACAGACCCGGCTCACCGGGTGGCGGCCCGACGCCGTGTCGGTCCTGACCGTCTACGCCGTCCTGCTCTTCTGCCTACCCGCTCGGCTGGTGGTCCCGTCGATGGGCGCGGCCGGTCGACCCGCCGACCTGTTCGGACTCGTCCTCCTCGCGTGGTGGGTGCTCTACGGCCTGGTGCCCGGCGGCTTCCCCCGCAAGGCGTCGCCGCTCACCGTCGTCCTATGGGCTCGCTTCGCGGTGATCCTGCTGTCGCTGGTGTTCGGTATGAATCGCGAGCTGCTTCCCGGCGAGGCGGCGTCAGCCGATCGCTACGTGCTGGCCACGCTCGGCTTCATGGGCGTGGCCCTGGTGGCGGCCGATGGCATCCGCACCCGGGCCCACCTCGACCGGCTGCTCATCCGCCTGACCTGGGCCAGCGGCTTCGTCGCCGTGGTGGGGATGCTCCAGTTCCTGGCCAACTGGGACGCCACCCGGCTCTTCGAGATTCCGGGGCTCGAGTTCAACCACGACCAGTACGGCATCCAGCAGCGGTGGGCGTTCCGACGGGTCGCCGGCACCGCCAACCACGCCATCGAGTTCGCCGTGATCACGGGCATGATGCTGCCGGTCGCCATCCACTACGCCATGTTCGCCGAGCCAGGCAAGCAGCAGCGCAACCGGTGGATCCTGACGGGGCTCATCGCCACGGGCATCCCCTTCTCGGTGTCACGGGCCGGGGTGCTGGCCGTCACCGTGGCGCTGCTGACGCTGGCCATGGCCTGGCCGGCACGCCGCCGACTCAATGGCGCCGTGGTGGCGGTGCTCGCGGCCTGCGTGATCTTCGTGGCCGTGCCCGGCATCGTCGGTACCATCATCGACCTGTTCACACGGGCCGGCAACGACACCTCGATCTCGGCCCGCACCGACGACTACCCGTTGGTCTACGAGTACATCCGAGAGAACCCGTGGTTCGGGCGGGGAGCCGGCACGTGGATCGTCGACCAGTACTTCACGCTCGACAACGAGATCCTGGGCACGCTGGTGCAGACCGGGTACATCGGCTTGATCACCACGCTGGCGGTGTGGGGCGTGGGTTTCGCCCTCCCCCGCGACGTGCGGCACCGAACCGACGACGACGAGACCCAGAACCTGGCCCAGGCCATCGCGTCGGTGGTGATGGTCAGCCTCGTCACCACCATCACGTTCGACTCGCTGGGCTTCCCGATCCACACCGGCTTGTTGATGCTGGCCCTCGGTGGCGGCTCGGCGCTGTGGACCATGGAGCGCCGACGACGCGCCTCAGAGGCGATTGGCAGCGGCATCCAGGTGGCTGAGCCGCTCGTGGACGCAAGCGCCTGACGCGAACCCGACAGCGTCGAGCATGGTCTGCCACCGGTGGATGTGGTCGTGGCGACCGAGCGCGTTGATCACGCTGTTGCGGCGCACCGACGCCACCCGCTCAGGATCGGCAGCCAGCTCGTCGAGCAGCCTGGCGATGGTGGGGGCGTCGAAGGAGGCGTCGATCACCGCGTCGGGCCAGTCGAACAGCTCGTCCACGACCGGGATGGGCGGATGCTCACCCACCATGAGCGCGCCTGCCGCGGACGCCTCGAAGTACCGAAAGCCGAGCTCGAGCTGTCCACCCGTCTCGTGGGGTCGGGCGCCGATGCCCCGGTTGGTGATGGCCACATCGGTGGCCCGCAGGAGGCGGGCCAACTGCTCACGGTGCTCGGTGATGTCGCTGCAGGGCCCCGGGGTGAAGGTGTCGTGGTAGTAGAAGATGCCCCGCTCACGAGCGAGGCGCACGAGGGCCTCGTGAGTGACGGCGCTGTGACGACCGATGTTGCACACGTCGATGAAACGGGGGGCGCCGAGGTCGGTGGGCGCGAAGCGGAGGGTGTCGACCGAGTACGGCAGGTAGCTGACCGGTGTGTCGAGCAGCTCACCCAGCGGTTCGACCGTGCCCCACGAGCCGAGGAACACGTGGTCGAACTGCTCGAGCAGCGCCTGGTGCCCCTGCCACCGATCGAGCTCGGCCGCCCACATCTCCTCGACGAAGCACACGGCTCGATGGGACCGGGCCCGCCAGTCACGGACCGAGTTCACCGTGACCACGTCGGCCGGTAACTGCATGACGGCCACGGCGACGTCGACTTCACCCTCGACCTCTTGGGGCACGAGAGGTGCCGGAAGGCGAGCCGCGACTCGGAAGCGCTTGTTGAGCCGGTTGACGGCCACCTCAGGCATCCGACCCAGTGGCGTATGGGCCAGGGTGGCCCACTGCGACCTGCTGTGGGCGGCGATCACATCCTCGAGCTCGTAGCCCACGCAGCGTGAGACCTGGGGACGGAAACCCCGCTGGGTGATGACGAGCGTTCGTGGCTCGGGCGCGTCGTCGGTGTCGGTCATCGCCCGCTGCGATCGGCATTCTGAGACATGAACTTGATCGTCACCCCGGGGGTGACTCGGTGTCGGAGCCGCCTCGCGACGACCGGAACAGGTCGCTCCAGCGCTCGCCGCGCAGCCCTGGGTGGAACACGGTGTAGAGCAGCAGCATCAGCCCGCCGATGCCGAAGGGCACGATGCCGTCGCCCGAGCCGGTGTAGGTGGGATACAGCACGAAGCCGCACAGCAGCATTGTCCAGGCCCACATGATGAGCACGCTGCGGCGGTGACCGTGGCCCAGCCGCATCAGTCGGTGGTGCAGGTGCTCTTTGTCGGCCGAGACCGGGCTACGGCGCCGGCTGGCCCGACGCACCACGGCGAAGGCGGTGTCGATGATCGGCACGGCCAGGATGATGAGGGGAATGAAGATGGGGGCGAAGAAGAAGAACGCCTGCCCGCTGAAGGGCTCGGAGGTGCGACCCCCCACCGCCATGGTGGAGGCCGCCATCAGCAGGCCGAGCAACAACGCGCCGCCGTCGCCCATGAAGATGCGGGCCGGGTGGAAGTTGTGCGGGAGGAACCCCACGCAGACGCCCAGTGTGATGGCGGCGATCAGCGCCCCCGGGTTCGACGCCAGCAGCACGTCGGCGTCGCCCAGCCGGATGGCGTAGAGGAAGAACGTGCCGGCGGCGATGGCCACGATGCCAGCGGCCAGACCGTCGAGCCCGTCGATGAAGTTGATGGCGTTGGCCATCAACAGCACCCACACCACCGTGGCCAGCGCCGACCAATCGGGTGACAGCAGGAACAGGTCGAGGAACGGCACCCGGAACACGAGCAGGCCCACACCGGCGAACGACAGGATGCTCCCGGCCAGCACCATGCCCGCCGTCTTGGCCGGTGCCGAGATCTCGCGCAGGTCGTCGACGAGACCGACCCCGAAGATGACCAGGGCGGCGACGACCACGCCCAGCATCTCGGTGCCGGACGCGAACACCGGGTCGAACTCGTCCATCAACGCGGCCACGCCGACGGCGACCAGGAATCCCACGAGCATGGCGGCTCCGCCGATGGTGGCGGTGGGCTCGAGGTGCACCTTGCGCTCGTCGGGCTCGGCCACCGCTCCTTCACGCTCGGCGACGAGACGGACGAGCGGCGTCACTGCCACCGTCACCAGCCCGGCGATGGCGAAGACGATGGCGTACGCGGTGAGGGCGGGCATGTCAGTCGGGGTAGGGCGTGAACCTCGAGCACAGGGCGGCGACTCGGTCGCGCACACCGCCCAGGATGACGTCGTCGTCGCGGCCACGCAGGGCCTCGGCGATGAGCGACGCGATCTGAGGCATCTCGGCCTCGGTCATGCCCTGGGTGGTGACGGCGGGTGTACCGATGCGCACACCGCTGGTGACGAACGGCGACCGGGGGTCGTCGGGCACGGTGTTCTTGTTGAGGGTGATGCCGGCTTGATCGAGGACCGCCTGCGCCTCCTTGCCGGTGAGCTCGGCGTCGAAGGTGCGCAGGTCGACCAGCAGCAGGTGGTTGTCGCTGCCCCCCGACACCAGCCGGAAACCCTCGGCCGCCAGTACGCCGGCCAGGGCCTGGGCGTTGCTCACGATCTGCGCCGCGTAGTCCTTGAACTCGGGTTGCGCAGCCTCGCCGAAGGCCACGGCCTTGGCCGCGATGGCGTGCTCGAGGGGACCACCCTGGAGCCCGGGGAAGATGGCCTTGTCGATGGCGGCCGCGTGCTCGTCGGTACAGAGGATGCAGCCACCTCGTGGGCCCCGCAGCGTCTTGTGGGTGGTGAAGGTCACCACGTCGGCCAGCGGCGTGGGGTTGGGGTGGGCGCCACCGGCGATGAGCCCGGCGATGTGGGCGGCGTCGAACATGAACAACGCCCCCACCTCGTCGGCGATCTCGCGAATAGGGGCCGGATCGATGAGGCGCGGGTAGGCGGTGGCGCCGGCCACGATGAGCTTGGGTCGATGCTCGATGGCCAGGTCGCGCATATGGTCGAAGTCGATGCGTTCGTCGCTGCCGGTGAGCCCGTAGCCGACGAAGTTGTAGAGCCGGCCGCTGAAGTTCACCGGCGAGCCGTGGGTGAGGTGCCCGCCGTGGTCGAGGCTCATGCCCAGCACGGTGTCGCCCGCCTGGAGCAGCGCCAGGTACACGGCCATGTTGGCGTTGGCCCCCGAGTGGGGCTGCACGTTGGCGTGATCGGCGCCAAACAGCTCGGTGACCCGCCGACAGGCCAGATTCTCGATGTCGTCGACCACGGTGTTGCCGCCGTAGTAGCGCTTGCCCGGGTAGCCCTCGGAGTACTTGTTGGTGAGCACCGAGCCGGTGGCGGCCATGACGGCAGGCGACGTGAAGTTCTCGGACGCGATGAGTTGCAGGCCGGTGTTCTGTCGGTCGACCTCGCGCTCGATCAGCTCGAACACCTCGTCGTCACGCTCACGGGGCCAGGTCACGCGCGTTCCTCCACGGGAGCCGTTCGGGGCGCCATCCGACGCGCCGACCACGGTAGCGCGAGGTCCGACCGGAGGGGTGCCGCTGGGCTCGGGCATCGGTGTGCACCGGGATCGGGTCTCGACACGCGAGATCCCGAGGGCCCGGTGTGCCGGAGGGGGCGCGAAATGGCCTAGGTTCCCGACCGTCCGACCAACGATCTTGATGTAGGGAACCCCCGTGAAATCAGTCCATGTCTCCGTCGTCTCAGTCGTCGCCGCGGCCGCAGCCGCGATCCTCGTCCTGGCGGCAGGGCCCGCCAGCGCGATCGACGACATCGTGATCCCCATCGACAGTGTCGCCTTCGGCACCGAGGGCGAGATCATCGAGGTCGCCTCGGTCGCGGTCGAGCCCGATCTCGTCGGCTCGACCTGCTCGCTGGAGCTCGAAGCCGACAACAACGGTTCGGTCCACCCTGGCAACGATCTGATCGTGACGACCGGTGGCGAGTCGGGAACGATTCCCGACGTGGAGTCCGCGCCCGGCCAGGTGACCATCGTCGATGCGGACGTCGTCCTCGGCGACACGGTCCTGGTCGAGCTGCAGTTCGGTCCCGACGGTGTCACGAGCGGCGGTCTCATCCTGACCTTCGACTGCGAGGCGCAGCCGGTGCCCACCACCACGGCCCCGCCGTCCACCACCGAGCCTCCGTCGACCACGCTGCCCCCTACCGGCGTCGATCCCGCGGTCCAGGGGCAGCCGACCTTCACCGGCTGACTCCAGCCCCTCCACCGGCGATCGCAGGCGCCCGCCGCAAGCGGCGTTCTGCGACGCCGGGCCCAGGGGACGAATGGCTCGAGATTGGGTCAAACGGCACATGACCGGCAGCGCGTTCTGGACGATGCTGGAAGCCCCTGGATGAGTGGAGACCCGTGACGACTCGAAGACTGCTCTCATGCCGGCGATCGCGCCTCACCATGAGTCGGGGGCTGACGTTCGAGTTCGAGGACGTCGTCGCGGATTGCGACGACCGGGTCGTCATCGACTCGACGATCGTGCCCACCGAGTGGCTGCGACGCATGGGATGGCGCGGCGGGCAGGCCGCCCGAATGCTCGTCGACAAGCGGTCCGGGAGCGGCGGGGACGAGTTGGCCTTCGCCATGGCGCAGTCGCCGACCGACCTCGTCGACCACATGGCGTTCCTGCCGCAGATCCGGGCAGCTGATCTCCGGGCGGCCTACATCGAGGAGATGTGGATCCGCAACGTCCCGTTGCAGCCCGACGTCCGCCGGTTCCTCGCCGAGTTCGATCACGTCTTCCTCGGCTGCGAGGCCACGGTCGGACCAGCCCAGGAGCATCTCGACGTGCCGGTGTCGTACCTGCCGCCGGCCGTCGATCAGATCAGGTTCGGTTCGTCGCCGTGGCCACCGACTGCCATCGACATCTACGCCATGGGGCGCCGCCAGCCGCAGCTCCACGACGCGTTGCTGGACTGGACCCGCACCGACCCCAGTCGCTTCTACCTTTACGACACCTTCGCCGGCAACGTGCCCATCGCCGACCACAGGCAGCACCGAGCGAAGCTGGCCGATCTGATCCGGAGATCCCGGTTCTTCATCGCCAACGAGGCCAAGGTGGACGAGCCGGGGCAGACCGGTCGACAGTCCGAGGTCGGCTACCGGTTCTTCGAGGGCGCGGCCGGGGGCGCGGTGATGATCGGCTGCGAGATCTCGGCACCGGCGTTCGACCAACTGTTCCCGTGGCCCGACGCCGTGGTGGTGGTGGACGAGTCGGGGGCCGACGCAGTGGAACGGCTGATCGAACTGGAAGCCGACACCCCACGTTGGGCCGAGATCCGCCGGCGCAACGCCTCGGGCTCGTTGCGCCGTCACGATCCCGCCCACCGGTGGCGAACCGTGCTCGACACGCTCGGCCTCGACGAACCAGTCGGCGTGGGCGAGCGGATCGGTCGCCTCGAAGCGATGGCCGAGACGGTCGATCCGGCTGCGGCCGACGCGGGGACACCGTGAAGGTCGGGATCCTCGCAGGGGGATACGGCACGAGGCTGTCGGAGGAGACGGAGCGGCGGCCCAAGCCCATGGTGGAGATCGGCGGGCAGCCGATCATCTGGCACATCATGCACAGCTACGCCCGATTCGGGTACCGCAACTTCGTCATCGCCTGCGGGTACCGCTCCGACTTCATCAAACGATGGTTCGCCGACGCCGCCACGACGACGGGCGACGTCAGGGTCGACTTCGGGACCAACAGCGTCGAGCCCATGGGCTCTGCCGATGCGCTCGACTGGACGGTCGACCTGGTCGACACCGGGCTCAAGACGGCCACCGGCGGACGCATCAAGCGACTCCAACCGTGGCTGGGCGGTGAGACCTGCATGATCACCTGGGGCGACGGCCTGTCCGACCTCGACATCGACGAGTTGCTTGCGTTCCACCGCTCACACGGCAAGCTCGCCACGCTCACCGCGGTTCGTCCACCTGCCCGATTCGGCGCCATCGAGCTCGACGGGAACCAGGTCATCGAGTTCTCGGAGAAGCCCCAGACCGGCGAGGGCTGGATCAACGGCGCCTTCTTCGTGCTCGAGCCAGAGGTGTTCGACTACATCGAAGGCGACGCGACGATGTTCGAACGCGAGCCGCTCGAACAGCTCGCCGCTGACGGCGAGCTGATGGCGTACCGCCACGATGGCTTCTGGCAGTGCATGGACACACTGCGGGACAAGCGGCGTCTGGAGCAGATGTGGGAGAGCGGCGCACCCTGGCTCCCCGCTGGGTCCAAGGACGCGACGTGACGAGGAGGAGCATCGCATGCGGGTGATGGTCACCGGCCACGACGGTTACATCGGCCAGGTCCTGGTCCCCCTCTTCAACCAGGCCGGACACGAGGTGCTCGGCGTCGATTCGTATCTCTTCGAGACGTGCGAGCTCGAGATGCCGACCGACCCCGGTGCCGTGCCGGCCCAGACGATCCGAGCCGACATCCGCGAGCTCGACGCCGGTGCGTTCGACGGGGTCGACGCGGTCGTGCACCTCGCCGGCATCTCGAACGATCCACTGGGTAA
>Ga0224508_10003846_pt1 | contig 12368 bp, 11 predicted proteins | sample SF_Jan12_sed_USG_4_FD_170157 | JGI IMG/M metagenome (GOLD analysis project Ga0224508, IMG submission 170157) | Sediment microbial communities from San Francisco Bay, California, United States - SF_Jan12_sed_USGS_21 | ecosystem: Environmental > Aquatic > Marine > Sediment | place: USA...
GCTGGTCCTGGCGTTGGTGGAGAACCTCCAGCGGGAGAACCTCAACCCGGTCGAGGAGGCCGTCGCATTTCAGCAGTTGATCAACGGGTTTGGCTTCACCCAACGCGAGGTCGCAAAGCGCGTCGGCCGGGACAGATCCACGATCTCTAACACATTACGATTGTTGACGTTACCGGATTCGATTCGGAAGATGCTCGTGGCGGGGGAATTGACGGCGGGCCACGCACGCGCCGTTCTTGTTCTCGACGATGAGCAAGGCCAGCTGACGCTGGCCAGGGAAATCGCGAAGCTCGGACTATCTGTCCGCGACGCCGAGCGACGCGCTAAACGCGCCGCTGGATCCGGTGCGAAGCGCCCGGCCGCCCGGACTCGGGACGCAGACGACCCCATCGTAAGGCGGGCCTCGACATTACTGGGGCGCTCCCTCGGGACAGGGGTCGAGATTCGCCTCAAGGGCAAGCAGAAGGGTGAGATCAGAATTCCGTTTCACGACGCGGAAGACTTTGAGCGCCTGCTTCGGCGTTTACTTGCTGCCGAAGCAACAGATTTGTTCGACAGCGACGGATGACAGGCCGACGATGGTCCATAATGGTCACGCGCGACGACGCGACGAACGCCAGGCGTTTTCACCTGACGGCAAGCCGGATTGCGGGGGTTGTGGTGCTCGCCGTGCTCGGCGGGGGCGCGGGACTCGTGGCCCTTGGGCGTTGGAGCGCCCAGCGGAGCATTCCGGAACGAGTGGTCGCGATGCAACAGGAAATCGATTCCCTGCAAACCGAGAATGCCAAGGTCGCGCTGCTGGCGGCTCGGCTGGCCGACCTGGAACGGTCGTATGGGCGTCTGCGCGATGTAATGGGGGGTGACGTCGAACCTTCCGCCCGAGACATCTTGCTGCCGTCCATTGCACCGAGCGGAGACGTCGTTCCGAGCCGGCAGGCGGGGAGCACACAACCCACGGTATGGCCGCTCGTGGAGGCTGGCTTCATCACGAGGACATTCGGTGACAGTGTGCCTGGGGAGGGTCCACATGTCGGCCTCGACATCGCGATTCCCGTAGGTTCGTATGTACGGTCTGCGGGGACAGGCGTCGTATCTGAATCCGGAGATGATCACGAGTACGGCTGGTATGTACGGGTAGAGCACCAGGGGGGGTTAACGGCCCTTTATGCACACAACTCCTGGACGTTCGTAGTTGCCGGAGATTCGGTGGAGGCGGGTGAGGTCATTGCGCTGTCCGGAAACACGGGTCGCTCTACGGCACCGCACCTGCATCTGGAGTTCGCGAGAAATGGGGTGGCCGTCGATCCACTCCCGTTCGTGGCGGGACGGTTGTAAGCCACTCGAGTTCAGTTTTTCAAAAAGGATAGACACGCATGTCAAAGAACAGGTCGGATGTGCCGCGTGAACTTGGGGATGTAGTGTCGGTCATTGGGCCCGGGATGAAGGTCGTCGGAGATGTCAGCAGCGACGGGACGATCCGGGTCGAGGGCCGCGTGGACGGCTCCATCACTGCCGCGAAAAGCGTGGTCGTGGGCAAAGACGGGACGGTGAAAGGCGACATTTCGACCCAGGACGCGATAATCGCAGGCAAGGTCAACGGTAGCGTCCAGGCGGAGAGTCGCATCGAGCTTCAGGCCACCTGCAAGGTTCAAGGCGACATCCGCAGCCGGAGGGTCAAGCTCGACGAAGGAGGCCAGGTTGATGGCCAATTGCACATGGGTGCGGCCGGAGGCGCGCCTGCTGCTACGAGCCCGCGACCCGTTGGGGAGAAGCCGGAACCCGTGCAGAAGCAGGAAGCCAAGATCAACTGACCGATCTTCGTAATTTGCTTGTTTACAGGTGGTTACGATATGCGACCTTCTGTGGTGACTTATCCACAAATGTCTCCACACGTGCGTGAGGCGGCGCGCGTGCGCCCGGGACCAAGGGTAGGGTGCAAATGGGATTGAGCAACCGGGCCGGGCAGGCGTCCCTTGACCGGCGGGCACACCGCTAAGTGACGCTCCACATCCTGTTGTTTCTGGTCGGCCTGACCACGCTGACACTTGGCGCCGATTGGCTCGTTACCGGCGCGTCGCGCGTTGCATCCCATTACGGCGTGAGCCCGTTGATGGTCGGCCTTACCATTGTGGCATTTGGTACATCAGCGCCGGAGTTGGTCGTCTCTGCCGCCGCGTCGTTTCAGGGCAGAGGTGGTCTGGCGGTGGGCAACATCATGGGATCGACCGTAGCGAACGTCGGGTTGATCATAGGCATCGGCGCCCTGATTCGCCCGATCGTGGTCCACCAGCGCCTGCTACAGCGCGAGACGCCCCTTCTCGTGTTCGTTCTGCTCATCGTGATGCTGCTGTCCTTCAACGGAGAACTCGGTCGCCTGGATGGTCTTCTTCTGCTCGGAGGATTCGGTGTATATCTTTACCGCCTAAGTAGATGGGGCATCAGCGCAACTGTCCCCGCCGGGAAAAATGAGGGCGCCGCGCGGCCAGGCGGCCGGATGTACGTGAACTGGATCCGTGTCGCGCTCGGAGTGGTCCTACTTGTGATCGGGGCCCGCTGGCTCGTCGATTCGGCGATCAACCTCGCCCGCATGCTGGAAATTCCCGAAGAAGTCATCGGCGCGACGGCTGTAGCTATCGGGACCTCCATTCCCGAGCTGGCGTCCACGATCGCGGCCGCATTTCGGGGGATGGGCGACATTGTGATGGGGAACATCATTGGATCGAACATCTTCAATCTGGGCCTTGTTCTCGGGACGGCCGCTCTGGTCAACCCGCTCGAGCTGCCCCCTTTCACGGTCGCGGCGGAGGTCGTTCCAGCTCTCGTGTTCTGTCTTGCCTTGATCCCGCTCGCCATGAGCGGTTCCCGCGTGTCCCGGTTCGAGGGAGCCCTTCTGCTCACCGGCTACGCTGCGTTCCTTATCATCATTCTCTAGGCACGTAGCCCGAGGCATATACAGTCGCGGCCGGACACGCAGGAATCCAACCCATACAGGCCTTCCCGTATACCCTACCAGTAGGTAAAGTAAGACTAAGGAAATCTGTAAAGGAGGCCTCGTGGCTACTTCCGTGAAGATGAGCAGCAAGAACCAGATCGTCGTTCCGAGCGAAGCCCGGAAGGCGCTCGAACTGAAACCCGGCGAGCGCCTGCTGGTCACGTTGCGGGATGACGCCGTCATCGAGATGCGGAAAGCCGCGGACGATCCTGCCGCGCGCCTGGAGGGCCTGATCGCCGGATCCGGTGACGGCGACGGTCTGTGGCCGGAGGTACGAGGTGGCTGACGTCGGCGACCTGCGTTCGGTGCTGACCGAAGCGGAACGAATCCACATCGACGCGAGCGTCCTGGCTCTACACCTCCTCGGTCACCCGCGATACTTACCGCTGACCCGCATGCTGTTCAGCCTGCTATCCCAGGACCGGGTGCGCGCAAGCACTTCAGCGATCTCCGTGTATCAACTGCTTGTCGAAGCGTATCGGCGCGGTGAGGGAGATGTGGCCAGGACGGTGGAGCAATGCCTTTCCACGGTACCGGGTCTCGAGGTAATACCGGTTACGTCGGCGATCGCAAAGCAAGCGGCAGAAGTACGCGCCCAACTGGGAGGGAGCGTCGAACGTGCGATCCAGATCGCGACGGCGCTTGGTGGCCGGGCCGAAGTCTACCTCACGCAGCACTCGGCGTTTCGACGCGTGGCAGGAATGAAAGTCGAGTCGTTGGACCTCTACTCGGCTACCGAGCCGTCACAGCGATCGGTACAGTAGCCCCGAAGGCATCTTAGGTTCGAAGTACGTGGATTTTGGCGGCAGGCGGAGTCCAGCCGTCGTCGCCTTCCAAACTGCCTCGAGACTGACCGGCGGCAACAGGAACACGGCGCCTCCGCTCCCTGCCCGCTGCGCAGCCTCCTCAGGATCCCGGTGGTACTCCAGGATACCTGCATGTGCGGCGGTGTCCGCGTCCGTGTCCAGCAACCCTCGCATGACAGAAGTGTCGAACTGGACGGCCGCAATCACAGCTCCTGGATTATCTTCCGTTTCGTCACTGTTCACCCTCGGTGTAAGGGCGGGTGCCTCGCCGTTCGTCAGCACGACAAGGGCCGACGGCGTGGTCGCCGCGATCGCTGCGCCATCGGAAGGCGAGCACCGTCCCAGGGGCGCGACATCGAACCAGGTTCCGAGCCGTTTCACCAGATCCTCGGCGACTCCGGCCGGCAGCGAAGTCACCGTTCGGTGCGTGGGCTGAATCAGGAGGCCGGGATCCGACTCGCTGACTACACACACGAGCATCTTCTCCGCCTCATCGGTGCCCAACTGCCGAGCTACTTCCAGGGCCGTCTCGTACCGGTGATGACCATCTGCGATCAACAACGGTCTGCGGTTGACGATCGCGCACAACTCCAAGGCCGACGGTCCGACCACTCTCCAGAGCGAATGATGGATTCCGTCCGGCGTGCGCCCGCGTACAACCGGATCCCGCGACTCTGTTGCCGCACGCAGTGCTCCCAGCAACTCTGCCTCGGGGTCCGCGGCAGCCATGAACACCGGCGACAACTGCGTCATCGTCGCCAGCGTGAGCGCCAGCCTGTCCCGCTTCGGTCCCGCGTGGGTCCGCTCGTGCGGCAGTACGTCGCCGCCATCGAGCGGGACAAGGTCCAGGGCCCCGAACAGGGCCAACCGGGCAACCGGGGCGCCCGCCTGATCGTACTTCTGCCGGTAGACGTAGACTCCTGGTTCCGTGTCCACGGCCAGAACACCTTCCTTCCGCCAGGACGCCAGGAGCGCAGCCGCCTCCCCATACCGCTCCTCGGAACTACCTTCCGGCAGAACGACGCGCACCGCATTGTAGGGACTGCGCAACCGGAGTTCAGCGGCCTGCAGGGAATCGATCACGTCGTAGGGCGGAGCCAGAACGTCTTCGAGATTGCCGGCCTGCGTCGTGTAACGAAGAGCCGGAAAGGGCGAGAGTCGGGGCATGAAGCGCGTCTTCGGGTTTGACGTTCAACCACGTCGATCTAGGTTCTCCCCGACGAAGATCGGGGTCGATGGAGCGCAAGCTCCGACCGTCTATTCCCGCAGGCAAGAGGGAGATCCGGGGACGTGGACATATCTGGCGTTCTGATCGATCTGGACGGAACCCTGTATCAGGGAGGTCAACTGATCCCGGGGGCTGTCGAGGCGGTTGACAGGCTCCGCTCCGACCGGGTGCCGATACTGTTCACCACCAACACGAGCAGGAAATCACAGCAGGATATCCTCGCGTCTTTGGCGGAGCTGGGGTTTCAGGCTCGCCGGGAAGAGATATTCTCGGCACCGGTGGCCGCGGCGCAGTGGCTGGCTGGTCAAGGCATCGAGCGAATCCAGCTTCTCGTTCCCGAGTCCACGCACGATGATTTCCGGCGATTCACGATCACTAACGACCAACCCGAGGCCGTGCTGGTCGGAGACCTGGGAGCCGGGTTCACGTTCGAGCGACTGAACGAGGCGTTTCGGTCCCTGCGTGAAGGTTCGAAACTCGTGGCGATCCACCGGAACCGATTCTGGATTCCAGACGGGGGTCCGACACTCGATGCGGGTCCGTTCGTCGCCGCTCTGGAATATGGAGCGCGTGTCGAGGCGACTCTCGTGGGCAAGCCGTCGCCGGCGTTCTTCCACACGGCTGCAGCCCGGACCGGCGCAGAACTGAGGGGGTTGGCGGTCGTCGGTGACGATGTCGAGAGCGACATCAAGGGCGCACGACTCGCCGGTCTCACGGCGATCCAGGTGCGTACGGGGAAATACGACGCGGGTTGTGACGCACTTGTGCCGGATGACTACCGGCCGCATCGGATCATCGATTCGATCCGGGACCTGCCTGGTCTGCTATATGACTGAGCCGCGTCGGGTAAGGACGCGCGTGGCGCGAGTCGCGCACCTGGTGATACTGACGGCCGCATGCGCGGGTTCGGCAGTCGCCCAGCAGCCTTCCTCCGCCACACCGGAAGACGTATTCGGGTTCGATCCGGTCGCCGAGGGCCGCCTCGTCGGTTGGAATGACATCGTCCATTACTTCGAAACACTGGCGACAGCCAGCCCACGCCTGAAACTGGACACGATCGGCCGGTCCACGCTCGACCAACCCATGATCGTAGCGGTCATCAGCAGCGAGTCGAACCTCAACCGGCTGGATGCCTTCCGGGAGATTCAGGCGAAGCTCGCGGACCCACGGCGCGTGGCGGATGCCGAAGAACGGGAGCAGCTCGTTTCCGAGGGTCGCCTCGTGGCGCTCGTCACGACGGGGATCCACCCGACCGAAGTAGGAGGACCACTCGCGGCGATGCGCCTGGCTCATCGGCTTGCCACGTCATCGGCCCCGTCGGAGACCAGGATTCGAGACCAGGCAATCGTGCTGCTCGTTCCGTCGCTCAATCCCGACGGCATCGATCCGGTCAAGCGCTGGTACGAAGAAACGAAGGGCTCACCCTGGGTCGGAGCAGACCCGCCATTTCTCTATCACCATTACGCCGGGCACGACATAAATCGGGACTGGTATGCTTTCACACAGAAGGAAACCAGAGCGGTCGTTCAGAACCTTCATCAAGTCTGGCATCCCCAGCTGGATCATGACATCCATCAGCAGGAGGCGACCGGAGCCCGCTTCTTCGTGCCGCCGTGGCGAGATCCCGTCGAGCCGAATGTGGACCCGTTGTTGACCGCCGCCGCTACCTCGCTGGGGACGCGCGTACAATGGTCGATGTTGGAAGAGGGGCGCACCGGCGTGTCGGTTGCGGCTCGCTACGACGCGTGGTCTCCGGCCCGGGCTTTCGTGCACTATCACGCCGGGGTTCGAATTCTCAGCGAAACGGCTTCCGCCCGTCTCGCGAGCCCGATCGAGCTGAGCCCGGACCAGCTGATCGCGATTCCCGGTCTCGACCCTCGAGTTTCGTCATGGAATCACCCGATCCCGTGGGCCGGGGGCCGCTGGACGCTCGCCGACATCGTCTCCTACATGGAATCGGGTGCGATCGCGACGCTCAGCATCGCCTCGAGTGAACGCGAGTCCTGGCTGCGGAACTTCGAACGTGTCGGACGCAGAGCTGTCGAAGGATGGCCGTCATGGCCGGAGGCCTGGATCATTCCGCCAGCGGGTCACGCCGACTCAGGTGAGACCTTGTCCCCCGGCGTCGCCGAGCTCGTGAGGATCTTGCGAACGGCAGGACTCGAACTGGACAGAACGAACGCCACGTTCCGCGACGAGGGCGTAGACTATCCGGTGGGAACCTACGTGGTCGACATGCACCAGCCGTATGCGGCATTTGCACAGGCCGTGCTGGCCCCCCAGGAGTATCCGGCACGCTCCGAGTTCCCCGGAGGGCCACCCGAGGCCCCGTATGATGTGACGGCTCACAATCTCCCGCTGCTGCTTGGTGTGCAGGCCGTGCCCGTCTTTGCGGACCCGGATGTTGCGACCGTTGCCGTAACCGAAGATCCCGTTCGGCCGTCGCGCTTCGTGCCCGGTTTGTCAAACGATCCTGCGGTGATGGTCGGTCTGTACGGTCCCTGGACGGCCTCCATGGACGAAGGCTGGATGCGCTGGGTTTTCGATAACTACTCCGTCCCCTACTCGCGGATCAGCAACGCGGACATCGGTCGCGGTGATCTGGAAAGGGAATTCACGACGATCGTACTCCCGTCGATCGACGGCGTTGACCTGCGCGAGGGAAGATCCGCGGCAGACGTGCCGCCCGAGTATGCCGGCGGGTTGGGCGCGGCCCATGTCTCGCACCTGCGCCAGTTCGTCGAGGACGGAGGAACGCTGGTCGCGGTCGGCGCTTCGGTCGGGTTCACGATAGCCGCGATGGACCTCCCCATCGAGGACTTCCTGTCAGGAGTAACACGGGATCAGTTCTACGCACCGGGGTCGCTCGTCGGTCTGAGCGTGGATACCACGCACGTGCTGGGCGCGGGAATGCCGGAGTCCACCGCGGCCTGGATCGAAGGCGGATCAGCCTTCCGGGCTTCGGCGGACGCCCCCATGACCGTGGTCGCTTCCTATGCTTCCAGCCCGGTTCGCCGGAGCGGGTGGGTGCTCGGAGGGTCATGGATCGCCGGTCGGCCGGCCCTCGTGGAAGTGACCCTGGGGCGCGGACGCGTGATCCTCTTCGGATTCCGGCCCCAGTACCGGGGTCAGGCCCTCTCCACGTACCCACTCCTGTTCAACACCCTCAAGCGAGTCCGCTGAACGGTCCTCAGAGAAGAGCTTTCGGCAGCGCGTCGACGGACACCGGGCGATCGCCCTGTTGTTTCGGCAGCCGGACTCGAGCAACGCATCCGCTGACATCCTGGCGATTCTTCAGGGCCAGAGTACCACCGTGCGCTTCGGCGATCTGGCGCCCGAGGGCCAGACCGATACCCGAGCCCGTCGGCTTGGTCGTGAAAAACGGCACGAACAGATTCGCGGTCTGAGCGAGTCCGGGGCCGTCGTCTTCGACTTCGAGTTCCACGAAGTACTCCGTTTCGGCCCAACGCACCCTGACCCCTCCCTGCGTCTCCAGAGCCGCGTCCGTCGCATTTTCCACGAGATTGATCAGAAGCTGATCCAGCTGGTCTCCGTCCGCCTGTATCGTGAGATCGGGCGACTCTTCGATCACCACGACCAGGCGCGCCTCCAGTGCTGTGATTCGGGCCACCCAATCAGCGATCCCCAGATCAGTGAATTCGGGTTGCGGCAAACGGGCGAGCCGAGCGTAGGAAGACATGAACCGGCCCAACGCCTCAGATCTACCTCCAATGATTCGCAGGCCATCACGAAGGTCGTCCAGGGCCTCAGGACTTCCGGCGTCGCGTTCCACTACCCGCTCCAGGCTCGCCGCAATCGATTTGATCGGCGTGAGCGAGTTGTTGATCTCGTGGCTCAGGACGCGGATCAGCCTCTGCCAGGCGACCCGTTCCTCCTCGCGGAGCACCTGACTGAGATCGGCCAGGACGATCAATCGGTGGGGCCGGCCCTCCCAGCGAAACGTGCGCCGCCTGAGTTCCCAGCGGCCAAATCCTTCCGCGATCGCGAAGTCCATGACGCGTGGCGTGACTCCCGACAGGCAACTGGCCAGCCCCAAATCTTCAGCACCGCGGCCGAGCAATTCCTCTTCGGGGCGGCCGAGAAGGCTCTCACCAGCCCGGTTGAGCAGTCGCAGTCGGTCGTCCTCGTCAAACGAGAACAGAGCCACGTCGATCACGGACAGGACGCGTGTCAGGAGGTTGGATGCCTCGAGTGCGTCCAACCGCTGGTCGTGAAACGTCTGCGCAAGTTCGTTGACTTCATGGAGGATCAACCCGAGCGCATCGTCTCGACCAGCCGATCTCGTTCTCAGCGAGTAGTCGCCCTCGCGTAGCGCTTCGAGCATGTTCGAGACGGCGTGCAACGGCCGGATCAACCGTTCCCGCAGCATGAATACCAGACTGACCCAGACGAGAACGACGGCCACGCTTAGCGTCCATTGGGTCCGGGGTGCGAAATCGCCCGTCCACAACAAAATGAGTGCCACCACGATCGCCGGCAGTCCCGACGCGAGCGCGAGACTCGGGATCAGCCTCTGATAGCTGAGACTACGTCGCAGCCGCTTCGATACTGGATGCCGTCTCATGCGGTCTCCCGGCGCAGGATCAGACCTGGAGCCCGTGGCGCTTGAGTCTTCGATAGAGGGCACTTCGGCTCAAACCGAGATCGCTGGCTGCCCGACTGACGTTGCCACGATTCCGCGCCAGCGCCTTTCGAATCAGGATCCTCTCCGCCTCGTCGAGGGCGACGTTCTCCAGGCTCAGAGAACCTTCGGGCGATTGGCGAAGGCCGAGGTGCTCCACGTCCACGGCCGAGCCCTCCACCAACAGCACGGCGCGCTCTATGCAATGGCGCAATTCCCTCACGTTTCCCGGCCACGCATGACGAAGCATAGCGTCCAGAGCTGGACTCGACAGTTGAAGATCCGGACGCCCGTACTTGCCACCGCTACTGCCGAGAAAGTGCATGGCCAGCAATGGGATGTCCTCACGACGGTCACGCAGTGGAGGAATCTTGATTTCCACCGTGTTCAGCCGATAAAACAGATCCTCCCGGAACCGCCCCTCGGCAACCGACTGATCCAATTCCGAATTGGTTGCCGACAGGATGCGAGCGTCCACGCGACGAGTCTTGGAAGATCCCACGCGCTGCAACTCACCCGACTCCAATACACGCAACAGCTTGGCCTGTTGGGTGAGAGGTACGTTTCCGATTTCATCGAGGAACAGGGTTCCTAGGTGGGCGACCTCAAAATAGCCCACGCGATCGTTGCGAGCGTCGGTGAAGGCGCCTCGCACGTGGCCGAACATCTCGCTTTCGAAGACGCCTTCCGACAAGCCGCCCGTGTTCACCGTGATCAGCGGTCGGTCACCCCTCTCCGATGTGGCGTGGAGCCACCGGGCAATGACTTCCTTCCCGGTTCCAGGCTCTCCCGTGATCAAAACGTTAGCGTCCGACGGACCCACCTTTTCAATCAATCGGAGCACCGGCTGCATGGCCTTGGACTCGGCGATCAGGCGCGGAACATCAGCGCCGTTCCTCAGGATCTCGATCTCTGCCTCAAGAACCTGTGCCTTGCGGACAGCGCGGCCCAGCTCGAGCTGGCTTCGAATGACCGCCAGGAGCCGCTCGTTGTCCCACGGCTTCTCGATATAGTCCCGCGCCCCGCGCCGCATCGCTTCTACGGCCGTCGGAATGCTACTCCAGGCGGTCATGACGATGATCGGCAGCGTGCTGTCGAGAGCCTGTATCCTCGGCAGCAGCTCCAGACCTTCCTGACCCGAGGTCGTATCGCGGGTGTAGTTGAGATCGAGCAGAAGCACGTCAAATTCGTCCGCCTGGAGCAGCTCAATGACTTCCGCAGGTGAAGCGGCCGTTTGTGTCGAGTAGCCCTCCCCTTTCATCAGGAGCTTCAGGGCAGCGAGGACGTCGTGCTGATCGTCGGCAACTAGAATTCTCGGCCGGGCGGGAGTCGACATCAGGACCCCTCTGTCCACGTGCGCCGCAGCGCGACGCCTTCTTCGACGATCCGGCCGTCGAACAAGTGAACCGTACGCTCCGCGTATCGTGAATACCGCGGATCGTGCGTGACCATGAGGATCGTGGATCCCCCTTCGTGAAGGTCTCTCAGCAATCCCATGACCGCCTCACCGTTTGTCGAATCGAGATTCCCGGTAGGCTCGTCCGCAAGCAGAACGAGCGGGTCGCCTGCCACTGCGCGGGCAGCGGCCACTCTCTGCTGCTGCCCACCCGAAAGCTGGCCAGGATAATGGTCTACCCGGTGGGACATTCCGACACGCTCCAACGCCTGCAGGGATCGCTCCCGACGCTCGGCCACCGGCATGCCGCGATAGCTGAGCGGCAATTCCACGTTTTCGAGAACGGTGAGATCACCGATCAGGTTGAACGCCTGGAAAATGAACCCGACGTCCCGGTTTCGGAGCCGAGCGCGCTCCTGGGCGTCGATGGTGGACATCAGGCGGCCGTCCAACCAATACGCCCCCTCCGACGGAGTGTCCAGGAGACCGATCACGGCAAGCAGCGTCGACTTTCCGCAGCCGGAGGGACCCATGACTTCGACGAACTCGCCTCGCTGAATCTCCAGATGCACGTCGGACAGCGCGTGTGTCTCCATTTCGTCGGTGTAGAAGACCTTTCGAACGCCATCCAGCTTGATGAGCGGCCCGCTATCCTGGGAGGGCGAAGTGGCGATGGGTTGGTCCGGCATCGATTGGTCCCTGGTCATCGGCCTAGCGGATCTCGATCACGTTGAGGTCATCGAACTCAGAAACGTCGGAGACAATGATGACGTCGCCGATATCGAGGCCCGAGGCGACCTCGATCCGATCGGTGGAGCCGCGTCCAAACCGTACCTTGATCCGTTTGGCGCTCAGGCCATCTTCGGAAAGCCGGAATACTGTCGCCGACTCATTGCTTGCCACATAGGCCGGCCGATCCACAGACACGGCATCGTCCAGCATACCCAGTTGGATGACAGCCCTGACCTCGTGACTGCTCGCTTCAGGAATCTGCGGATTGTCGTCGAGTTCGACGGTCACAGCGAGCAGCTTTTTGCCGTGAGCGGCTTCAACGTTGGTCACTCGACCCGACACGACTGCGGTTTCAGACCTCAGCGAGACGGGGAGTCCTGGCTCAACCTCTGCACCTTCGGACGCGTAGATCTCGACCTCAGCCTTCAACCGATCCGATAGCGCGACTCGAGCCAGAGTCGCCCCACCCGCCACGCGGCTGCCGGATTCCACCAGTAGTTCCTCGACCAGCCCGTCGCCCGCCGCCCTAAGTGTCAACGAACGCAAACGCGCCCTCTCGGACTCCAGAATGG
>Ga0224508_10003847_pt1 | contig 12367 bp, 11 predicted proteins | sample SF_Jan12_sed_USG_4_FD_170157 | JGI IMG/M metagenome (GOLD analysis project Ga0224508, IMG submission 170157) | Sediment microbial communities from San Francisco Bay, California, United States - SF_Jan12_sed_USGS_21 | ecosystem: Environmental > Aquatic > Marine > Sediment | place: USA...
TCACAAATGTGTGCATAAAGCAATGTGGGTTTTGTGCTTTTAGTAGAGATTTCAGAGAAGATGAAGGATATTTTCTCCCCACTGAAGAAATTGTAAGGAGAGCAAAAGAAGCACATCAATTAGGGGCAACTGAAGTATGTATTCAGGCTGGCTTGCCTCCCGATATGGAAGGGGATTTGTATGAGAATATTTGCAGAGCAATAAAAAAAGAAATCCCAAAAATTCACATTCATGGGTTTTCCCCCGAAGAGGTTCTTTATGGTGCTACAAGATCAAATACTACAATTGAGGAGTACCTCAAGAGACTAAAGGAAGCAGGCGTAAACACTCTACCAGGTACTGCAGCTGAGATTTTGGATCAGAGATTGCGCGATAAAATTTCTCCTGGAAGAATAAGTGTAAAGGATTGGATTGATGTTATCAAAACTGCCCATAAAATTGGAATTAATACCACTTCAACTATGATGTTTGGCCACATTGAGACTCCAAAAGACAGGGTAGACCACATTGCAAAGATCAGAGAGATTCAAAAAGAGACAAGGGGATTTACAGAGTTTGTACCCCTTGATTTTATTCACAGTGAAGCTCCAATGTACAAACATCAATTGCATGAAGGAATTAGAAAGGGAGGAAGTGGAAAAGATGTGTTGTTGACTCATGCTATTGCAAGAATTATGCTAAACAATTACATTGACAACATCCAAATGTCATGGGTAAAAGAGGGTCAAAAAATGTCACAGCTTTTACTAATGTGGGGGGCCAATGATTTTGGCGGGACATTAATTAATGAAAGTATTTCCACATCAGCAGGTTCTGAACACGGACAATTGTTAAAACCAAAAGAAATCAAACGAACTGTAAGAGAGATAGGGAGAATCCCAGCAGAAAGAAATACAAATTATAAAATTTTAAGAAGATTTGAAAAAGTAATCGATTCAGATGAGGAATTAGACAAAATTGAAGATATTTCAAAATTTGGATCATATACAGAACTAGTCAAGATAGACAAATACAAATACCAAAATCCAAGGGAAGAATAATTGTCTGCCTTAGATAAGGCATTAGAATATTCAAGAAAATTAAAAATTGATGAATGTGAAATCGTTCATGTTAAACGAAAGGTAATAACTGTTAGAATCACAGATTCGGAAATTTTTGAGCTAAAACAGAATTTAGATGAAAATTATGGAATCAGAATAATTCATGACAAAAAAATAGCTTCGATTCAAACAAGTAACATTAATGATATTCAAAAGTCCTTTAAGGAAGCCCAACAAACAATATCACATCTAAAGCCAAGGGATTTTTGGAAATCTCTTCCTCATGAATTAGAGTCAAACAATATTCTAACAGAAATGTATGATAACAAATTAGATAAAATTTCAGGATCGGAGGTAACTGATATCGCACAAAATATGATAAATCACACATTAGATGATAAAATTAATACGATATCAGGCTCACTTAACATAGTTTCAGAGAATTTTCATATTGTCAACACCAATGGGTTATCAGCTACAGACAAAGGAACTTATGTTTCAGGAATTATTAATGCAGATTCACAAGTTGGTGAATCAGAAGTGTCTGGATTAGGTCAAGGGTGTTGTAGGACATTAGATAAATTTTCTCCTGAACAAATAGGCCACGATGCAAAAACTATGTGCGTGGAATCAATTAATCCTAAAAAATGTGAAAGCGGAGAATACGCAATTATTTTTGAACCTTATTCGGTTGGAGAATTATTAGCATTTGTTGTTGCTTCTAATTTTAATTTCAAAACATATTCAGAAAAAAAGAGTTGTTTTTCTAACAGATTAAAAGAAAAAATTGCAGTTGAGGATTTTAGTCTGATAGATAATCCACATATAGCTCAAGGCATCGGATCAAAACCATTTGATGATGAAGGAGTAAAAACAAAAATCAACACGTTAGTGGATAATGGCGTATTCACCAACACATACTGTAATCTTTTTGATAGTTTCAAAGAAGGAATAGAATCTACAGGCAATGCATCAAGAGCAGGTTCCCCTATGGGCAGAAGTGCTGAATCTATTCCAATCTCAATGCCTCATAATATGCATCTAAAATCTGGAAACACATCTCAAGAAGACATGATAAAAGACACAAAAAAAGGAATTCTAGTTGGAAGATTATGGTATACTTATGCTGTCAATCCCATTAAAGGAGATTTTTCATGTACAGCTAGAAGTGGAATTAGAATAATTGAGAATGGAGAAATTAAGAGCCCTGGAAAATCAGTACGGATAATCCATAATCTACCAAGGTTGTTAGAAACCATATCAGCTGTTGGAAATGATGAAAAAAATGTTCTTCAATGGGCATCGCTTCCATCAATCACACCGTCAATTAAAGTGGAAAAAATCAGGGCAGATTCAATCTAAAAGAAACTCGTTTAACAAAAATCCCTAATTTCAGGCATGAGATGGACTTACATGAAGAAGGTGGCAATAAGAAAAGCCACGTATGCAATTGCCAAAACAAATCCCATTGTCCTGTTAATTACACCCATTTTCAGAGCTACAAGTAATGATGCACTAAATGCAATCATAATGGCATAATCAATAAAGACATCAGAGGCAATTACTACGCTGCCAAGTGCTGCACCGACTCCCATAATCATCAAAATATTGTAAATATTACTTCCAATGATATTGCCAACACCAATATCCGTATGACCTTTACGAATTGCAATGATAGAAGTAATCAGTTCCGGAAGTGAGGTTCCTATTGCAATCACAGTTAATCCAATGAGTTTTTCAGATAGACCAAATTCTTTTGCTAAAACTACAGCATTTTCAACTGTAAGATATGCCCCAACTCCAAGTAAGGCCACACCAAGTGCAATTAATCCTCCGGCTTTAAGATAAACATTATTTTTTGTATCATCGGTGTTTTCATTATTATCGGTTCTTTGTTTTTTTGCATCTTTGTAAGTATAAATTGTAAATGCAACTAAGGAACCAATCAAGATTAGTCCATCATATTCGGAGAGCTCACCATCTAAGGATAATGCAATTAGCAAAAGAGAAACACCTAACATGAGTGGAATTTCTTTTCTAAGAGTCGACTTGCTTATTGCAAGTGGGACCAGTATAGCTGCAATACCAATTACCATTCCAATGTTAGCAATATTACTTCCAATAATATTTCCCAAAATTATCCCACTGTGTTCACCAGCTGCTGCTATGCTTGCAGCTAATTCTGGAGTAGATGTACCATAAGCAACTACAGTCATACCAATTATCAAATTACTTATTCGTAGTTTTTTTGCAATTACCACACCGCCGCTTACCAGCCAGTTTCCCCCAAAACACAACATGGCAAGTCCCACAACAGTAAGGGCAGCATTTATGGCAATTTCCATACTGAGAGTTCTGATCCAGGTTGTTTAAAGGAGATGATATACCATAAATTCACAATTATAACAATTGCAGTAAACCTGAATTAATCTTTGAAAAATTAATTATTTTAGAATTATAATCAAATGGAATTATTTGAAAAGTTTTCCCATCAAATTATCACTTGTTCGCATTTGAGATCCCATTGATGGTGAGTTTTCCATACCATTCATCATTTTTGGCATCATTGTATCTACCATTTTTCCAAGCATATTTCCCATTTTTGAGTCGCCTCCCATGTTAAATCCCATGCTGCCCATCGCTTGCTCCATTTGTTTTCCAGCATCCGAAGAGCCAAACATTCCACCCATTTGTGCACCGGCTTTACCTTCTCCAACCATCCCTTTACCTTCAAGAACATTCATCAATTTTTCATTTTGTTTAATTCTCTCCAAGATCTCAGGGTTTTCAGAAATCCTGTCAATAATTTGTTGCCTCAACTCGCGGTTCTGCATTACTGCAGCTATAACGGAATCTAGTTGTTCAGGATGCTCTTGTAATAAGTCAAGATCACCTACACCCCAACCTCTATCAATAGACCTCAGATAACTTGGAGCTGTAAGACATGCAGCTTCTCCTGATTCTCTTACCATTAACACCAATCCCTCTCTACATGCAACTTCACTTGCGGGCACTCCTTGCTCCATTTGTTTTAATGGAGAAATATCCTCACCAAAAGAACTTGAAGTACCAAACATCAAAAGTGGTATAAGAGCGTAAAATATCAAAAATCTTTTTGAAATCAAATTATGCATATGTTTCAATGATGTATTTTTATTGTGCTCCTATTTATTTTCTAGCAGGGATTTGAATAATGGATGATTATCAAAAATTAAAAAAATCATTGAGAAACATGCAGATTCTCATATTTATTGTGATTGGGCTGGTGGTTTTTGGTTTTGCATTAGATTTTCTGGCAGTCCAAAAAACAGTATCAACTATTGAGGAAGTATCTCAAGCAAAACCTCTCAAGACATCATATGTTGTTCAAAATCTCAAAGGAGATGCAATGGAAACATGGTATTCTTGGCAACCACGAGATAAAATAGAAATCCATATTGCAAATGAGAAAAATTATCCCCAAGCCAAAATTGATGCCATCAAAAGAGCAATTTTATCAACCCAAACAACTGAAATTGAAAACTACCTTGTCTTCAAAGGCAATGAAGGTACCTCTACCTATTGGGAGGGTTGGAAAGGGGCCATTGATCACATAAGGGAATTAAGAGGAATCGATAAAGAACTTGACATCTCGTTTATTGACAAAGATAATGCTGATGTTATCATCACTCTTACTAATGCAAAAAGTGGTGAAGGTTTGTCAGGGGTTACTAACTCTCAGGTAAATGACCAGGAAATGACCATACTGAGATCATTTGTCACCATTTACGAGGCTGATAAATTATCAAATGAACATATGGAAATAATTATTCGGCATGAGTTTGGTCATGTTGCAGGTCTTGCACACGCCACAGCCCCCGAAGACTTGATGTATCCCGTTATCCAAACTCCAGCTCCTTTCATTTCTGAGTGCGATATTGATGCATTGGTTCACCTATACACTGGTGGAAAAACCAGTCAAGTTATTTGTGAAAGCTAGACATCCAGGCGCTAAAATGGTGTAAAAAAACCATTCACATAGCCAAACAACACACTAGATTAACATTAATAAGGTAATGTACCGTACCATACGGTATGATGAAAGCAAGATTAACTTACGTACCAATCGAAGTCGCAGATCAATTTGAGGATTTTATTATCAAAAGAGACGAGCAAGTATTAGATGCAGTAAAAGCAAGGACAAAGGATTACAGTACACTGTCACTTCTAAAACTATTGTATCAACTCAAAGGAAATCCTATGACGTTTTCAGAATTGTATTCAAAGTCAAAGATTAGAATGAAAAGATCGTTTCTAAACTATTTACACTTGTGTGTGGATTACAATTTTGTTCGAAAAGAACCAGTTGGATCAAATGTCATCTATACTATAACAGACAAAGGAAGAGTAATGCTGAATCTGTTTATTCATAAAAGTAATTAGACAGAGTAATTCGACGTAAAGAAGTGCAAAAGGAATTTCCAGGAGCAGAAGTATTTGAATTAAAAAAAGTAGATCTAAAGAGCCCGATAATATTTGCAGGGTTTGTCGGAGCTGGACTGGTAGGACCATTAGCAATCAATCACATAATAGAAAAATTAGAAATGAAGGAAATTGCAGTTATGAGATCAAAGTATCTTCCACCATCAACTGTTTTTATGAGAGGAAGACTTCGTCATCCTTTTAGATTTTACGCAAACAAAGCAGGAACAATCTGTGCGATAATTTGTGAAATCACTTTAAGGATGGAAGGCATATACACAATTGTTTCATCAATCTTAGACTGGGCAGCAGAAAAAGGATCAAAGGAGATTGTAATTTTAGATGGAGTTGCAAGTGAGGAACATGATGATAAAGCATACTGTGCAGCAGAAGAGGATCTGGTTAGATTAATGGCAGATGCCGATATCACCTTAATTCCTCAAGGATTTATCACTGGAATTCCAGGTGGGATTTTAAACGAATGTCTAGTACGAGAAATTCAAGGGTTAACGCTTCTTGCAAAAGCAAACAAAATAGACCCGGATCCTGCTGCAGCATCTACTCTAATTGAGGCTATAAATCGATTTTATACCATGGAAATTGACGTAGAGGATCTACAAAAAGAAAAAGAAAGACTACATGAACAATTTAGTGAGCTATCCCAGAAATATGTAGAGCATAGAGAAGAGCTTTCTGGCATGTACATGTGATCTAATTTCAGGGCAAATTCTTTTATTCATATCAAATACGCATCAAACTATGGCACTGACCTACAAAAATGCGGGAGTAGATATTTCTAAAATTAAAAAAAGTCAAGCTGCAATTGGCAAATTGATTGAATCAACACATAAACTTCAAAAGATGGCAAAGATTGCACATGGTTTTGGTCATTATGCTGGAATTGTAGAGATTCCTGGCGGAAAACTTTTGGCTACACATACAGACGGAGTGGGAACCAAAGTAGTTATTTCAAATTTGATGAAAAAATACAACACAATAGGAATTGATTGTGTTGCAATGAATGTGAATGACATAATTTGCATTGGAGCGACACCAATTTCGTTTGTTGACTATATTGCTGCAAACAAAAATGATCAACAAATTTTTAAAAAAATAGTAGAAGGACTTGTTACTGGCGCAAAAAAATCTTCAATGCCCATAGTGGGAGGAGAAACTGCAATAATGCCAGATGTAATAGCCGGAGAAGGATTTTCATATGATTTAGCAGGGATGGTAGTAGGATTAGTATCAAAGAAAGACTTGGTGCTTGGAAACAAAATAAAGACAGGAGATGTTATTATTGGTGCAAATAGCAGCGGTATTCATTCTAACGGATACTCTTTAGCAAGAACAGCACTTTTGACAAAATACACAGTCAAAGATAAAATCAAGGGGATTGGAGTTTTAGGAAATGCTTTACTTACCCCAACTGAAATTTATGTAAAGCCAGTGTTAGAGATGATTCAGAAATGTAAGATAAACGGATTGGCACACATTACAGGCGGAGCATTTACGAAACTTCTCAGGCTCAAAAAAATAGGATATGAAATCGATTCCTTGCCTAAAATACCTCCAGTCATGGGGCTAATTGAGGAGCAAGGAGTAAAATCAGAAGAAATGTACAAGACCTTCAACATGGGAGTAGGGTTTTGCGTAATTGCTCCAAAGGATCAAGCAAGTCAGATAAAATCGATTTTCAAAAAACACAAGATCGGAAGCCAGGAAATTGGTAAGATCACTTCAAAGAAAGGCGTGACAGTCAATTCAATAAAAATCGCATAATTAGGCAACTTTCAAAAAAATTTCAACCAATAATTACCTTATATGGATCTGGTTATTCATATCTAAAGTAATGGCAGAAGAGCAGTTTATTGAAACCATAATTGGTGTAGGTATACTATTATTTGCTGCAAAATTAATGGCAGAGCTATTCCTCAGATTAAAGCTCCCAATTGTTTTAGGTGAACTTTTAGCTGGAATTATTGTTGGGCCCTTTGCGCTAGGGGCATTTTTTATAGTTGACGGACATCAAGTCTTGCGGATAAGTGACGAGATAAAAATTCTTGGTGAAATTGGCGCAATAGTAATTTTGTTTATGGCAGGACTTGAAATGACGCCAAAGGAATTCCTAAGAGGGGGGAAGAATTCCTTCATAGTTGGTACAATGGGAGTGGTGGTCCCGTTTTTTGCAGGGTACGCAGTTTTCGATTTATTTGGATTTGATGCATTACAATCAATGTTAATTGCTACGGCACTTACTGCAACCAGTATTGCAATATCAATTCAAGTCTTAAGTGAATTTGGAAAAATCAAATCACCTGAGGCCCGTCTGATTATCGGTGCTGCAGTAGTCGATGATATTTTAGCTATAGCAGTTTTGTCAGTGGTCTCATCCATGGCCATCGGAGAAGGAGGAGTAGAATCCCTGGAAATTTCAGATGTGGCATTTACAATATTGAAAGTATTAGCATTCTTTGGAATTATGCTAATTGTTGCAGTAATTGTGATTCCAAAACTTGTCACCCCCAGATTATGGAAAGCCAAAGGAAGCGTGGAGGGAATAGCCACAGCGTCGTTCTTCGGAGCAGCAGCAGTGGCAGGTATCATAGGGCTATCCCCCATTGTAGGAGCATTTGCAGTTGGAATGGCATTATCAACAAGTAAGGTATTTGAAAAAATTGAAAATTATATTGGAAAAATAGGCTTGATTTTTGCGCCGCTATTTTTTGCAATTATTGGAGCTCAAGTAGATCTTAGAGCTGTAAGTTGGGAAGTCCTCGGCTTAAGTGGCGTGGTCATTGTCATCGCAGTTGTAACCAAGTTAGGCGGATGTGGATTACCTGCCATGGTGCTGTTGAAAAATAAATCTCAAGGATTAAAAGTTGGGATTGGTATGATCTCAAGAGGAGAAGTAGGATTGATAGTTGCAGGTGTCGGAGTATCTACTGGTATTTTAACATCTAATGTTTACTCAACTATTGTAATCATGGTAGCTGTAACTACAATCATCACACCGATTTGGATGAAGATAGAATACAGAAAAGAACAAAAACGAGATAAAGCCAAACCTGAAAGTAGTTAAGATCAATACCCCAAGGGACATCATAAAGTCTTAAATTATCAAGGGATTGGAGCTGGATTACATGTCTGAAAATTCTTCTAGATTAGAAAATGAATCTAATCCCTCAGATGAATACTTGCTCAAAGAGATTGCAAAAATAAATGCCGAATTAAAGGAACTAAAAAATCTTAAAGAAAAAACATATCGTTCATCAAAACCCACAGCTAAGAGAAAGCCCGCTAAGAAGAGAGCCGCTGTAAAGAGAAAGACAGTGGCAAAGAGAAAGCCCGCTAAGAAGAGAGCCGCTGTAAAGAGAAAGACAGTGGCAAAGAGAAAGCCCGCTAAGAAGAGAGCCGCTGTAAAGAGAAAGACAGTTAGAAGAAAATAGGCTCAAAAAGTACACAATCTAACGAATTTATGTCTTGAATAGTCATGATATTCATGAGTGAATTAGATTTGTTGCTTTCAAAAGCTTGTAATGAGATTTCTCAAAATCTCCTGTTGATCAATGAACCTACCAAACAACAAATCAAAGACGAAATCAGAATAATTTGCAGAAAATATTCATTAAGCAGAATGCCAAAAAGTCATGAAATTCTTTCAGCAGTAAAGGGAGATGATTTTTCAAAATTAAAAAAAGTGTTGCTAAAAAAACCAATCAAGACAGCATCAGGAGTTGCAGTAGTGGCGTTAATGCCAAAACCATATGCATGTCCTCATGGAAGATGCACATATTGTCCTGGAGGGATTGAATTTAATTCTCCAAACAGCTACACCGGAAAAGAACCATCAACCCTTAATGCAATTGAAAATGAATATGATCCCAAATTACAAATTACAACAAAAATTGATAAGCTGGTTGCGTATGGGCACGACCCATCCAAAATGGAGATTGTTATTGTTGGTGGAACCTTTCTTTTTATGCCAAAAGATTATCAAGAAAATTTTATCAAGTCTTGTTATGATGCATTAAACGGATTTGATTCAAAAACTCTCCAAGAAGCCAAATCAAACAACGAGCATTCAAAAATAAGAAATGTTGGATTTACCATTGAAACAAAACCAGATTATTGTAAAAAAGATCATGTTGATTGGATGTTAGATTATGGCATTACAAGAATTGAGATTGGAGTGCAGTCATTACAGGAAAGAGTTTATGAAATAGTTAATCGAGGACACAATTATAATGATGTAACTGAATCATTTCAGATTTCAAAAGATGCAGGTTTTAAAATTGTGGCTCATATGATGCCAGGATTACCAACCGTCACACCTGATGAGGACATTGCTGATTTCAAAAAATTGTTTGATGATCCTCAACTCAAACCAGATATGTTGAAAATTTACCCTTCACTGGTTTTAGAGAATACTCCTCTCTATGAGGACTATAAGCAAGGCAAGTACACACCCTATTCTGATACTGATTTGATTAATGTTCTTACAGAAATGAAGAAAAACGTTCCAAAATGGGTCAGAATAATGAGAGTTATGAGAGAGATTGGACCCAATGAGATAGTTGCAGGCCCTAAATCTGGAAACCTCAGACAGATTGTTCATCAAAATCTTGCAAAACAAGGTGCGTCTTGTAAATGCATACGATGTAGAGAGGCAGGGTTAAAGAAAAATCCCGAACAACAATCTTTGAGTCTTAAAAGAATAAACTATGAATCATCAGGAGGAGAGGAGGTATTCTTATCATATGAGGATGTTGATGAATCAATTTACGGATTTTTACGATTGAGAAAACCCAGCAATTTAGCACACAGAAAAGAAGTTGGCACTGATTCTTGTATTGTAAGGGAATTACATGTATATGGTAAATCTCTGAAACTCGGTCAAAAAGGAGAAAACGAAATTCAGCATTCCGGTCTCGGCAAAAACCTAATGAAGGAAGCTGAAAAAATATCTAGAGAAGAATTTGATGCAAACAAATTACTTGTAATTAGTGCAGTAGGTACTAGAGAATACTATCAAAAGACAGGGTATTCGTTATATGGGCCTTACATGGGTAAACCATTGAATTAGGGAAAAGAAATGTCAGAAACAAAAACAATCGGAAAAGGAATTTGGATTGACAAACTAGCTCAAGAATTATTAGACCGAGAAAAAACCCTAGGGCGAAATTTAGATTTAATTAAAGTTGAAAGCGGTCTTGGAGCTTCAGGAATTCCACACATTGGAAGTTTAGGAGATGCAGTTAGAGCATACGGAGTCAAGCTTGCATTGGAAAACTTTGGATACAAATCAGAGTTAATTGCATATTCTGATGATCTAGATGGTTTAAGAAAAATTCCAGAGGGATTTCCAGACTCATTAGAAGAACACATTGCAAAACCAGTATCACTCATCCCAGATCCTTTTGGTTGCCATGAATCTTATGGAATGCATATGAGTAGCATACTTTTGGATGGGTTAGACAAGGTTGGGATAAAATACGAGTTTAGACGAGCTGTTGATACCTACAAGCAAGGTTTGCTAAAGGACCAAATACACACAATTCTACAAAACAGTTCCAAAATTGGTAATAAAATATCCGAGCTAGTAGGACAAGAGAAATTTCAGAAATATTTACCATATTTCCCAGTATGCTCAAATTGTAATAGACTGTACACAGCTGAATCGACCGAATACATTCCTGGTGAAAAAAAGGTCCTGTACAAATGTCACGATACTGAAATAGGCTCAAAGATGGTTAAAGGATGTAATCACGACGGAGAAGCAGACATTACAAAAGATCTTGGGAAACTGGCTTGGAAGGTGGAATTTGCAGCAAGATGGGCAGCATTTGATATTCGATTTGAAGCCTATGGAAAAGACATCATGGATTCAGTAAAAGTAAATGACTGGGTATCTGATGAAATTCTAAATTACCCTCACCCACATCATGTAAAATATGAAATGTTTTTAGACAAAGGCGGAAAGAAAATTTCAAAATCTCTAGGAAATGTAATTACCGCACAAAAATGGTTGGAGTTTGGAAATGCAAAATCAATATTACTATTACTTTACAAAAGGATTACTGGTGCAAGAGAACTTGGATTTGAAGACATACCTTCTCTTATGAATGAATACAACGAATTAGAGGATATCTATTTTGGGAGAATCAAAGTAGACAACCAAGCAAAGCTTACAAAATCCAATGGATTGTTTGAATACGTAAATTTGCTAAACCCTCCAAAGGAATCAAGTACACATGTTAATTACAGACTTTTAATTGAATTATCAAAAATATTCAAAGAAGATCGAATCAATAGAGTAATGAAAAAACTCTTAGACTACGGAGTGATAAAAAATGAGCAGTCAGAGATTGAAAAACTAATAGAATTGGCTGGGAATTATGCAGATGAATTTGATCAACAAGAAAAAGCTGAAATTGAACTTGACGGATTGGCAAAAAAATCACTCAAAGAATTAACAGATGCTCTAAACTCTGAGGAAGATCTAGAAGACATTCAAAATACAATTTATCAAATTGCCAAATCAAATGACGTGCAACCAAAAGATTTCTTTAAAATATTATATCAAATAATATTGGGCACTTCAAGAGGACCAAAAATTGGACCGTTTATTTCAGATATAGGAAGAAAAAAAGTTGCCAGTACAATCTCAGAATATCTATAGATTAAACATGGCTCATAATCAGCACAACAAATCTCGAAATAGTGGAGGATTTGCCTTAATCATACTAGGAGCACTTTTGCTGTTTTTGGCCCCCAACATCAACCCAACAAGTCCAGAGCTAGGCACACTAGCCCTAATTGGAGGAATAATTATAGGAAGTCTCGGGTTTTACCTAAAATTTATT
>Ga0224508_10003848_pt1 | contig 12366 bp, 14 predicted proteins | sample SF_Jan12_sed_USG_4_FD_170157 | JGI IMG/M metagenome (GOLD analysis project Ga0224508, IMG submission 170157) | Sediment microbial communities from San Francisco Bay, California, United States - SF_Jan12_sed_USGS_21 | ecosystem: Environmental > Aquatic > Marine > Sediment | place: USA...
CAGCGCATGGACATACGCGCGCGGTTGCAGCTCATTGGATTGCGCCATCCGCGCCGCGAGCGCCACGGCCAGGGCGCCGTGCTCGGCCTTCGGATCGGTGTGGGTCATGCGGGTCGAGGTTCGCACCAGAGATGCCAGCAGCTCGAGATCATCCACCGCCGCGCCGATGATCGGCACGCGCATCGCCGGTCCGTTGCCGGCCGAGTAGACCCCGGAGCTTGCGGGCCGGAAGCCGACCCAGAGCTTGATGATGGCGCGCAGGGTCGCAAAGCCGATTCCTGCGGGCAAGCCGAGAAACCAGTAGCGCAGCCGACGGGCGAGCTGGCGTTCGAAAATGTCGTTCTGATATCCGGAGGCGATAAGGGATTGGGCGACAAAGCAGGCGTGCTCGGTGTCATCGGAGACCAGCCCATAACCGAACAGCAGCCGCTGGCGATCGGGTGGTCCGAGCAATAATGGTGCGCGGCGCCTTGAAAGCCCTTCGTAAGGCAGCCCGATAGCATCACCAACCGCGGTACCCAACAGGCAGCCGACAATGCTGTCTTCCCTGGCTATGCTCATTGCCTGCTCTTTCTCTTTTCGCGACGGCCTTTATCATCGTGGATCCCGTTCCCTGCTGTCGAGGCGTAGCCATGATCAAACAGCTCTCCACGGCCCTGGCGGCGCCGGACCCGGTGTTCGCGCCGCTGTGCCTCGACGCGTTGACCGCGAGGCTGGCCGAGCAGGTCGGCTTCGGCTTCGGCTATCTCAGCGGCGGCGCGCTGGGTTACAGCTACGCGGTGAGCGAAGCGCTGCTCACGCTGACCGAGCTTGCCGATGCAACAAGACGCATCACGCAACGCTCGGAGCTGGGCGTGATCGTCGATGGGGGTGTGGGCTTTGGCGACCCGGTTCACGTGGCACGGGCCATGTGGGAGTTTGAGGCGGCCGGCGCGTGCGCGGTGGAGCTTGAGGACCAGGTGGCCCCGAAGCGGGTGAGCCATCATCGAGGCATTGAGCATCTCGTGGACATTGCGGTGATGACCGCCAGGATCGAGCAGGCCGCGGCTGCACGAAAGGATGCCGATTTTCTCATCATTGCTCGCACCGGCGCGGTCAAAAATGAAAGCTTTGCCGATGCCGTCGCCCGCTTGCAGGCTTACCGGACGGCGGGCGCAGACGTGCTGATGCTGATGCCCGAAGATGAAACGCAGATTCGCGAAGCCCGAGAACGGCTGGATGGTCCGTTGGCCACCATCGCGTCCCTGGATGCGAAGCCGAAGGATGCCTGGGCGAAGCTCGGCTGGAACCTGATCGTCGATCCGTTCACCGCCCAGGTTCTGGCGTTCGATGCGGTGCGGGACGCCTACCGGCGATTCCAGGCCGACGGCGTTACCGGCGCGGACAGCAAATTGTTGTTCAGCACCTACCGGGAGTTGCCCGCTGTTGCCGGACTGGATGCGCTCTACACCATTGAAGACGCCACCACCGAGAAACCTGAAGGTATGTGAACTCGCTCTCGAATCGGCGCCGGCGCGGCGGGCAGAATGCCCACGTGATGGACGGATTCCTTTTCACAGGCTGGTTGCTGGCGTCTGGATGCGCCGTAGCGATTTTTCTCGCCGTGCTTGGTGGCATGGTGCGTATTTTCAATCGGCTGGTGCGCGCTCGAAACGCCTGTGGCAACGCCTGGAGCGGCGCCGAAACCAACCTGAAGAAACGCCACGATCTGATACCCAACCTGGTGCGCGTGGTGGAAGCCTATGCCGACCATGAGGAAACCGTGCTTGCGGAGGTTGCCGGTCTGCGCGAACGCGCGTCTCGAGAAGTGGGCACCACCGAGGGCATGAGCACCGAAGGGCGCCTTGGCCGCGCGCTGTTCGACGTGCGCGCCCGGGTGGAGGCCTATCCGCAGCTGCAGGCCAACGAGCAGTTTCTGCATCTTGCGGCTACCTTGAATGAGGTCGAGGAGCAGATCTCGGCATCGCGCCGGGCATACAACGCAGCCGTTCAGGCGCTGAACAATCTTGTCGAGCAGTTTCCGTCGCTGATTGTGGCGCGCATGTCCGGTTTCAAGCCGCGCGAATACTTCGCTGCTGACCCTGTGGTGCATGCCGCTCCGGGCGTAAGCGGTGGCTGACGCCATCGCCGCCGGGATGGCGCCGGAATCTCTGGCCGGATTACTGGCTGAACTGGAGCGGCGTCGCTGGGTGGTGCTCAAGGGCTACTGGAAAACCGTCGCCTGGTTGCTGCTCGGCACGTCGTTGGTGGTTGGCATTTTCGCCGCGTTGATCTGGATTCTTGATCAGGGCCTGTGGGAGTCGCATCTTCAGCCGCGCAGCGATCTGATCGCCTTGACGTTGTTCTCCCTGCCACCGATCTGGTTGTTTGTTGCTGCCTGGGCATTTCGCCGCTTTGCTAACGGGCCGAAGTGGCGTTATCTCTACCGATTCAAGGCGGAGGTCTTCACCGAGGTCTGTGCGCACCACTTCCCCACCCTGAAATACGAGCCCGCCGAAGGCATCCACTACACGCATTTCGACGGCAGCGGCCTGTTTCCATACGCCTGCGATGTTTACCGCTCCGAGGACCGTTTTACCGGCACCATGGGCAAGACCACGGTTACCTTTGCCGAGGCGCGGGCCGAGCGCAAAAAGCGCAGGCTGACCAGTGAGGGAATCAAGACGGAGTACCACGAGTACTTTCGCGGGTTGATGCTGGTGGCCGACTTCCACAAGCATTTTCACTCCGCGGTTCGGGTGCTGCCGGCATCGGAAGACTTCAAATTGCTGTCGCGAGAACAGCGGGTCGTTACCGAAGACCCGGACTTCGAGCGTTCCTTTGTGGTGCTGGGAACCGACCAGACCGATGCCCGTTACGTGTTGAGTACCAGCATGCTGAATCGGATCTGGAAGCTCGGGCGACGCTTCGGCAAGGTGCGTCTGGGATTTCGCGATGAGAATCTGATCCTGCTGCTACCGCGCGGCCGGGATCAGTTTGAGCCGAGCCTGTATCGCAAGGCGACATCGCGGCGCCAGATCCAGCAGTTCGTGGAGGACATATCGGCGGCGCTGGAGCTGGTGACCGAGCTCAATCTGAATACCCGAATCTGGTCCAAGCGCTAGCAAGATCAAATGCAGAGCTAGTAGTGAGGTGGACGCTCGTCGGCGACGCTGATGTCGGGCAGGTCGGGCTCGTCATCGAATCGCTCGAGCAGGGAGCGCAGAGATATCTCCAGGTGATCGATGCGCGATTGCTGTTCGACGAGCGCGTCGTTCAATTGTTGAATGGTGTCTTCCTGAAAGGCGAGCTTCGTTTCGAAGGTTTCGAAGCGCTCGTCATTCTCTGGCGTAGAGGCCTGCATCATTCTTCTCCACTACTGGTGTCCGGGTATTGATTCTGCCACTCCCGGTGCGTTAATGGTGTCTGCAACGCGAACAGGAAATCCTCCGTACTCCGATGCCGGCGATACCACTGCTCGATCTTGGATTCCTCGAGACGGAAACCGACCAGGCTCACATGCACTTCGGGGCCCTGCTGCTGTTCGAAAAACCGGCGGGTGCCTCTGATCACGTTGCCGGGCTGATGGCCAGTTGGCTGCAGCACGATCAGGTGCAAGCGCCTTTCAACTACGTGCCGGTGCGTGATCTTGAAAGTGGTCTGTTGTTGCCGCGCTGGTCGGCCCGGGACGCCGTGGACCTCGGCGAGCATGTTCATCAGTTGCGGGTTACCGGCGCCGGCCGCTATGAAGACCTGTTGCTTCTGGTCGAGGACCTGCACGGATCACGTCTGCAGCACGATCGCCCGCTGTGGGACATCTACCTCATCGACGGACTCGGCTCTGCTCGTTTTGCCGTGTTCGCCAAGGTCCATCACTCGATTTTCGACGGCCACGGCGGCATGCAGCTCTTCGAGCGGATGCTGTCGATGGATCGACGTGCAGCTGCGCAGACGCCGTTCTGGGCTCAGGCTGCGGCGTCTCCTCCAGAGCCGCAACAATCGCTGGTTTCTCGTGCCGTGGATGCCCTGGGTAATTGGCAGGCCGGCGCCGAAGGGTTCTTGCGCAATGCGGTCGAAGGCAATCGGCACGTCTGGCGCTGGCTGCGTGAACCCGGCCAGGTATCGCCGCCTGCTTTCAGCGAACCACCCAGCATTCTCAACGGCACCCTGAGCGCGCGCCGTCGGGTTTGTCACGTGAGTCTTTCGCTTGGGGTGCTGGAACGCGTGGGTAAAGCGCTGAAGGCTTCGGTAAACGATGTGCTGCTCGGCATTTGCGGGGGCGCGGTGCGGAGGTATCTGCAGGAACGTGATGCGCTACCGCGGCGCTCGCTCACGGCGCTGGTGCCGGTCTCATTGCGTGAAAACGCGACGACTTCGCGTGAAAACGCGGCGGTTCCATTAGCTGGAAACGTGCTGACCTTCGTGCCGATGTCGCTGGCGACGGATGTCGCTGAGCATACCGAGCGCATCGCCACAATTCGCGATGGCGCACGCGACGCGAAGGCGAGGCTTGCTGCGCTCGGAGAAGTCGGCGCGGCGCAGTATGGCGTGCTCGTCAATGCGCTGGCAGCGGCAACTCAGATCTTCGGGCTGCCGTTCTACCTGGCGACGCCAGCGAATCTGGTAGTTACCAATCTGATCGGCCCGAACGGGCCCCGCTATCTTGCCGGCGGGCGTCTGCACGGAATCTATGCACATGCCCCCATGACCAATGGAATGGGGTTAAACGTTGCTATGGTGTCGTACGCGGGCAGTGCCTGTATCGGTTTGACCGCAGATCCCGGCATTGTGGATGACCTGGATGAGCTGGCGTCATGTCTGCACGACGTCGCTGATTCGCTGGTGGCGCCTGATCATCACGCCACGCCGTCCTCGACCCAGGCCTTGATCAGATGATGGGCGATGGCGATTGGTCCTGGCACCTTCAGATCCGGATTGGCCTGGTCCAGGGCCCGCCTTACGTCGGAACGGGAGAACCAGCTCACATCGGCCATCTCGTTCGGGTCGATCTCAATGTCTGTGCTTGTTGCCTTGCCGTGGCAGCCGATCATCAGGGATGAAGGAAACGGCCAGGGTTGCGAGGAGTGATAGCCGACCTCTCCGACCTCGACGCCGGCTTCTTCGCGGACCTCGCGGCGCACCGCTTCTTCAATGGACTCACCCTGATCGATGAAACCGGCGAGCGCCGAGTACATGCCCGTACGGGCCAGGCGTCCGGCGGACTGGCCGAGCAGGCAGTCTTCGCCATTGGTGATCAGCATGATTGCCACCGGGTCGGTTCTGGGAAAGTGTTCCGCCCGACACGCCGGGCAACGGCGCACGTGACCGCCGCGTTCGGGTTCGCTGCGGGCGCCGCACACGCTGCAGAACCGGTGGCGCCGGTGCCAGTCGATCTGTGAGCGGCTCTGCGCCACGATGCCGGTGCGCTCGGTAGACAGCAGCATCCCCGCCGACCGGCAATCCTCGAAGCGCCAGTCACCATCGAGATTGAGTTCATGTTCCGGATCGGCCAGCTCGGATACGTCGATGGCGAAGTGGGCGACACCGTCGTCCAGGCCGAGCAGGATGGGTGCTGCGTTGAGGCGGAGGTCCTGAATGACCTGGGAGCTTAACCAGCCCAGCTCGGGCTCGTCGCCGGTGAGCAACACGTTGAGGTTGGAGAACGCCAGGTAGCGACTCCCGGGTTCTCCGGCAGCGGCCGCCAGCCATTCCGGATCACGGCGCTGGGCATCGGCACGATCCAGCGGGTTGCCGGCAAAGGTGTGGATCAGGCTCACGTGTTTGTGTTTCCTTCTCAGTTCGTTGCTGTTCGCCGAAGCTTCGGGGCGACTACGTAGGTTAACCCGTCGAGAAGCTGTGTAAACTCGGTCGCAGCAATCTCGCAGGGCATCATCATGAGTGAAATCACTGACCGAAACGAATCAATCATTCGCGAATTCATCGCGGCCTGGTCCCGGCTCGATGCTGAGGAGCTTGCCGGCTACTTCGCCGAAGACGGCTGCTACTTCAACATGCCCACCCAGCCGGTCAAGGGTCGCGACAACGTGGAGGGTTTCATTCGCCAGTTTCTTCAGACCTGGACGGCGACGGATTGGGAGATCCTCAACATCGTGGCGTCTGGCGACGTGGTGATCGCCGAACGCCTCGACAAGACTCAGACCAGTCAGGGCGATGTGGATCTGCCGTGCACGGGCGTATTCGAAATGGCGGATGGCAAGATCAAAGAGTGGCGTGACTACTTCGACCTGAACACCTTTATGAGCGCGATGACCGGCTGAACGAGCGCGATGCCGGCTGAGCGCTGCCTACAAGCTCTGCAGATCGATGGTCAGCGCTAGCTCGACGGTCTTGAAATCGAACCGGGCGTCACGGTACTTTGGCGGGCCAAAACGCCCGCGGGCATTGTTCGACGTGCCGATCGGTTCCTTGGGTATTCGCATGAAACCGGTGTCGAGCTTGCCGTTGTCGTTTTCATCGTGGAACACCGACACCGCGTACTCGCCGTGCGGAATGTCCTCCAGAATCACCCGAGCGGTGAGCTCGGCGATGGGGCCCTCGCCTCGCGCGACGTAGTCGTCGCTCACCAGAAAGGACTTGGCGTTGTTCCATAGGGCAACCTTTACGCTGCCGGAACTGGACTGAAAGCCGACGATCTCGATAACCAGCCGCCCCCGGCCGCCGTCTGCCAGGGGCGGCGACCCCGAAAGCAGCACCAGCACCGCCGCACCCAGCAGTTTTGTGACCCGGATCACGGAATCTGTTGCCCCACCGCGGAACCTTACGCGATGAGTCACTGGGTTTTCAGTACGGATCATGACGGACCGGTTGCTGTCTCTGCTGTTGTTCGGCATCGCATATCTGAGCGGTGTGGCGGCGATATTGATTCTGTTTGTCGGCTTCATCGACTGGCTGCAAACCGGCAGCTGGAGCAATCTAAGCGTGCTGGAGCTCGGTTACAACGCGCACCTGCTCAAGGCGCGGTGGTTTCTCGACCATCAATGGAGCTGGTGGATGCACGACGTGCTTCACTGGATTCCAGTGTATGCGTTTCTGCTCGGCTTCGCGCCACTGGCATGGCTATTCGGTGCCTGGATGGCGCGTCGCTGAATCAAAGGGTCTCCAGAAAAGCGTCCAGCGCTTCGTTTGTGGCGGCCGGCGCCTCCTGCTGAATCCAATGCCCGGCGGAAGGGATTATGGTGCTGCCGCGAAAATCGGCGCAGCCGGCGCCCGGGTCTGCATAGAGATCTGAACCGGGCACGAAGTTGCGAACGGCATCTCGCTCGCCACCGACAAAATACGCGGGCGTATCCAGCACCTTCCCGCGCAGCTCGGTGAGCTGCTCATAGTCGAGTTTTTGCGCCCGGTAGCGGTTGAGCGGACCGCGAAAGCCGCCGCGAGCAAATGCCTGCAAATACACGTTCATGTCTTTGTTCGTCATCCAGGCGGGGAATGGGTCAGGGTCTTCGAGCCCGTCCAGCAGCGCGGCGCTTCGCGGTTTTTGCTGGAGCCAGGCGTTCTCCGCAGCATCACCCGACAACGCGAAGTAGATCTTGCGCAGCGCGGTCTTCAGGTCGGCCTCGAGCTCGGCTTCGGCCACCCCTTCCTCCTGGAAATACAGCTGATAGAAAAAGCGCTCGGCGTAGAGCTGGTCGAACACTTCGAGCAACCGCATGTCGCTGCTGGGGACATAGGGAACACTCAGGCCCGCTACGCCACGCACCAGATCTGGATACAGCAGCGCCGTATTCCAAACGATGGGTGCGCCCCAGTCGTGGCCGAACAACACCACGGGCTCGTCGCTCATGGCTTCGATCACGGCGGCCACGTCGCTTGCCAGCTCCAGCATCGTATAGCTTGCGATATCGCGCGGCTTGCTGCTGCCGCCGTAGCCGCGGACGTCCATGGCGGCTACGGCGTAACCCTGGTTTGCGAAGTGGTTGATCTGGTGACGCCACGAGTACCATAGTTCCGGCCAACCGTGCACGCAGAGAATCACGCTACCGGTACCGTGGAGGGCGACCCGCAGGTTGATGTCGTCGTTTTCGACCGTTACGAAATCCATGATGGCACCTCAATTCTCATGACTGTTCAGCGCGACGGATGTTTGTCCAGATGGGCAAGCACGGCGGGAACGATCAGCGAGGCATGGGTTTCCATCAGCCAGTGGCCCGCATCGAGCTCGAGCTCCGCGTATTCGCCTTTCAGGTAGGGTTGCTGCGCATCGACTCCGGCGCGACCGACGGCCGGGTCCTGGTTGCCCCAGACGAACAGGACCGGAAGGGTTACCGCGGGATCACCCGTGTCCGCCAGGTTGGCGGCACGATACCAGTTCAATGCGCCACTGATGGCGCCTGGCTCGGCGAACAACGCCAGATATTCCTCAACCTGGTCGGGTCGATGCTCGGCGTAGATTGCCGTGCGCATGAGGTTGAATTTGTTGAATGCAAACAGCTGCTCGGGCAGCCAGGGGGTGCGGAACAGGGTCATGTAGGAACTGCGTTGGCGCTGGTCTGAATCGGTTTCGATCGCCGCACCGAAGGCGGCGATGTGCGGGATGGACAACGAAGTCCAGGTGGAGATGCGTTCGGGATGTTTCAACACAAGCCACCAGCCCACGGCGGCGCCCCAATCATGCCCCACGAGGTGAAAGTCGCTGAACCCGGCGGCATCTGCGATCGCCAGCACGTCGGCGCCCAGCTTGTCGATGGCGTAGTCGTCAACCGAATCCGGGCGCGCGCCCGGGCTGTAGCCGCGCTGGTCGAAGGCAACTACCTGAAAACCCGCCTCGGCGGCGGCATCGATCAGCGGCAGCCACATGGCCGAGGATTCCGGAAACCCGTGCAGCGCGATAATGTTGCCCCGGGTGCCGCCGAGCCCGGCTACCCGGGCTCGGAAAGTGTGGCTACCAGCATTGATTCGCACCAGGCCGCTTGCCGCAGAGGAGAATTCGGGAAGTGCTGCGGTGGCGTCGCTGTGCGAACGATCCCAGTCCAGAGACGCAGCGGCGCCCAGCCACAGCACGGCTGCCGCGCCGACCACGAGCACCACCAGAACCAACAGCGTCTTTTTCAGCATTTGAACGACATGGACCCAACCCGTGACTCACGAGCATGTTGCCGCAAAACCATGCGGGTGTTTAGAGAAAACTTGAGGGGAGGGCGTCGTCAGTGGACCAGTCCAGGCATCGAGACTACAGGCTTTCAAAGGGCGAGGTGATGCTCGTGGTCGGTTCGTTTGGAACCTTGATTGCGTCTATGGGGCTGCTGACCACGCTTTAGGCATGATCAAGGCAGCCAAAATCCTATGCAGAAAAGACGCCGTCAGGTTACGCGGGCGTTTTTCAGCCGCAGGCGTCGGGCCGGATCCGGCGTGTTGCGAATCTTGTTGAGCTTGGCGCACTCATCGGAGCAGTAGCGGGCTGAGGCGTACGGAACGAACCAGTCATTGCATGCCGGGCATTCGGTAAGGCTTGGCTCCATGGGCTCGAGCGCACCCTCACGGCGTTGTTCCAGCAGGGTGGCGATTGCCGTGTTGTCCTTGAGCATCGCGCGGAACTCGGCATCGCTGATGTCCATGAGCTCCAGAACCTGGCTAACGCTGAGGTGCGGCGAGCGCAGCAGCAGGGCGCATGCCTGGGTTTCGAGGCGGTTGTGTCCGGATTTCTCGTCCATCACCTACTGTCGCAGGAAGCCGTGGGTCAGGCGCGGGATAGTGTCACAAAACGCAACGCAAATCTCCGATGATTGGAGTTTGCCACCCCCCTAGCTGGCGGCCGCTTCGGCAAACTCGCGGATCACCTGGTAGTTGGCTTTGCCGTTGGGGGCTCGTTCCAGGTCGTCCTTGGCGAGGATGCGTTTTGGCAGCTTGTAGCCCGCCAGCTCCGCGCGAGCAAACTCCCGCAGCCCGATCTCGTCGAGCTCAAAGCCCGGATTGAGCGAAACCACGGCCGTGATGGCCTGGCCCCAGCGCTCATCGGGCAGGCCGACCACGAGCGCATCCGCAACCGACTCGTGATGCTTCAGCGCCTCTTCGACTTCTTCCGGGTAAACCTTCTCGCCCGCGGTGTTGATACAGTTGCTGCCGCGGCCCAGCAGGGTCAGCGAGCCGTCGGCCTCCACCTGCACCCAGTCGCCGGGAATCGAATAGCGAACTCCGTCGATGACCGGAAACGTTCGCGCCGTTTTCTCTTCGTCCTTGAAGTATCCCACCGGCAGGTAGCCCGTGACGCCGACCATGCCACTCTCTCCCGAGCCTGCTTCGACTTCGGTAAGGTCCTCGCGGAATACCTTGCAGTTTGGACCGAGCGTGAACTTGGCCACCTCGATCTCTTCGTCTCTGGTCATGATCGAGGTGCCGAGTCCGATAGCTTCGGACGACGAGAATGCATCGGCCAGCACCAGGTTTTCGTTGTGACGCAACAGCCCGGCCTTCACGTCTCTCGTCCACATCACTCCCGAAGAGCTGATGTACTGGACCGACGCGATGTTGAACCTGCCCGGGTCGGCATCGAGGGTTTCGAGCATGGGCCGCGCGAACGCATCACCAACAATGGTAAGAGCGGTTACCCCGTGTTGCTCAATTGCCGTGAGTGCATCAGTGGCGTCGAAACTGCGAGCGGCCAGTGTGACGGCCGTGCCGCCGTGGGTCATTGCAGAGACGCTGGAGAGCAGCCCCGTGCCGTGCATGATCGGCGGCAACGGCAGGTTGACGGGCGGTGGCTCCGCCTGCAGGCGCGCCAGGTACGCGTCGAGATCGGGCGACGGCCCCAGCCCAAGGCGCGGGTTGCCGCCTGCGCCGGTAACGCTCCACAGATCTTCGTGGCGCCACATCACGCCCTTGGGCATGCCGGTGGTACCGCCCGTGTAGAGAAACAGCATGTCGTCGGGCGAGCGCTCGATGTCCAGCGGTTCGCCTGCGCCGGAGTTGGCCAGTTCGTCGAAGGCGATCGCTGCATCGGAACCGGCGTGACCATCGGCGACTTCGATCCACTGCTTTACGTTGGGCAGCTTGTCGCGAATGGCGTCAACATGGTTGGCGAATTCGGCGCTATAGACGACGACGGTTGCATCGGAGTTGTCGAGCAGATAGATGAGCTCGTGATCCACGTAGCGGTAGTTGACGTTGACGTGGGTCAGCCGCGCTTTGAACCCGGCGGCAATGCCCTCGCTGTACTCGGGCCGGTTGCGCATATAGAACGCGATTCGGTCGCCGGGTGCCGCACCGCCGGCGAGCATCGAACGGGCCAGATTGTTGGTCCGGCGCGTGAAGTCGCCCCAGGGTAAGACCGTGTCGCCGTGAATGAGGGCGGCGCGGTCGGCGGCCACCGTACGGTCGACGCCGTCGAGAATGTCACCGTAGTTCCAGGGAAATGTCACGGTTCGACTCTCCCCCAGGTCATACGTTTCAGGACCGCGTCCTTTTTGAACAGGTGATGGTAGAAGGCGGCGCCGACGTGGATCAGCACGAACACGATAATGAGGCTGGCGCCGATCTCGTGCAGCTCGTGAAAGAGCTCAAAGGTGCTCTCGTCGGGTTCCCCGGTCAGGGAAAACAGGCCGAACGGCGCCACCTCAAAGCTGGTGTGTCGCGCCTGCAGGATGCCGAAAATCGGTTGCAGGATCACCAATCCGTAAAAACCCCAGTGCACAACCCGGGTAGCCGCATGCTGCCAGGCCGGGGCGGGCAGCAGCGCGGGTGGCGGGTGGCCCACGCGCCAGATCAGACGGACGATCATCAGCAGCAGAATCAGCGAACCGATGCCGGAGTGAACCATGGCAATGGCGGGTTTTTCCGCTTCGGGAAGCGACTCCATGAAGTTGCCCCCGAACAGCAGCAGGATGACCATGACGCCGATCAGCCAGTGCAGCGTTTTCGCCACCCGATCGTATTTGTAGCCACTTTGATTGCTCATCCCCTCCCCCTGATCTGAGCCAGTTCGGTCAAGATTACCCCACTCCCGCAATCTGTGCGACGATCGCACCATCAGGGGATAAGGAGGGTTTCAATGGACGTACGAACACTGATGGCGCGAGCCGCCGCACACTACTCGGAGCGCGAGGCGGTGGTGCACGGCAAGCGCCGTTTGACGTTCGGCCAGGCCTGGGTGCGGTCGCTGCGGCTGGCCAATGGGCTGCTGGCCATGGGCCTGAAACCGGGCGACAGGGTCGGCGTGCTGGAAGACAACTCCGTTGAGGCAGCCGATCTGTTTGCTGGCGCGGCGATCGCGAACCTCGTGCGCGTGCCGTTGTATCCACGCAACGGCCGCGAAGCGCACGAGCATATGTTGGGTCACACCAACTGCCGTGCGTTGGTGGTGAGCGACAACTACCTCCACGAGGTGGACGGCTTGAAAGACGAGTTGCCCGATCTTGAGCACGTGTTGATTCG
>Ga0224508_10003849_pt1 | contig 12357 bp, 8 predicted proteins | sample SF_Jan12_sed_USG_4_FD_170157 | JGI IMG/M metagenome (GOLD analysis project Ga0224508, IMG submission 170157) | Sediment microbial communities from San Francisco Bay, California, United States - SF_Jan12_sed_USGS_21 | ecosystem: Environmental > Aquatic > Marine > Sediment | place: USA: California...
CCGGCAGACTATTAATCAATCGGCTGATATCGTGCCGGCTGCCAACGCGGCTTCTGTGGCGGTGCTGCCGTTTGAAAACATGTCGAACGAAAAGGACAACGAGTATTTTTCAGACGGGCTGACCGAAACATTGCTGCATATGCTGAGCCAGGTGCCCGATTTGAAAGTAGCGGCGCGCACCTCGAGCTTTTCATTCAAAGACCAGAACAAGACGATCAGTGAAATTGCCGCCGCCCTGGAAGTAGCTCACGTCCTGGAGGGGAGTGTGCAGCGAGTAGGCGATCGTGTGCGCATCACCGCGCAGCTGATTCGGGCGTCCGACGGATTCCACGTATGGTCCGAGAGTTACGACCGGACCCTGGATGATATTTTCGCCATCCAGGATGAAATCGCCGGCAGGGTTGGCACAGCACTTTCCGTTTCGCTGCTCGGCAATGACGGCGGCGGTAAGCTTGCTGGTGTCAATACCAGGAGCCCGGATGCTTACGACCTGTATTTGCAGGCCTTGAGTGAGAGAGCGACCTATTCCTACGGAGGTCTGCAGGCGGCAGAGGATCTGCTGAAAGGAGCTCTGATGATCGACCCGAATTTCATCGATGCGAAAGCGGAGCTCGCCGATGTATACATCGCGCAAGTCGAAACCGGACTGATGGGCGAGAACGACGCGCTGGCCGAGATCACTGCGATTACGGACCAGGTTCTCGCTGCAGACGAGGACAATATTGACGCGCGGGCGGCGCGCCTGTTTGCACAGACCATTGTGCTGTCCAAAGAGGGCAGCCCGGAGAAAATGTTCGACGCGATTCGCGAGTTTGAAAACATGGTCGTCAAAGCGCCGGGCGAGCTGCAGCCGCGCCTGCTGTTAACGCGTCTGTACCAGGGCGTGCAGCAGTTCGAGTCGGCGCTGCCGATGCTTCTGGGCGCGTTGAATCGCGATCCTTTCAATCCGCGCATTCATTATGAACTCGGTTCGGTGTATGCCGCATTGGATCGAACCGAACACGCGCGCGCGTCGCTTAAGAAGTCGCTCGAGATCGAACCGGTACAGCCGAATGCCTACGCCATCCTGGCGCGCATCAGTCTGCATGAAGGGGACGGGCTCGACTTTCTGCAGCAGTTTCTCAAGGCGCTTGCGGTTGATCCAAAGGATCATGAATTACCCGGTATCATCGCCGCGTTCCTCTATGAACTCGGCCTGATCGAGGAAGGGGACGACTTTCGTGACCGCGTTATGGCAATTGCGCCGACGAGCGAAATCGCTTACCAGATCGATCTGTTGCGTGCGATCAATACGGGTGACGAGGCGGCGGCGGTAGCCAGCGCGCGTCGCGCCATCGAAGATGACATCAATGATCGCCGTTTATCCTATGGCAGCGCGGTGCAGTATTTGCTCAGGGTCGCTGCAAGAAACGGCACTGTAGCGGAGGAAACCGCCTATCTCGAACGGCATGCGCCCGGCATTCTGGATATCGAGGCGGAGTCGACTCCGCTCAAATATCGATTCGCTCAATTTGCTGCATTCGACGCGTGGTACACGGTGCTGCCACGCGACGAACTCTTGAGGCGACTCAATCAACTGTGGGAGATTGCCAAGACCTTCGGGCCTGATCCGTTGGATGATCCGGGCACACATCTGGCGGTATTGGCGCTGCAGGGGAAGGTCGATGAAGCGATAGCGCTGGCGTTGGCCGAAGTGTTCTCCCAACCCGCAACAATGAATCAGGACTGGCGCCGCAGGTTGGCCCAGGTGCAATACGCCGAAATCCTGGCGGATTCACGGGTCCAGGCCGCGATGCAGCGTTGGGAAGACGAAGAGGAAGAACTTCGTCAGCAGATTAGTAATTACCTGGCGGACTTGCAGGCTTCGAGCTAAAAAAAAGCCCCGCATCCAAGGATGCGGGGCCGAGCCTGTGCCGTGAAACGGCCGGGGTTAGGCGCGTTTCACGTATTGGTCAGGGCTCCAGGAGATAGATGCCCAGCTTGTACGCTGTGAAAACGTTGCTATCGACGTCGTATTTGCCGCGTGCGTACATTGACCGCGCCATCGTTGCCCCATCGAGGCTCAGGGTCAGGTCGCTGACGAAGTCGTCAAAGTCCGAGTAGAGCCGCAGGCTGTCAGCCGATGCGATCGAGAACAGCATGCGACCAGTTTCGCGTGGCACGATGAAGGTGTTCGAGCCGAGCGAGGTCAGGTCGATCAGAACCGGGCCCTGCTTGATGTAGTGGCGCTGATCGATGTCCATGTTCTCGTTGTCGAGTTCGAGGCCGTCGGGGCCCATGCTGACAAATGGCGCCATCGTGCCGCTCGCACCCCAGCCAACACCGAGTGCGCTGCGGACGTCGGAGTAGTCGATGACGGTCCGGCCGTCGAAGTCGGGCGGCGCGGCGCCGAACGCGCTCGGGAAGCCGTAGGCAACGATCGGCCTGCCGCTGGCGAAGTCCGCCAGCGTGAGATTGCCGGTTGCGATCTCGTAATTGTACGGATCGGCATCCAGGTCCGGAGACTGGCCGGTACCCGAGAAATCGAAGATGCCAGCCCGCCTGCGATCGATCGAATGCAAGGTGACGTCGGTCTGACCCGGCATGACCGTATTCACGATGCCCGACAGGTGGGTGACGTGCATGCGTACCGCACCCTCTGTCGCGTCGAACAGAATCTGCGGGGCCAGCGCGTCGGTTGTCGGTGATGGCTGATTGCCGCGTATGGTGACCCGCTGACCGACCGAGATCGCGTCGATGCTCAGGTCTGTCGTTCGATGACCGTCTTTGAACACCTTGGTGTTCGGGCCCACCTCGACCACGACGTCATCGTGGAAATGAATGCGGCGGTCAGCGGTTACGTCATGCGGGATAATGGTCGCGCCGCGTACTGTCAGGAAGTTGCCGCTGCGTGCAATGACATTGCCAACGATCGCATCCCGGTCGTGTCCGGGCACGCTCGTGCCGGCAAGCACTATATCCGCTGTGAACTGCCGGTCGCTGACGTTGAGTTTGCCCTTCGCAATCGTCGGCGTACCCTGGCCGGCAGCGTTCAGCGCCCGGAGCCCATCGGCCCCGAACAACACTTCTTCGTTCACTTCGAACTCGGTTTCGTCTGTCACGTTGACCACGAAGCGGCCGAAATCGCTAACGCGATCGTGGAAGGGGCGAACACGGATGACATAGTTCATGCCGTCCTCATTCACCTCGACGAGCGGGCCGCGGGCGCGGATATCCTTTTCGTCTACCGGGTGAACTTCGGCAAGCATGAACTCCGCCAGCGCTGCGGTTGCCGGCGTCGGCATAACATCGACATCATGCGAGGCCTCGAGATCGAAATCGAGCTGCAGGAACGCGGCGCGCCGTTTGACGACGATCAGCTGGTCACGGTCCGACAGGACGATATTCAGCTCTTTCTGTCCGATCGGAGTCCCATCAAGATCGGTAACGATTGCCTCCTTGGCACCGGCTGCCAGATTCGACGCTTCAACGATCACCTCGGAGCTTCCATAGTCGAGGCTGATCGTGCCCGAGACATAGGTGGCAGGGGGAACTGAGACTGCGGCGACGAGCTCGGTCAGCTCGACATAATCCGTGAAGTTAATGCGTGTATCGCGCGGCATCACTTCCACAGTTCGACCATCAGCTGTATGTAACGTCAGTGACAGTACATCGACCGTGTAATTGAGGAAGTCACCGTCAGCATCGGTAATGCCGATCAGAACTGTGCCGCATTCATCAAACGTGGCGGGGTCGTTCGGATCGCAGGTGGCGGTCGGGGTTGGGCCGGAGTTTACGGTCGTGCCGGCTCCGCCGCCACAGGCCGTGAGGATCAGTGCCGTCAGCAGCAGCGCTCTGCGGCCAGTGTTTACGAGGTTCATGCGTCTCTCCTTGTTCGCGTGTTTTGGTTTACAGGGTTTTAACGGCTGCTCAGGAATTCGGTTGACAACGAAAGGCTCGCACAAGGAGAAAACGCAAAATTACAGGTACTTATCTTGTATTCCTGCTGTAACATGTCAAAATATTCATCCGTACGGTGACCGAGTTGTTCGTGCGAAAAATTCAATGGTGAGTTCACCTCCTGACACTACCGGGGCGACCAGCGTCCGCCATCGCAGGCCACGTGCAGGCGAACGCACCCGCGGTGCCGCCGATACCCTGCAGACCAAGATCGCCGTCGGCGTGCAGAATCTCGATCCCTCCAACCACCTGCAGCAACTGGCAGACATCACAGGGGAAATGCCCGATGCTGCCGGTTGCGACGCGGCGTTCATTGCGCTGATCGATGATCGCGGCAGGCAGTTCGAGACCTTGCTGACGGCTAACCGTGGTTTTGCCCAATGCAAGCCCGACGTGCTTGGCGGCGAGGCGCTGGAAGACTGGCCCTGGCTTTGCGAACGCCTTGGTCACCTGAAAGTCATCGAGGTTGCCGACACGCGCAACGGGTCGCAAGTCTCTCAATCCGAACTGCAGCGTTTCGCTGAATTGCACATTGGCTCCGTGTTGATCATCGGTTTCTCGGTGCACGATGAAATCGCCGGATTCCTCGCATTGGCGAACGAACACGCCGTCGAAAACTGGGACGCGAATCTGCATCTGTTACTCAAGCTGATCGGCGCATCACTGGCATCAGGGCTCGAGCGCCTGCACGACCAGCAAGTATTGCAAGAGCTGCAGGAACGCAACGAACTGATTGCGATGACCGCGAACGACGGCATCTGGGATTTCGACGGCGACACCAAGCGTATCAACCTGTCGCAGCGCTGGAAGCACATGCTGGGTTACGATCTTGACGACGAGGATGTGCTGCTCGACTGGTATCACCTTGTGCATCCGAACGACATGGCGCGCGTGCAGGCAAAGATGCGTGAACATCTCGAGGGTAAAACGCCGTTCTTCGAGTCGGTTCACCGCATGAAGCATCAAAACGGCGACTGGCGCTGGATGAGCAGCCGCGCCAAGGCGGTTCTCGACAGTAACGGTCGTTTGATTCGGCTACTAGGGGTCGAGGTCGATATCACCGAGCGCAAACTTTACGAAGAAGCGCTGTTCCGCGAGAAAGAGAGCGCCCAGATTACCCTGCAGTCAATCGGCGACGGCGTCATAACGACCGACGCACAGTGTAATGTCGAATACATCAATCCGGTCGCCGAGGCGCTGACCGGCTGGAAGGTTGACGACGGCAGTGGTCGTGCGATCGACGAAATCTTCCGTGGTTTTCACGAAGAGACTTGCGAGCCGCTCGAGAATCCGCTGGCAGTCTCGATTCGCCGCAATCGTCCGATCAAGTCTGTTCGGCCGACGCTGTTGATTCGGCGCGATGGTAACGAACTTTATATCGAAAGCACGGCCTCACCGATTCGTGACGGCAAGGGCAGCGTAACCGGTGGCGTGCTCGTTTTTCACGACGTCAGCGAATCGCGGGAACTCAATCGGCGCCTCAGCTATCACGCCAGCCACGACATACTGACCGGGCTCGTCAATCGACGTGAATTCGAGAATCGGCTGGAGCGTGCGCTGAAAAGCGCCAAGGCGCGTGAAACGTCGTATGCGCTGTGTTACCTCGATCTCGACCAGTTCAAGATTGTCAATGATTCCTGCGGCCACAGTGCCGGCGACGCGCTGCTGGGGCAGCTCGGCGCGCTGCTAAAGTCGAAGATACGCTGGCGAGACACGCTGGCGCGTCTGGGCGGCGACGAGTTCGGCATTCTTCTCGAGAGCTGCTCGCTCGACGAAGCGATGCAGACGGCCGAAGCGCTGCGACTGGCTATCAGCGAGTACAAATTCATGTGGGATGAGCGCAGCTTCCGGCTGGGCGTGAGCATCGGGGTCGTACCTATAACGGCCGACAACGAAGATGTGGCAGCGCTGCTCAGTGCAGCTGACAGTGCCTGCGCTGCCGCTAAGGAAGCCGGCCGCAATCGCATCCATAGCTTCCAGGAGAACGACATCGATTTGATGCGCCGCCGCCGCGAAATGCAGTGGGCGGCGCGCATCAACAACGCGCTCGAAGAGAATCGCTTCGAGCTGTTCCGGCAGACCATCCAGCCATTGCAGGCGGACGAGGACGGCGCGCACTACGAGATCCTGCTGCGGATGCGAGATGAGAATGGCGGTATTATCTCGCCGGGCCTGTTCATCGAAGCCGCCGAGCGTTACGGGATAACGCCGAGTATCGATCGCTGGGTAATACGCAGCGCGTTCCGCTGGCTGGTTTCAGAAGCTGATGAGCGCGAGCGGCTCGTTCTGTGTTCGATTAACCTGTCGGGTCAAAGCCTTGGCGACGAAAAATTCCTGCCGTTCGTTATCGACCAGTTTCAGATGAGCGGCCTGGACGCGACCAAGATTTGTTTCGAGATCACCGAGACGGCGGCGATCGCCAGTTACTCGCAAGCCAATCGCTTTATCAATGCCCTAAAGGAACTGGGGTGCAAATTTGCCCTCGATGACTTTGGCACGGGTCTGTCTTCGTTCGGTTATCTCAAGCACTTCCCGGTAGATTTCCTGAAGATTGACGGCAGCTTCGTCAAGGAGATCCTGCACGATCCGATCGATCGCGAGATGGTTCGCTCGATCAACGAGATCGGTCATCTGACTGGCAAGAAGACGATCGCCGAGTTTGCCGAGAATACAGAGATCATCACGATGTTACGCGGAATGGGTATCGACTATGCGCAGGGCTACGGTGTGTCGGAACCCAAACGCGTCAGCCGTGCCGTTGCCTAGGACATCGATAATGCGCGATTCGAAGTTGTTGTTACTGGTATTGACGCTGCCGGCGCTGCTAATAGCGCAGGAACGCGAGGACCTCCGCGCTTGCAGTGCTGCAGAGCATGACGCCTACATGAGCCGTATCAGTGAAGCGGTCAGCGAGAACTGGCGCATGCCGCGCGAGAACAGCCGTTACAGTTGCACGGTCGTAATCGTGCAGAATTTTCGCGGCGAGATCCTGAATGTCGCGCTCGAGCAGTGCGGCGAAGACCTCGCGGTGCGCAAATCTATCGAAGATGCGGCCTACGATTCGTCGCCACTGGCCTTGCCTGACAATCCAAACTGTTTTTCAAGGACGCTGCGCACGCGGGTCGTGCATATTCCGCAGAGCGAAAAATAAAAAAAACCCGGCATGTGCGCCGGGTTTTTGTAGCTATGGCCTGCAGCTGTTACATGAAAAAGCCGTGATGGGCACCGACCATGCTCATCGCCATGGGGATAGACATCAAGGTGTTGGAGCGTGACGCCATGAATGCGACGCTCCGTGCCTTGGCAATTTCGTCCGCAGTAGCCTCCACCATGCCGAGTATCTTCTTCTGATTTGGCCATATCAGAACCCAGACATTGAAAAGCATGATCGTGCCGAGCCAGGCACCAATGCCGATCGTCAGCGCGTAGGTGTTGACCGGACTCGTCAGCATGCCCAGCGCAAATGCGTCGTCGAATTGGCCGAGATGCAGCAGGTAAGCTGCGCCACTCAACCACGTGACCAGAGCGCCCCAGCGAAACCACCACAGGGCGCGAGGTGCGACGTACTTGGTGATGCCGGCACCGCCCGGGCCGCCATCGTCGCCGGCGGCGTCGGCGAGGGCAGGTACCTGCACGAAATTGAAGTAGTAGAGGAGGCCGATCCATGTGATGCCAGCCAGTACGTGCAGCCAGATGATGAGAGAGGCCGGATCTGTCGCATGGTTGCCTTTTGTCACCAGCACGAGAATAACGGCCAATACGAGGCCGCCGATGATCGTACCGCCGATACTTTTTAATGGATTCATGCTTTGCGTCTCCGAGTTTCTAGTTATGATTTTCTTTCGGCGCAGCTAGTGATCGCGCCGTGGCGCAGGGGTTATTATAAAGATTACCTGCGAGAAATGAGAATTGTTTCGGCCAGGTTGACGGTTTATTGATAAATATATGATTATAAAGCGTTTATTGGGCGTGGATGGTAGTACAATCAGGGCCAGTAACGGAGACAAAGCAATGCGTACACTTGTAATTCTTGCGCTGGGCATCATTTCAAGCGGGTGCACGGCGCTGATGGTTGGCGGCGGCACATCGGGCAATAGTCCGTATCAAAGGGATACACAAAGCGGCTCTCAACCTGCGCCGGACTCGATCGTTGCAGCGAATGTCAGAAATAAGCTTGCCTCTGATTCGCGGATCAGCGATTTTGATCTTGGTGTGAGTCTGAACAATGGCAAGGCGACGCTGACCGGTACGGTAGGCAGCTATGCCGCCAGGGAACGAGCAGAAAAGCTCGCGATCGGTACGGCTGGTGTATCGGCCGTCGAAAACCTGATCAAAGTACAAGATTTGAACTAGAGGAAAATAAAAGTGGACGTCAACTCCAGAATCGAAGAGCAGCTCAATGCGCACGAAATCCTGCTCTATATGAAAGGCACCCCTGACTTTCCGCAGTGCGGATTTTCAGGTCAGGCCATTGCGGCACTTAATGCGATCGGTAAACCGTATGCTTTCGTCAATATCTTCGAGGACCCGGAGATTCGTGAAGGCCTGAAGGCGTATTCTAACTGGCCCACCTTTCCGCAGCTATACGTCAAGGGCGAACTCGTTGGAGGTTCGGATATCGTCATCGAGATGTATAACTCCGGTGAATTGCAGGAGCTGCTCGAAGGCGTGCAAGCCTAGCCTGTCGGCGTGGCTGTCGAGGCGCCGCGATTCCGGTCAGTCTGAGTTACGCGTCTGGGAGCGCTGCACCTTGCTGTCATAGACCGGCTGAAAGCGATTAACAATTTCACAAAAAAGGTCAGCCGTAATCTCGGCGTCGTAAGCCGCCGAATGCGCTGACGACTCGTCCCATTCAAAGCCGGCTGCCGCCACGGCGCGAGCGAGTACAGTCTGGCCAAACGCGACGCCGCACAGGGTCGCGGTATCGAAACAGCTGAACGGGTGAAACGGATTGCGTTTGATCGATGAGCGCTCGACGGCCTCGTTCAGGAAGCCGAGATCAAATGCCGCGTTGTGCCCGACAAGAATCGCCCGACTGCAGCGGTTTTCACGCATTGCACGGCGCACCTCGCGGAACACGCGTTGCAGGGCATCGCGTTCAGCGATCGCCGGGCGCAACGGATGATGCGGGTCAATGCCATTAACGGCCAGCGAGGCGGGGTCCATATTGGCACCTTCGAACGGCGTGACGTGATATCGAATCGTCTCGCCCCGTGTCAGTATGCCGCCGTCCCCGAAGTCGAGCAGCACCGCAGCAATTTCCAGCAGGGCATCGGTTTTGGCGTTGAAACCGCCCGTTTCCACGTCGACGACAACGGGCAGGAAGCCGCGAAATCGGTCGGCCATGCAGAGCTGTCTGCTCACGCTCAAATTGCCTGCAGTATTTTTTCGTCGAGTAGCAGGCTCAAAGTATAACGAACGCCGAATCCGGTAACTTCGGTGGGCACATGGCCAAGTCCGCCCTTATGGTTGCTCGCGGCGAGGTCGACGTGCACCCACGGCGTGTCGTCTTCGACAAACTCCGCCAGGAAGCTGCCGGCGAGGATATGGTCGCCGGTCGGATTCGCCGAGCATTGTTGAATATCGGCGACCTCGCTTTTCAGGTCGGAGAGGAATTCTTTGCCAATCGGAAACGGCCATACGCGTTCGCCGCATTCGCGTCCTGCGTGCTTCAGTCGCGGATGCCATTCGGCGCGATTGGTGAATACGCCGCTGTAGCGCGTCGTGATCGCATTCAACACGGCGCCGGTCAGGGTCGCGTAGTCGATGATGAGCTGCGGCTTTTCGCGGCTCGCCAGCACGAGCGTGTCAGCGAGCGCCATGCGTCCCTCGGCGTCCGTATGAATCGTCTGGATCGTCTTGCCGTTGGCCGCGGTAACGACATCCTGCGACTTGTAGGCGCTGGGACCGGTGCGATTTTCGGTGATCGCAAGCCAGCAATCGACGGCCATCGGCAATTCGAGCTCGGTGATCGCCAGCAACGTCCCGAGCGCTACCGCGCTGCCTTGCATATCGCCGTGCATGTCGAGCATCGATGAGAAAGGTTTCAGGTTGGTACCACCGGTGTCGAAGATGATGCCTTTGCCGACCAGACTCAGCTCGGGCGGCGTATTTGTTGTGTCAGGGCGATATCGCAGCCTGATGATGGAAGCGCTGTCATCATCATTGCCCTGCGCGACAGCGAGGAAAGCACCCGCACCAAGTTTCTCGAGCTCTTTTGTCGCAAAGCGTTTGTATTGCCAGCCGGAGTCTTGCGCCAGGTCTTTGAGGACGCTCGCGTAGTTGATGGCGTCGAGTTTGTTCGGTGGCAGGCAGGTCAGCCAGCGTGCGAGGTTGTTGCCCTTTGCTTCGGCCAGTGTGCGTCGCAGGTCGATTTGCTCGTCGAGGCCGACGAGGCGAATGCTGCGAATTCTTGCGGGTTTGGCTTTGCTCTTGAAGTGGGGCAGATTGAAACCCGCAGCCAGCGCGGCGGCACACGCAGCTTTGTACAAGGCCTGCTGCTCCCTGCCGTCGAAGCCCGCAACCAGTATGCCCAGACAGCCGGCTTTCTCTGTGGTTGCCGCCGCGACCAGCTTGCGCGCGAGCGTCAGCTGTTCGAAAGCCGCCGCGTTCGTCGCGATGGTCCCGGCCACGACGAGCGTCTGGCGTTTGTTGGCGAGGCGGGTTTGCAGCGCGGGAACGTGGCCTGCCGGTCGTTTCCGCATCAGTGCCTGCAGCTTCCTGCCCTGCGGAATGCGTTGCCACAGGGTGGCTTTTGGCCGCTTTGGCAGTATCAACAGCAACTGATCGATTGGCTCGAGAACCTTGTGGGCAACGCGTCCGGACGTCTGCGTCACACGAATCTCAAGGGATTTCGGCATTAGTTCATGCATAACTATGGATTCCTTGCTTATTGCTTGACCGGCACCGCCCAAACGCCGAATATGACGCCCCCAAATGGCCGATAAGCTGGCCGGCCGCGGCGCGGTGGTCGTATTGTGGATGAATTATGAGCAGTTTCAATCCTTTCGATGATATAGATCCTACCGAGACCGGCGAGTGGCTCGAATCGATTGATTCTGTTTTGACGCAGCACGGGCCTGAGCGCGCCCATTTTCTGCTCAATCAGATGATCGATTTCGCACGCCGCTCCGGGGCTTACCTTCCCTATACGCCGAATACGGCCTACCTCAACACCATTGCGACCGCGCGGCAACCTGAATATCCGGGTGACCGGTCTATCGAGCGGCGGCTCGAGGCGTTCTTGCGCTGGAATTCGATGGCGATGGTGGTGCAGGCGAACCGCATCAGCACCGAGTACGGCGGGCACATCTCGAGCTACGCCTCGTCAGCGACGCTGTATGAAGTTGGTTTCAACCATTTCTGGCGGGCACCGACAGACGAGCAGCTTGGCGATATGGTTTTTTTCCAGGGACACTCGGCGCCCGGCGTATATGCGCGCGCGTATCTTGAAGGGCGCCTCGGCGACAAGGATCTCAACCGATTTCGCCGCGAGGTCGGCGGCGGCGGCCTGTCGTCATATCCGCATCCCTGGCTCATGCCCGATTTCTGGCAATTCCCTACCGTGTCGATGGGGCTCGGTCCGATGATGGCGATCTACCAGGCGCGCTTCATGCGCTACCTCGAGCATCGCGAACTGACGCCGCCGTCGGATCGAAAAATATGGTGCTTCCTCGGTGATGGGGAAATGGACGAGCCGGAGTCGATGGGCGCGATCACGATGCCGGTGCGCGAGGGGCTCGACAACCTGGTCTTCGTCGTCAATTGTAATCTGCAGCGTCTGGACGGACCCGTTCGCGGCAATGGCAAGATCATCCAGGAACTGGAGGCGGCATTCGGCGGGGCTGGCTGGAACGTCATCAAAGTCGTCTGGGGCGGACGCTGGGATCGCCTGCTCGCCAAGGATCAGACCGGCGCTCTGCGCAAGGTCATGGAACAGACCGTTGATGGTGAATACCAGACCTACAAGTCGAAAGACGGCGCTTACGTGCGCAAGGAATTCTTCGGCAAGTCGCCCGAGACGGCGGCGCTGGTGGCCGACCTGTCCGATGACGAGATCTGGCGCCTTAATCGCGGCGGCCATGACCCGCTAAAGGTCTATGCGGCCTACGACGCGGCAACGCGCCACAAGGGCCAGCCCACGATCATACTGGCCAAGACCATCAAGGGTTACGGCATGGGCACGGCCGGCGAGGGTCAGAACACCGCACATCAACAGAAGAAGCTCGACCTCGAGGCGCTCAAGGAGATGCGCGACCGCTTCAATATTCCGGTCTCGGACAAGGACATCGAGGATGTGCCTTATTACAAGCCTGCTGCCGACAGCGTCGAAACGGAGTACCTGCTCGAACGCCGCCACGCGCTCGGTGGATTCCTGCCGCAGCGGCGCCGCAAGGCCCAGATGCTGGCCGTGCCCGG
>Ga0224508_10003850_pt1 | contig 12355 bp, 8 predicted proteins | sample SF_Jan12_sed_USG_4_FD_170157 | JGI IMG/M metagenome (GOLD analysis project Ga0224508, IMG submission 170157) | Sediment microbial communities from San Francisco Bay, California, United States - SF_Jan12_sed_USGS_21 | ecosystem: Environmental > Aquatic > Marine > Sediment | place: USA: California...
GGGGCATGCGATGCTTCCACCACCAGATAGGGAATATCCAGAGCCGCCGCGACAACCGGACCGAGCCAGTCCGGAGCCTTATGGTACAGATGATAAGTGACCCACGCCGCCGGACGTTCGGTCGCAGGGCAGCGTTCGAAGCGTTGCACAAGCCGCTCCGCACAACGCCGGCCGATACGCTCGAGCCTCTGCTGTCGACCGGCGTCGCCAGACCCGTCCCAGCTGCGAAATCGCGACGCCAGGATCACTTCTTTTTGGCCCATGCTCAGGGCTCGCATGAGAAGGCGAGCCACCTGCCGGTCGCCGGACGGGCTAGCGTGGTCGGGCGCTTTCATCGGCGCGTAGAATGCAATCTTCATGCGACGGCGGCGCCTTGCAGGCCGAACTGAATTGCGATCCCATTAATACGCGTGTGCCGGGAGAAGTGGCGTTGCACGCGGGCACAACCCGCCTCGCCGAGCCGGAGGCGCAGGTCAGGGTTGCGGATCAGCCGCTCCAAACCACCAGACAGGGCGACGATATCTCGCTGCGGCGCCAGGAGGCCGTGCACCTCATGTTCGATCAATTCCGGTATGCCGGAAATCCTCGTCGACAAGACCGCCAGTCGCTGGGTCAGTGCTTCGAGCAAGACGTTCGGTAGGCCATCACGATCGCCGTTGGCGCTGATGCGGCAGGCCAACACGAACATATCCGCGCGTCGGTACCAGGACAACACTTCCTGTTGGGGTAACGCGCCCAGCCAAGTGACTTGCCGATCGATCGCGAGCTCCACGCTTAAGCGCTTCAGGGCCGGCAAGCACTCACCGCCACCGATGTGCACAAACCGCCAATGGTGTGCAGCGGGCAGTCGGCTCAGCGCATGCAGCAGGTCATCGTAACCTTTCTTGTCGACGGTGCGGCCCACCGACAAAATTAACACCGGCTCCTCGGGATCGCGGCCGTCTCGTGGTGGTCGTGCCGCCTCAGGCGGTGGAAAACGAGTGAGGTTCAACCCATGATAGTTCAGCGTAACCTTGTTCGGGTTGGGCGCCAACCTGCGCAGATGTGTGGCATTCGCCCGGGTGCATGTGGTGATCCACGCGCAATCCGCTAGCTTTTGGCGCTTTTCCCATTCTGGAATGGTCCAGATGTCCTTGGCGTGCGCCGAACAACTCCAGGGAATGCCGGTCAAAACGCTGGCGTAACGAGCCACCGATGCCGGCGTGTGCAGGAAGTGGGCATGCAGGTGGGTAATCTGTGCGGCCGACTCGTACCCCAACACCAGTGCCTGGCCAAAACGCCGGGTACAGTTAGCGGTTGGATCACGCCGCAGATCTCTGAGCCAGATGCGCCGAGCGGCGGCGTAGCCCGGCAAACGCCGCGCACCGCGCCAGGCGCGGACAACGCGGCCGAGTTCGCGATACAGATATTCGGGGAGGTATACCACATCCGCCTGGATCTCTTGGTGCACGGGGTGGACCGCCGGATCGGTTGGGCGACGAAGAGAGATGATCAAAATATCTAATCCGCGCTCTTCCAGCGCACGAATTTCCTCAGCGATAAAGGATTCCGATAGTCTCGGGTAGCCTTTAAGCACGAAGGCCACGGTACCCGGCTGGTGGACACCGTTGTTCATAATTGTGCCGCGTGATGCGCGAATCGCTGGACGCAAATTTCCTTCGATGCGCCCGACATAAAGGAATAGTAACCACCGATGCCGTGTTGGGGATGAGTGTTCCAGACACCACTGGTCTGGTATCCGGCGATCGCCTGGAGCGACAACTCGATCGCGACCTCGGTGCTCGCGCACCGCAATTGAAAAAGGGACATCTTAGGGTCGATGGGTACGGCGCGCGTGGCGAGAATATCGCCGCCGTCAAGTTTCGCTGTCAAGCGATGCATGGTGACCGATACGGCATCGAAATCACGGTGATAAATTGCCCAAAGATTTGCGTCAAGACCTCGATATTTTTCTGGATCACCGGTATGAATGTTGAAGGCGCCGGAAGGACAGATATCAATAACTGACTGACTGAGCTTCCGGGTACCGAATACGACCATCATGTGCGGCCGAATCTCGGCCATGGCGCGAACCGCCTCCGGACTGTTAAGGCACGGAAAGTATTCTGTGTCGACAATCTGCTCAAGAGGCGGCGGCGTACCGTCGAACCAGATGTGTTTTTCGTAGTCTTTGCTGTGTTGCTCAAGTGGATGGAAAGTATCGGCGCGTGGTGTTTGTTCCTCGGTTTCGGTGAAAGCGCGAGCTACAGGCGCAAAGGACTGCAACCTCCGGATAAAGTGGCGCCGGCGGACCGAACCCGTTGTCAGCACAATCAATCGCATGTATTTCCTAACTCGCCGAAATTAGTCCTGGCATTTATTGAGTCGCAGAGGGGGCGATTGTAAGCTAACCGAATATATCTGTTTACAGGCCACAAGAATCCATAAATACATCTTCGGCCGTTCGGTGAATAAGCATGGAACCTTCTATCTATCGGTATATTTTCAAGAATACGTATCGAGATCAATTGCTTTTGATCTTGTTGAGCGCAGTTTCGCTGCCTTTCATTTATGTCACGTTGGAGATTCCGAAGCGGATCATTAATGAGGCGATCGGCGGAAAGAATATGCCATTTTCGGTTTTGGGCTTTGAGCTGGAGCAGATCCAGTTCCTATTGGCACTGTGTTTCCTCTACTTGGGTCTGGTGATTGTAAACGGTGGATTCAAGTACGTCATTAATGTGTACCAGGGCGTCGTCGGAGAAAGAATCCTCAGACAGTTGCGGTATGAATTGTACACTTGCGTGCTGCGTTTTCCCTTACCCCACTTCAAAAGAACTTCTCAAGGACAGATCATTCCCATGGTCGTCGCTGAAACCGAACCGCTGGGTGGTTTCATCGGTGCGGCGTTTGCCTGCCCGCCTTTCAGGGCGGCATACTATTGACCTATCTGTCTTTCATTTTTATGCAGGATACGCTGCTTGGGGTCGCCGCGGTGATGATGTACCCGCTGCAGATGTACGTCATTCCGAAATTGCAGCGCAAGATCAACGCTCTGGCTAAACAACGTGTCAGGACCGTCCGCAGATTTTCAGACCGTGTCGGCGAGACGGTTGCGGGCATTACCGAGATCCATGCGCACGATACATCCCATTATGCTCGCGCGCTGGTCGCTAATCTGCTCGGAAAGATTTTCGACATACGCTTCGAGATATACCGGCGTAAATTCTTTGTCAAATTCCTGAACAATTTCCTTGACAAGATCACACCATTCTTCTTTTATTCGGTCGGCGGCTACTTTGCCATCATCGGGGAGTTATCTGTGGGCGCCTTGGTTGCTGCGTTGGCTGCTTATAAGGATATCTCGGCACCATGGAAGGAACTCCTCAAGTACTATCAGACCAAGGAAGATATACGCGTCAAGTACACGCAGGTTATCGAACAGTTCCAGCCCGAGGGTATGCTGTCAGAAGCGTTACTGGATCGCGAGCCGGAGGAAATCAAACCACTGACCGGCGCGTTGGTGTCGACGAATTTGAGCTATGCCGAGGATCCAGCGACTAAAGTGTTAGACACGGTAAGCTTCGGCTTTGATCTGGGCAAACATGTCATTACTGTCGGTCTCGATAACAGCGGAAAGGGCGAGCTCGGAATGCTCCTGGCGCGCTTGATTGGTCCAACTGGTGGCCGTATTTCCATTGACGAGCAGAATCTGGCCGAATTACCCGAGTCAGTGGTTGGACGGCGCATCGCCTATGTGGGGCAGAATGCATACATCTTTGCTGGTACGGTTCGTGAGAATCTGCTCTACAGCCTTAAGCGCCGGCCTTTGCGTGATCCTGTTTACGATGAGGAAGAGAAGTTAAACCGGGAGCGCGAGTTGAAGGCCGCATTGAAGGCCAAGAATAGCCCGCTGGACCTGCGTGCGGACTGGGTAGACTATGCCGCCGCTGGCGTCGCCAACGCCGACGAGCTCGAGACGAAAATCCTTGAGACGATCCGAGTTGCGCAAATAGAGGACGATGTATACCAATTGGGTCTGCGCGGTACGGTCGTTCCGGATCGCTACCCGGTGCTTGCACAACGCGTTTTGGAGGCGCGAGAAAACTTGCGTATCCGACTGCAGGACTCGGGAGTCCAAGATCTTCTCGAACCGTTCGATCGTGACCTGTACAACTCCAACATGACGGTTGCCGAGAATCTATTATTTGGTTCCTCGCGCGATCCCGCATTCGATCCGAAAAATTTGTCCAACAATCCTGATGTTCGTGAGGTGCTCGACAATACCAATCTCACGTGGGACATGGTCAATATCGGAAAGCGAGTCGCGGAGACCATGATCGAACTGTTTGCCGATGTTGATCCGGGCAGCGAGCTATTCGACCGGTTTAGTTTTATCAGCAGTGAGGACCTGCCGGAATTTCGCAACCTACTGGTGCGCGCTGAACAGGCTGGCATTGGAGCATTGGTTGAGGAGGACCGGGCATCCTTGCTGGCGCTTACCTTAAAGTTGATTCCTTCGCAACACCGCCTTGGTATGATAGATGACGACATCCGAACTCGTTTGGTGGCTGCGCGTAAAGCATTGGCCGAACGGCTTTCGCAACGCCACTTGCAGGTAGAAGTATTCGATCGGACAAGATTCAATTCCGCAATCTCGGTTCAAGATAACATCTTGTTTGGCCGCCCCCACCCTCAACGCGTTAAGGCGCAGGCTCAACTCCGTGAGGCGATTTCCCAAATCGTTGATGATATGGGGTTGCGCGACGAAATCATCAAAGTGGGTCTCGATTACGAGGTCGGTACCGGCGGATCACGACTGAGCCTCGCGGTGCGTCAAAAACTGGCGATCGCGAGATGTCTCATCAAGAATCCGGACATCTTGATCGTCAATCAGGCGACTAGCGCCTTGGATGCTACGGCTGAACGGCATGTGCTGCATAGCATGATCGACTACCGAAAGAACAGCTCATTGATCTGGATATCCGATCGCGCGGAGTTTGCCAAACACTTCGATCATGTGATGGTCATGGATGGAGGGAAACTTCGTCAGCAGGGCACATACGAGGAACTGAAAAACCAGGGAGGACTGTTTCCGCAGTTGCTGCCTGCCGCCTAGTCGTAAACGACCCGAGCCGGCGGCCTTGTTTGTCACACGAGCTGCCGGCTTGCCGACCGCGACTGGATCACCCACACCGTCATTTATACGGGTCTGCCGCGTCGCGCAGGCCGTCACCGAAGAAGTTAAAAGCCAGTATGACAATGATCACCGGGACTACAGGCAGCATTAGCCACGGGTACAGCGCTACCACGTTGATGTTCTGTGCTTCGTTCAGCAGGACCCCCCAGCTGGTGATCGGTGGTCGCAATCCGAGCCCCAAGAAGCTGAGCGCTGTCTCACCCAGGATCATCGAGGGTACGGACAGTGACGCCGAGGCGATCAAATGACTCAGGAATCCGGGTAGCAGATGGCGAGCGATGATGCGGCGGGGTCGAGCGCCCATCAGCTGCGCCGCGGTACAGTAATCTTCCTCGCGTAAGGCCAGGATCTTGGACCGAACAGCGCGCGCCAGACCCATCCAGTCCAATAACGCGAGAATTACTGTGATGCCGAAGAACACTAGCAGCGGACTCCAATTTACCGGCAACACCGCGGAGAGGGCCATCCACAATGGTAGCTCCGGAAACGACCGAAGCACCTCGATCATGCGCTGAATTAGATTATCGACCCAGCCTCCGTAGTATCCCGCGACCCCGCCGATGACGATGCCCATGACAAAGCTGAGAGCGATGCCGATCAAACCGATGGTCAACGAGATCCGCGCACCATAGACAATGCGTGACAGCATGTCGCGACCCAACCGATCAGTGCCAAGCAGAAACAGCGTCCCGTTTTCCGCCGGACATACGAGATGGAATTGAGATTCGAATATCCCCCAAAATTTGTATTGTTCACCACGGCAGAAGAATTGCAGGGGGTAAACACGTTCTTTGTTTTCTCGATATTCTCGTTTCAGATTGGTCATATTCAGGTGGTAATCCAGCCCGTACACGAATGGGCCGACAAACTTGTCTTGATGAAACCAGTGGACGGACTGCGGCGGCGCGTATATGAAATCGGTGTGCCGTGTGTGCAGGTTGTAGGGGGCTACCACCTCACTGATCAGAGTAGAGCCATACAGGACCAGTAGAATCACACCTGAGATCACCGCCACTCGGTGACGCTTCAGTTTCCACCACATCAGCTGCCACTGAGAAGCCAGGTAATAACGCTCCTGCTCAGGAGTCAATGCCTCGATGGAGTACGGATCGAAAGGCGCTTGGGACACATAATGGGTCACTGCGCGAGTGCCGTCACTGCCACGGGGCGTGGTCATCGTCTCACCCCTCCCTGCAATCGAATCCGCGGATCAAGGGCGGCAAGCGCAAGATCGGACAGGAGTACGCCGAACACCGTCAGCGACGCAAGAAACATCAGGAACGATCCGGCGAGATACATGTCCTGACTCTGTAGCGCGTTCAGCATCATGGGTCCGGTGGTCGGCAGCGACAACACGACTGCCACGACTTCGGCACCGGAAATCACACTTGGCAGGATGGCGCCGATATCTGCAATAAAGAAATTCAGCGCCATGCGCAGCGGATATTTGGTGAGAAGTTTGAATGGCGGAAGTCCCTTCGCGCGCCCGGTAACCACATATTGCTTCTGCAACTCGTCGAGCAGGTTGGCGCGCAGGCGGCGAATCATACCCGCGGTACCAGACGTGCCGATGACCACGACCGGGATCCATAGATGTTCCAACACCGACACGACCTTGCCCCAACTCCATGGCTGATCGATATAGCCGGGGTCCATTAATCCGCCTATGGAAGTGCCAAAGAATACGTTCGCGAGGTAAAGCATCACCAGGGCGAGCAGAAAGTTGGGCGTGGCCAGGCCGATAAATCCCAGAAAGGTTAGCCCGTAGTCGCCCCAACTGTACTGATGGGTGGCCGAGTAAATTCCGATCGGGAAGGCAATAATCCAGGTAAAAATGATGGTTACGAACGACACCAGGACGGTGAGCACTAAGCGATCGCCCACGACCTGAGTCACCGGCATGTCGAATTCGAAGGAGTACCCGAAATCACCCTGCAACAGGCCGAGGAGCCAGTGTCCATATTGTACGTGGAAAGGCTTGTCGAGCCCGTAGTGTTCGCGTAGGAATGCGATTTTTTCCGGGTCTACGGATTCGCCCTGGCTCTGGAGTTCCGCTATATAACTTTCGAGGTAGTCACCCGGCGGCAGCTGAATAATGGTAAACACGATCAAGCTGATCACCAGCAGTGTGGGGATCATCAGTAGTAGCCGGAGAGCGATGTAGCGAAGCATAATTATTGTGATTGTTTGCGGGATCGTGCGCTATTTCTCAAACCAGAACGTGTCCGGCCGATAGATCCCGAAATAGGCACCGGGGTCCCAATGATAGGTCCCTTCCGGCGGGAGGTTGCGCAGACGGTTGCTGATGACAACCGGCTGCGGGACCCCGGCGACGGTTCCGATCGTAAACACCTCTTCGCTGTGGATCTTCAGCATTGCGTGCCAGATACGCTTCTGCGCTTCTGCTGTTGTAGCATATCGCCACTGCGCATTGTGTTCGGCCAGCTCCCGAACGCTGTCCAGAACCGGGAGTTGCCCGGCGCGTTGTCGGGTTTCGTAGTACTGCCCCCATTTCGGCCACTGCAGTTGTTGCTGCGATGTAGGAGCCAACTCTTCGGGACTCATGCTAGGAGTCGGGATGGCGTTACCTAAGCCCGACCATACCGCCATCACAGTGTCTCCAGCGAAGGTGCGATTGCGAAAAACTTCTCGTTGGGACGGCCGTGTGTAGAGTTTGATTCCTACCTGCAACCAACTGTCATGGATCAGTTCGAGCACATCCGATTCTTCCGTGCTCTCGCCGGCGCTTTGAATGATGATCTCCGCAGGGCGCCCATCGGGCAACAGACGTATTCCACGGGAATCGCGCTCGGTTAAGCCGATCTCATCGAGCAGCGCATTGGCTTTTTCCAAATCAAAATCCGCCCAGGCTCGCTGGTACTCGGGCCTGAACAAGGGGCTCTGCGGCAAGACCGTGTTGGCGCTCTCGAACACCAGTCCGAAATAGATGACCTGGTTGATTTCATGGCGATGAACAGCAAGAGACAGGGCGCGGCGAAATGCGGATTTGTGCAACAGCTCCCGCCAAACGTGATCACTGGTATTTAGGTTGGGGTACAACGCGATTTGCGAACCTTTCGCCGTGCGCCACAAGCGCACCGCGTAGTTGTGGCGCTGCTCACCCGCTTTGAGGAATGTGTAGTTATCCAGTCTCAGGTAGCGACCTTGGAGGTCGGACTCCCCCGCACCGGTTTTTGCAGGTACAAGGCTGCTGCTGGCGATATTGACGATGACTCGGTCAATATAGGGGAGCTGTCGGCCTTGTTCGTCTATACGATGGTAGTAGGGGTTTCGCGCGAAGACGAAGCGTTCCGATGGAGGACGCGTGGTATTCATCCAGGGTTGGAGCGTAGGTAGATCGGGATTGTCAAACCTGTACATTTCATCCATACGATGATGCAGGCCCGCCCAGTTGCGCGTCGCAAACTTTGCGACTTTCTCTTCGAGCTCGCCCTCCGATTCGTACCGAGCATGGAACTGCTTGAGGTAATGGGCCGGTCGGTAAATAAATAACGGCCGCGCCCCGGCCAGCGCGGGGAGAAAATTCGGATTAGGATGGTTCCATCGGTATCGAATTGTCGTTTCATCGATGATCTCCACCTCGGGCGGCTGACCATCTACTAACAAAACTGTGGGCGGGCCAAGAGGGGATAGATCCTTGTCGTTTGCCACATCCTCCCAGTAGTAACGAAAGTCCTGGCTGGTAAACGGGTACCCGTCCGACCATTTGTGTCCGGGTCGCAAATGGAAAGTGAATACTCGATTGTCCTCCACCTCATAGCGCTCCACGATATCCGGCACGAAGGCGAGGTGCTCATCGTAGCCAACCAGCCGCGCATAACCGTAGACCACCAGCATACGGATGTCCCGCGCCTTGCCCATGAGCGTGCGGAGCTCGCCACCATGACGGCCAGCGGTCTTCTCGGTCCCGCCATACCTGACGATAAAGGGTCTCTGCGGCACGCGCTCCTCGACCGGTGCCAGACTTCCGGCCTGAACTGCTGCGGCCAATACCGGCACTTCCAACGGATGCAATGTTGCGGCGAGTGGTGTTGAACTGGTTACCCAGGCAAGACCGAATGATAAAAACGCGGATCGTAGAAACGCTGTCATGCCCTCAAGCTGTCGGCAACGGTGCCGACCATCGCGCGCACGGTGTGATTGGTATCCACTTGTATCAATTGGGTGTCTGCCTGCGCACTAACTCTGAACGGGGGCGCCCAAGCCGCCGGATCGGAGGCCTTGCCCTCCATCAGGGCGCTCATGTCGAGTCGTCGATCCAGGTCGGCGTAGGGTACTGCCGAGACCAGGGCCTTGGTATACGGATGAATTGGATCGCGAAACAGAAGGCCCCTCGGCGCGACCTCCACCAATCGCCCCTGGCACATCACGGCAATCCGGTCGGAGACGTAGTCCACCACCGCCAGATTGTGCGAGATAAACAAGTAGGTGAGTCGCAACTCTTGTTGCAGCTCTTTTAGCAGGTTCATGATCTGGGCCTGTATTGAAACATCCAGGGCGGACACCGGTTCGTCACAAATCAACAAGTCGGGCCGCAATGCCAGAGCCCGGGCGATGCCGATGCGCTGCCGTTGTCCTCCGGAGAAGCTATGCGGGTATCGATTAAGAAATCTCGGATCCAAGCCCACTAGTCGCAACAGCTCTTTGGCCATCTCCTCATGGTAGGCCTGATCGCCAATCTTATGAATAATCAACGGCTCGCGCATGATGTCGAATACCGTCATGCGCGGATTCAGGGAACTGAAAGGATCCTGAAAAATGAGCTGTATCTTTTGGCGCGCGACGAGCTCCGACTCGCCCTCCAAGGCGAGTATGTCGGTGAGCGTACCCCGATCGTTATAAGTCACACTCCCGGAATCCGGGCGTAGCGCACGCATGATGATCTTGCCGACCGTAGTCTTCCCGCAGCCGCTCTCACCAACCAGCCCAAGACATTCACCACGATGGATATCGAAACTCACCTCGTTGACTGCCGTAATCAGGTGTTCTTTGCCCGTACTCACCCAACCGCCGCCCTTACGAATCTGAAAAGTCTTTCGCAGATTACGCACTGAGAGATGCGGGCCCGCAGCTTCGGCGTCGGGCGGCCACGGGCGTTTGTCCTGCAACAGTGGCCCGGTCTGAAACTCAATCTCCCGAATCGGCCTTAATCGTTCCCCGGGTTTCATGTCGAAATGGGGAACGGCCTCCAATAGGGCACGTAGATAAGGATGCCCGGGCCACTCAAAAATATCGCGAGCGGAGCCGCGCTCCATGACTTCACCGTGATACACGACAACGACTTCTTCGGCAACGTTCGCAACGACGCCGAGGTCATGGGTGATGATCAAAACCGACATGCCCAATTCGGCCTGCACATCCCTGATGAGGCTCAGGATCTGCGCTTGAATGGTTACATCAAGAGCCGTAGTAGGTTCATCGGCGATTAGCAGTGCCGGATGACAGACCAGCGCCATGGCGATCATCGCACGTTGCCTGAGTCCTCCCGAAAGCTCGAACGGATACGTTTTCATCGCTCGCCTCGGATCCGGAAAACCCACCAACCGCAGCATGTCCTCGGTTATCTCGAGCCCCTGTCGCCTCTCCATCTCGCGGTGCAGGAATAAAGCCTCGCTTACCTGATCGCCGACGGTATGCAACGGGGAGAGGGAAACCATAGGCTCTTGAAAAATCATGGATATGCGGCCTCCGCGAATCGCTCGCAGCGCCTCGCCGTTGGTGGGCAGCCTCGCGATGTCGACAATCTCTCCATTACGCCGAACATCCGCGAACAGAATCTGGCCCGCGGTGATGCGCGCGGTATTCGGCAGAATGCGTAAGATGGACTGCGCGATAACGGATTTTCCGGAACCGGATTCGCCAACCAGAGCCACGGTGGAGCCGGGGCCGATGCCGAACGACACACCCCGCACCGCTCGAACCACGCTACCGTGGATGCGAAAATCCACTTCGAGATCGCGTACGCTTAAAAGGTCTGGCTTGCTCATCCCCTCCCCGACTCGATACTACGGTCCAACACCTGCGCCAGTTGAATGCGCTCCGACGCCGGTTTTACTGTATGACGTTCTCAGGTTGTGACCCTTTGGTTTGTCTGCGTATTCTATGCTGTCACAGGAGCCTATGGATAAAGCGGTGAAATAAAAATGGGTTGAGAACCCCATTTTCTGCATTTTCTTGCGTTTTCGCCACGTCAGGGTGAATTCAGATATCGCGCCAGCCGGGACACCTCTGAATCCTCCCGGCAAGTACAGAATATCTCGCACTCCTCCCGTTGCTTGCCGCGGCGCGGATCGTGGTCATCAAACGGATAGAGTCCCGCAGGTTCGATACAAAAGAAGCGATAGCCTAGCTCATGCAAAACCGACAATGCATCGGCCACGTTGGGATTGCCAAAAATGACTTCCATCACGACATCCGGCCGATAGCGTTCAAGCATTCTGACACCGCCTGCAATGACATCATGCTCGGTCTCTTCGGTATCTATTTTGACGAGGTCTATGCGCTCCACACCAATGTGTTCGATCAGTGTATCAAGTGGCTCGGTCCGTACTTCAAGCGTGTGCGCCGTGCGCCCGTTAAAAACCTCGCCAGGCAGAAAACGGTTCTTGAGCGACCCGGTTGGCGGCAGAGCGCTGTGCCGCCGGGCCGGGATGTATAGGACTCCTTTACCGCACTCTCGCGCAACGGCGACGGGATGGACCGATACGCATGTGACCTGGTTGAGCTCAAGAAAATGTCGCAGAAGTCGACGGTTTTCGGGGACCGGTTCGAAAGCATGAACGTTGGCCTTGGGGTTGCTCTTCGCGGCAATGAGCGCATAGAGGCCGAAGTAGGCGCCTATATCCAATACCTCCAGGGCACGTTTAGCTAACACCTGAAACAGCCGGATCGTTTGTGGCTCGTGGCCGTGTATGCCTTTCCATGCAAATCGCCTTAGGATCTTGGAATGTTCCAGATGATCAAGTAGCAGGATTTGGCCGTCAGGCAATCTCAACGGGAAGCGGTCCACACCCAACGGAATCTGATTCTTGAGACGGGCTCGCAGGGTTCCGGGGGCGAAACGATAAACCAGACGGTGAATGGAGATCGGTAGCACGCTTAGCCTGTTAGGGGTGAGCACCAGCGACGGTGCGATGAAGGTCATGCCAGCGTATC
>Ga0224508_10003851_pt1 | contig 12353 bp, 14 predicted proteins | sample SF_Jan12_sed_USG_4_FD_170157 | JGI IMG/M metagenome (GOLD analysis project Ga0224508, IMG submission 170157) | Sediment microbial communities from San Francisco Bay, California, United States - SF_Jan12_sed_USGS_21 | ecosystem: Environmental > Aquatic > Marine > Sediment | place: USA...
CCGACACAAAGCCACGACAGACGCTCTATTCAACTACCGAACGATTCTTAGCGTTGTTCGGCCTGACAAACCTCGAAGATTTGCCGCGAAGTCAGGACCTGGATCGCGTGGGCTAGATCTCGATCGACGCTGTATTTTCCTGGTCTTACACCCCGGGCAAGCTCGGCAGAGGATAAAACCTCAACAAGTAAACTCTGTGCCAAAAACGACTTATAGCAAAAACACAAGTATGCTACTGACGGCCCTTTGACTCGTTGGTAGAATCTTTCCTCTAACCCTGACGTGAGAACCTGACCGAATAATAAAAGTAAGAATTCAACTAAGTGACAGCACCGACCCATCGGTAACAGCAGCCTCACGACAAATCTATCAATTCGGCAGACAGACTTAATCGTTGTCTGAATTTACTCGCCGTAATTCAACTCTCAATTCTTCCCCGTACTCATGTCCGCTTGCCTTGGACCTTAGGGCATTCGTCGTATGACACGCCGACATCATCTTGTTGAAATGCGCCAGTCCGCTCCGATGGTTCTCCCATCGCTGTTGTTGTGTGACTTTGGCAATTTAGAACGCGAGATTGCCCGATTGGAAGAAGCAGGCGTGCAAGCACTTCATTTGGACGTGATGGATGGGTCATTTGTTCCGAACTTGACGTACGGGATGCCCGTTGTCTCAGCGTTGCGACGAATCACAGACCTGCCGCTTGACGTGCACTTGATGATCGATGACCCGTCACGTTATGTCGACCAGTTTTTTGAAGCGGGCGCCGACGTGATCACATTTCACATCGAGGCCGTTAGCGATCCCAAGCCGCTGCTCTCACGAATTCGCGAATTGGGTGCTGGAGCCGGCATCACCTTGAATCCCGAGACGCCATTGTCAGCGATAGAGCCGAGTCTCGATCTGTGCGATCTGGTGTTGGTTATGAGTGTGAATGCTGGATTCGGTGGCCAATCGTTTAACGCTATCGCGCTGGAGAAGCTTCGAACACTGAAAGAAATTACCGACAACGAGACATTGCTCGAAGTTGATGGCGGCATCAACGAAGAGACGATAGCCGAATGTTCCCGCGCCGGTGCACAGTTGTTCGTCGTGGGCTCGGCGATTTTTCGAAACGATAATTACTCCAGTGCCGTGAGTAACCTCACAGACCTGGCAACCGTTTGATAAGGACATTAACAAGCAATGTTACGAGTAATACTAGTCCGTCCTGGATCGACCGACTTTGACGAACAAGGACGAATTAAAGGTGCGCTCGACATCCCCTTGAATGCCAACGGTGCTGATCAGGTTGAACAGACAGTGGACGAGCTTCACAATTTGGAGATCGATCACATTTATAGCGCCCCCTGTCAATCGGCGCGACAAACGGCCGACGCACTCTCAAATGGACGTAACATTAAAATCAAGGAAGTCGACGCGCTGCGAAATCTTGATCATGGACTTTGGCAGGGTAAGCTGATTGAAGAAGTAAAACAGAAGCAGCCAAAGGTCTACCGGCAATGGCAAGACCATCCGGAAACCGTGTGCCCACCTGACGGAGAATCACTAGAAGCTGCTCAAACGCGCGTCAACAAGACGTTGGCAAAGCTGTTGAGAAAGCACAAATCCGGTATCATAGCGTTGGTGGTTCCCGAACCGACGGCAAGTCTTGTCAATTCGTTTCTTTCATCAACGGAAATTGGCGACCTTTGGAAATCTGAATGTGTTTGTGGTACCTGGAACACCATCGAAATTGAACCACAGAACTTGGTTCATTACTGATAGGTTAATGGCTCTCGTACTCGACAATGCTAATGAAACGGCGTAAACGCGGCATACCCGAAGGTCTCTGGCAGCGCTGTCCCGGATGCCAGGCAACCGTTTTCCGCAAAGATGTGGAAAAGAATCTGGGCGTTTGTCCAGAGTGTGATTTTCATTTTTACGTTTCTGCCACCGAGCGAATTCGTCAGGTGTTGGACGAGGGGACTTTTGAGGCATGGGACGAAAATCTGATGCCCACGGATCCACTTGAATTCCAGGATAAGAAAAAGTACAGCGAACGACTGGTCGCCGAGCAGAAGCGAACCGGCCTCACTGACGCCGCCGTGACTGGGACTGGAATGGTGCGTGCTCGTCGCGTAGCGTTCGGTGTAACCGATTCCGCTTTCATCATGGGCAGCATGGGATCGGTTGTGGGTGAACGCCTAACTCGTTTGATTGAGCGCGCTACCGAGCGACGGTTGCCCTTGATTATTGTCAGTGGCAGCGGTGGCGGCGCCCGTATGCATGAGGGAATATTATCCCTGATGCAGATGGCCAAAGTGTCAGCAGCGTTGGCAAAGTACGATCAAGCCGGTGGGTTGTTCATTTCGGTGCTTACTAATCCCACCATGGGTGGTGTCGCGGCGAGTTTTGCATCTTTGGGCGACGTGGTTTATGCCGAACCCAAGGCGCTAATTGGATTCGCCGGTCCACGCACGATCAAAGCCACGATTCGTATCGAGTTGCCTAAAGGATTTCAAACAAGCGAATTCTTGCTGGAGCATGGTTACATTGACCGCATCGTGGCACGAGCGAAACTCAAATCCGAGATTGCCCGCACAATTGACTATTGTGGGCTGTAACTAAACGTGTAAAAATCAGGTTAGTCAGTTGTTTTTCCTTTCTAGTCGTGCCTTTGTGTGTCCGCTTGCGCGGTAGGAGCATGAAGTTTGGTGGCCTTTCTCGATAAATTCAAATCACTGCTCCAAGGCAATAAATTGGATGTGTCCGCGCGCTTCGAACTTGAAAAGACCGCGTTCAACGGTACGATGTCACGGTTTCGAGTTGCGCGAGAGATTAAGACGGGCAAACGCATGGGAATCAAGTTTCTCGACATTGAGAAGACCGAGGCCTTTGAGGCAAGATTCAAAGGCTTGAAAAAACCGTCAGAAGGTGAGATTGGACTTCAGGTTAAGCATCCCCGAGTTGCCGAAACTTATGAATTTGGATTGACCACCAAGGTGAACCCTACATTCTTATGCAGTACATCGAAGGCCCCGGGCTATCGTCGCTGATTCAAGAAGAGGATCCGCGTTTGGAGAATCACCGCATCAAGTTGATTCGCCAAATGGCCGAGGCGCTCGACGCCGTTCACAAAGCGGGCTTCATCCACCGCGACATTTGCCCACGCAATTTCATTTGCGATGCTGATCTCGAAAATGTAACACTGATCGACTTTGGCTTGACTGTGCCGGACAAACCCGAATTCCGCCAACCTGGTAACCGAACTGGAACGCCGATTTACATGGCTCCCGAAATTGTTCGGCGCCGATCGACGGACAAACGCGTAGATATTTTTGCGTTGGGAGTAACGGCGTACCGTCTATTAACTTTCAAGCATCCGTGGCCCGGCGAAGACATTACCGGTAAGGCCGCGCTTGCTCACGACACTAGACAGCCTGTTGATATTCTTCAGCACCGCCCGAGCCTCAATAAGGACCTCGCGAACACAATCAGAATGTGCCTGCAGCCGGATCCCACCGAGCGGCCAGAGTCATGCGAACGCTTGGCAAAGATGCTCCGAAAAGTCGAAAAGGAAGAGGGTTAGCGTGGCGAATGCGCGGTTTCCGGCTTGAACGGATGATTCACGCCCCTTATACTCTTGGGTTTCCCCAGTTGAATACTAACTGCTGAGCCAGATTCGGAAATAACCATGACGATTGACAAGAGTTTGAAAGTAAAAGCTGGTCTTCTCCGCACCCGAAATGTCTTAACACGTGCCGAGCGACTGGAAAAGCTAAAGACCGCTGATCGTTGGAGCGAAGGCGATCCTATTTTTGGCCTGCCCAAGGTGCGCGTCGTCAAAGTGTCGCTAAAGAAGAAGAAGAAAGCCAAGAAGGAAGAAGAAGAGGGCGAAGGAGAGGCGGAGAAGACGGAAGCCACATAGCGCCTTGTTTGTAGAGATACCTTTTCTCTTTGGTGCAAAGGTCACCAGCAATGCAGGTGCGACTGGAATACGGCCGAAAGGGTCTGGGCGTTGAGTTGCCCGATAAGCATGTCGTCCGTACTTTGGCCTACAAAGACGCCTCGCCGCTTCCCAACCCTACCCAAGCAGTTTGCAACGCCGTTGCTTCACCTATTGCTACGCCTCCGCTAAAGGACCTGGCGGCCGGGCGCTCGAATACATGCATCTTAATCTGCGACATCACGCGCCCCGTTCCGAACGAACTGATCCTGCGACCGATGCTTGAAACGCTCGAAAGTGCAGGCATCCCGCGCGATGAGATTCTGATTTTGATTGCAACGGGACTCCATCGCCCAAACCTGGGCGACGAGTTAGTTGAAATGGTTGGCCAGCAAATCGCGGACACTTATCGCATCGAAAACCATGACGGAGAGAATCTCGCCGCACATACGTATCTCGGCGAAAGCCCGCGCGGTGTTCCGATTTGGATTGATTCGCGCTATGTCGAGGCAGACCTGAAGATCACAACCGGGCTGATCGAACCGCACTTAATGGCCGGATTCTCGGGAGGTCGAAAAGTAATCTGTCCCGGAATTGCTTCACTAGAAACGATCAAGGTGTGGCACGGCCCCGACTTCCTCGAACACCCGAAAGCCGATTGTGGCTTTCTGGACGGCAATCCGGTTCATGAGGAGAACACTTGGATCGCTCAGCAGGTTGGCTGCGATTTTATTGTCAACGTCGTGATCGACGATCAGCGGCGTCCATTGAAAGTTGTTGCAGGCGACATGATCGCGGCATTTCACGAAGGGGTCGATTTCGTACGAGACGTGGTAACGGACACGGTCGATGAAGAAGTTGACATTGTCGTAACCAGCGGAGCGGGATACCCACTCGACACAACATTCTATCAGTCAGTCAAAGGCATGACTGGCGCATTACCGATCGTCAAACAAGGCGGGACCATCATCATCGCGGCCAGCCTGACCGAAGGCATTGGCAGCCAGCCCTTTCAAGAGTTATTTGAAGAGCATTCGAACCTCGATGTCTTCGTCGAGCGAATTCTTGGCCGAGACTACTTCAAAATGGACCAATGGCAACTGGAAGAGTTAGCCAAGGTCCGCCGCAAGGCAAAGGTCAAAGTCGTCAGTGACGGTCTACCAGCCGAGATCCTCAATAGACTATTCGTCGAAAGCGCCTCAAGTGTAGAAGAAGCCGTCTCCGACTCGTTGCTAGATCATGGCGACCAAGCGACAATAGCCGTCATTCCCAAAGGTCCGTATGTGCTGACACAAGTTGCGTAGGATGAAATGAAAGCCGCTTACATTCAAGAGACAGGGGCTCCCGAGAATATAGTCTATGGAGATTTACCCAAACCGGAACCAGTCGGTACGCAAGTCTTGGTGAAGACAGGCGCCGTGGCGGTCAATCCAGTCGATACCTATATCCGCAATGGAGCAAATTATTGGGAGCTACCCAAGCCCTTTATCATCGGTTGCGATTTAGCTGGGACAGTTGAAGCAGTGGGGCCAAAAGTAACCAGGTTTAATTTGGGTGATCGAGTTTGGGCAACGAATCAAGGACTCGTCGGCCGACAGGGTACATTTGCCGAGTACTGTGCGGTTGATGAATGTTGGCTGTATCCGACTCCGGACAGCGTCGAAGATGAGACGGCAGCCGCAAACGCGCTGGTTGGCGTCACAGCACATCTAGGCTTGTTTCGCGAAGCGCGGCTTCAGGCGAGCGATTCGATATTCGTTCAAGGAGGTAGTGGCGGTGTCGGTTCGATGGTCGTGCAGATGGCAAAGGCAATGGGTGCCCGCGTCTTTACAACGGCGGGAAGCGACGAAAAAGTTGCCGCTTGCCGACAACTTGGTGCAGACGAGGCCGTCAATTACAAGTCGCAGGACGTGGAAAACGCAGCCGCCAACTTCGCGCCCAATGGTTTTAACGTCTTCTGGGAAACACAGCGGGAACCAAACTTTGAAAGAATCGTTTCTTTGATGGCCGAACGAGGACGCATCCTGCTGATGGCTGGCCGCGATGCTCGCCCCGAATTTCCGGTCGGCCCGTTCTACGTCAAAGAGTGTTCGCTGCACGGCTTCGTAATGTTCAAAGCAACGCCTGACGAGTTACGTGCTTGCGCCGAAGATATGAATCGATGGATGGCCGAAGGAAAACTGAAAGCAAGCATCGCAAGAGTATTCGCACTCTCGGAAGCTGCGGCTGCTCATCGTCTACAAGAAGAAAATACGCTTGAAAAGGCCGGCACGCTTGCCGGCAAAATCGTGCTGAGACCTTAAGCCACTTGCTCGGCACGAAGTGTGTGTTCCACTCCGTCGCCCTTCGCAATGATCACGATCCCTTCGTCGCTTACAGCGAATCCTCGCTTTCGATCAAGGTCCAAATCGTATCCGACTTCGACACCTTCCGGAATCTCAACTCCCTTGTCGATGATCGCGCGACGAATCTTGGCATGGCGTCCAATATTCACGCCTTCGAAAAGAATCGACTGCTCAACGGTCGAATAACTGTTGATTCGGACGCTTGAGCCCAAGATGCTGCGTTGAACTAAACCACCTGAAATGATGCAGCCAGGGCACACGATGCTGTCCATAGCGCGTCCGCTGCGGTCGCCATCGCCATTGCTTCCGAAAACGAATTTTGGTGGTGGCAGGTTCGGTTGGAACGTGCGGATCGGCCAAACGTCGTCGTACATATTCAATAATGGGTCGACCGAGATTAGGTCCATATTGGCTTCGTAATAGGCATCCAAAGTCCCGACGTCGCGCCAATAGGCGTCGCGTTTTCGGTTCTCATCACGGAAAGGAAAAGCAAAAACTCGATTCGTATCGATAATTGACGGAATTACGTTGCGTCCAAAATCATGGACACTGTCCTGGCGGTTTGCGTCCTCACAGAGTTGTTCGAACAGAAACCTCGCCGTAAACACGTAAATCCCCATCGACGCCAAGCAATGGCCGTCGTCACCCGGAATCGTCTTGGGGTGCTCAGGCTTTTCATCGAATCCAACAATCCGGTCCTGCTGGTCGACTTGCATAACTCCGAATTCACGCGCCGCATCGATGTCAACTCGCAAAGCGCCTACAGTCAGATCCGCATCAACCGACTGATGATACTCGATCATCTTGCGGTAGTTCATCTTGTAGATGTGGTCGCCCGCGAGCACGATAACGTGCTTGGGCCGCTCTTTCTCAATTGCATATATGTTTTGGTAGACCGCGTCCGCAGTCCCTTGATACCAATGTTCGTCGATGCGCTGTTGTGGTGGGACTACGTCTATGAACTCGCCAAGCTCGCTGCAAAAGACGTGTCGCCAGCCAAGATTGATGTGCCGATCGAGGCTCATCGCTTTGTACTGCGTGAGCACCAAGATTCGCTTGATGCCACTGTTCAGGCAATTGGAGAGCGAAAAATCGATGATCCGATAGCCGCCGCCAAACGGTACAGCGGGCTTTGCTCGATCTCGCGTGAGAGGCTCCAGGCGGGACCCCTTTCCGCCAGCAAGGACAACCGCGAGCGTCTCTTTCATCGATTTCCACTCCATTTCAATGATGTAGGTATGTCGCATTCTAGACTTAAACGTGGGTTGGATCAAATCGACTCGTCCGCCGACTGTTTCTGTTGCTGGATGTTTGGCAGAATGATTGCACTATGAGAATTGCATACTTCGATTGCCTCAGCGGCATTAGCGGCGACATGACACTTGGCGCGCTTGTCGATGCCGGCGTTGATCTTTCGGACATTCAGGCTGGGATTGATTCGCTGGGCCTGCCGACTTGCCAACTTGTGACCACGGAAGTCAAAAAGAATGGATTTCGGGCCACTAACCTGTCCGTCGAACACGAGCCGGAACACGCGCATAGGCATCTGCACCACATCACGGAGATGATCGACGGGAGCAGACTTTCGGACCGTCAAAAGGATTTAGCGAAACGGATCTTCACGCGATTGGGGGAGGCTGAAGCGAAAGTTCACGGTACGACGATTCGCAAAGTCCACTTCCATGAAGTCGGTGCGGTCGACTCAATCGCGGATATCGTTGGCTCTGCGATTGGGTTGGACCTGCTTCACGTCGACAGAATCATCTGTTCACCGGTGCCAACCGGGCAGGGTACCATTGAGATTGCCCACGGTCGTGTCAGCATTCCGGCACCCGCAACTGCTGAATTGCTGACTGGAATACCACTCGCTAAGTCGACAGTAGACGCGGAATTGACAACTCCGACCGGCGCCGCCATCGTTGCAACTCTGGCTAAAGAGTTCGGACCAATCCCGGAAATGACGATGGAGACCATTGGATATGGAGCTGGCGATCGTGATCTGGAAGAGCAACCCAATGTATTGCGATTGATCGTCGGTCAGACGGATAACTCAAACTCAAATGATCAGGTTTGGATTCTGGAGACGAACTTGGATGATGTCAGCGGCGAAGTCGTCGGACATTGTGTGAAACGTCTATTGGACGCAGGAGCCTTAGATGTTTACACGACCGCAATCCAAATGAAGAAGAATCGGCCCGCTGTAAAGTTAAGCGTACTGTGCGACTCTGCCAAGATCTCATCCGTTGAACAGATAATGTTCCATGAAACTTCAACCCTCGGCATTCGCCGGTGGCAAGCCGCTCGGCACAAGTTGGTGCGTCGTGAGTTTTCTGTCTCGACACGCTGGGGAGAGATTGCCGGCAAGCTGGCGGAACTTGGTGATGGAAAACTCAGCTTTTCTCCGGAATACGAATCATGCAGAACGATCGCAGAAGCGAAGGATTTAGCACTCGAAGAAGTGTTCAATGCCGCACGTAATGCGTTTGCCAAATCGCAAGGCGATTAGGGAACGACACGATAACGGGTTCGTAGTCCGTCGTAGTAAGTTTCAATTCGTGGCTGGCTCGGCTGAGCAGGCTGTGTATTGGTAGGTAGTTGCCTTCCGGATTGACCGAGAAACGTGAAAGTATCGACGTTTCCGATCGAAGAAAAGAACGGCTGCGCGCTAACGCGAACATGCCGCCGATCAGGTGAAATCACAGCAGAAGCACCGAGTTGGGCTCCTTGCGGCAGCCAAGTAACAACGGGCGCAAAACCAGTGGGGCGACGACCATACTGCCGGGCTAGCAACTGCTGCCGGTAGCGACGTTCAAGGTGCTCGCGATACGCTCTCGCTTGTTCAAGCTCAAGTTGTGCTTGTTGCAAGATCTGCTCGGACATGGCCTGCCGCCGTGTAGTGTAGTGCGTATAAAGCTCGTCGATCTCACGAGCTGACATTCGCGCGAGTTTGTCCACCACCTCTCGTTTGTGACTCTCCGACCGAAGACTTAGTACAAGAACATCACGAAGATGGTCTCGCTTTTCGCTCATCGTTAGTGGACGCGCTTCGCGAATCGTCTGCGCAGAAAGATAGGTAGTGGAAAGAAAGGGAAGAAGCAACAGAGTGGCGGTGTAGATTGGGCGCATAAGATCACTCCCTATTCCAATTAGTTTTCCCCGCCACCACTATTTGTAGCAGTTTGCCCAAGAAAAGGCAACTTGTCCGCGCTTCGTCGCGGATTCCGTTAAACTTTCGGCAATTGCCACGGGTCGCGTCGTTCGTAGTCTAGCCAACCGTTTGCCTGCTCGTCGTCAACGAAAGTCCAGTTTTTGGGATCCCAGCGTAACTTGCGCTCGTGCCAATAGGCCAAGTTACCGAGATGGCAGACGGTAACGCTGCGGGCACCGATCTCGACATCCGCAACTGGACGCTTTCGGCTTCGGATGCAATTGATCCAATCACGATGATGCCCCGGAGATTCATAAAGATGCACCTCGTCGTCAGCGAGCGGCTCCTTGATCGCGTCTTCTGGATCGGCACTCAAATGACCGCGGTCGATTCGAAGTGTTCCATCGGATCCTGTGAAAGTGCAGCCGCTGGGACCACCGTGAATCATTTCAACACCATTAGCGAAGACGTATCGAACACCTTTGCCGTTTGATGGATCATCCGGCGGAATAATCTCGACTGGGCCGGAGTCGTCCATTCCCAACGCCCATTGAGCGATGTCGTAATGATGTGCACCCATGTCAGTATGCCCACCACCCGAATACTCACGGTAGGCTCGCCATTGCGGCCACGGTTTTGAAATGCCGCCGCGGGCACTGAGGATCGAATTGTAAGGCCGTTTTGGGGCTGGTCCTAGCCACATATCCCAATCGAGACCAGCCTCAAGTTCCTCTTCAGGCAAATCACACCACTTACTCGGACCGCCGACGCCGACTGTGACCTGTTTGATCTCTCCGATACGACCACTACGGATGAATTCGCACGCCTTGCGAAACGGTCCGAAGACGCTGCTCCGTTGTTGGCTGCCTGTCTGGAGTACGCACTCGTGCTGACGAACTGCGTCAATACATCGCTTTGCTTCGGCAATCGTCAACGTCAGCGGCTTTTCACAGTAAACGTCTTTGCCAGCTTTGCATGCTTCGACGATTGGGATCGCATGCCAAAAGTCGGGCGTAGCGATTAAAACCGCGTCGATGTCTTTTCGTTCAATGACCTTGCGAAAGTCGTTGTACTCGTCGCAGCCTTTGTAGTCCGTTCGCTCGCCGTATTTATCTTCGACCCGTTTCTTGGCCATATGACGCCGAGTCGTATCCACATCACAAACCGCCAGGATCTGCACGTCGTCAAAGCCCAACAGCGTGTTCATGTGATAACCGCTGCACATTTTGCCGGTACCGATTAGCCCGACTGTAATTCGTTCACTAGCCGGCGCGCGTCCGTCACGTCCAATTGCACTGCTGGCAATCAATGTCGGAATGGCGATAGCCGTAGAAGACTTCAAGAAAGAACGTCGCGAAATTTGGTGTCGAGATTTAATCAATGCACATCTCCAATTGATGCTTTAGACGTGTTTGTATAAGTGCCGCCAAGCCGGCAGTATACGCTCGATTGTGGGTCGTTTGAATCCATCTAGTGTTTTTTCTTATCTGGGTCCTGTAACAATTGTCCGCTACATACGCTTGGAAAAGCAACAGAGTGGCAACCAAATGCTGAACTTGAGAAGCCGCACGACATTATCAACTGCTATTACATTGCAAGAAGACAAAAGAGAGTTGCTCCCTCTCTTTGTTCGTTTGGCTAGGTGAAGTTGCTGTCACCAAACGCCATAAAAAAAAGCCGGTCCGCTCACAGCGGCCCGGCTTTAATTTCTTCTGGACAAGGAAAACGGTAACCAGTTACCGCACTCCAAGAATCCGTTATGTCCACTGACGATTCGCACTCGTGACAAACTCATCCAGTTCTTCACCTCGACGCGACATCTTCGCAACTTGGTAGACTTCAAGCGCGGCAGTAAACGCATCGCTTCCAGCAGCGTCGATTAGTTGATCGACAACCTGAGCCAGATCATGCAGTTCTTTTTTGATCGGCTCCAAAGCTTCGAGCAGTTGTGTATCTCGTTCGAACTCTTCCACGTCAAATGAGCGAGGAAGCATGTCGGAATTGTTTGTGGCGAGCGCCAATGCTGTTGCAACAAACTTCCGGCTGCTTTCCGTCAGGCGACATAACGACCGCTCGCCCGACAATTCGGCAGCAAACGAAAGACGGTGTTTAATGTCCTCGAACGCTGTCAGAATGAACTCACGATCCTTTTCAGAAAGCTTACCGGAAACGGTGTTGGTTTGCAGTGCATCGGAAGTTGGACTTTGGGCGACAGGTTCAAACTGCTGTTCGGGTGCCGGAGCCTGACTAACGGTCTCTTCGTCTGGCGTTTCATCGCCTGACAGTTCCCAAGCGGATGTGTCGTCAACTGCCTCGACTGTCGTCGTTCCAGCTGATTCTGGAATGGCTACTGGCTTCTGTTCAGCAACCGCCTCTTGGGTGACAGGCTCTTGGATGACAGACTCTTGGATGACAGACTCTTGGGAAACGGGTTCTTCCGCGGCCATGTCAGGCCATGGATTTGGAGCAACCTCCGGAATATCAGGAGTCGATTGAGCAGGCTGAATAGGGTCCGCAGCATCCTCAATCAATGCGTTGTCGTCCAGCAGGAAGTTATCTTCAAAATCGTTGGATGGTTCGGGATCGGGCGGGTTGTCCGACCATTCAAATGGATTACTCACGGTTTGGCCCTTCCGGATGTTGAGGATGAAGTGATAGGCACTACGCGGAGTCGCACCCCGGTTTTGTAGAGTTGCCATAGTAGTCATTCAAATATCAAAGGATTCTATTGTCAATAAGCACGCACTCTTCGGTCACTTCCAGGCCCGTAACATCGCGCTAACTTACCTAATCCGAACCGTAACATCAACTCTCCTGCTCTTGGGACACAGCTTCGATCGTCTCGATAGCTGAGTTCATGCTCTCGTCCATTGACGGTACAGTCATTGACGGCGCGAGAAGTCTTGTCATTATCAGCAGGCAAAACATTGCG
>Ga0224508_10003852_pt1 | contig 12349 bp, 10 predicted proteins | sample SF_Jan12_sed_USG_4_FD_170157 | JGI IMG/M metagenome (GOLD analysis project Ga0224508, IMG submission 170157) | Sediment microbial communities from San Francisco Bay, California, United States - SF_Jan12_sed_USGS_21 | ecosystem: Environmental > Aquatic > Marine > Sediment | place: USA...
CTTCCATATAGGCGAGCCCCTGCACCGCGCCCCGGTGCCGATTCGCCCAGTCAAAACCCAGTGCCGAGCCCCAATCGTGAATGACGAAGATGACATCGGCGCCGATCCCGAGGCGCTCCAGAAACGCATCGAGATACTCCCGATGCTGGAGGAATGTGTAAGCCTCCGGGCCGCTGGTCTCCAGCTTGTCCGAGTCTCCCATGCCGATCAGGTCCGGCGCGATACACCGACCGAGATGGGTCACATGCGGGATGATGTTGCGCCAGAGGTAGGACGACGTCGGGTTGCCGTGGAGGAATACGACGGGGTCCCCCTCACCCTCCTCCACGTAGCTCAGGGTGCGGCCAAGAACCGTCGTCTGTTTTTTTTTGTCGCGCGCCGCAGCCGCCATGTTTAACCGTCCTCAAACACCGATCTGTCGATCGGCGCCTGGCATTATACGCGGCCACGGCTGCGCAGATGCCGACCGCTCTGGCCCGGGGAGGCGGCCGATCGCTCCCAGGCAAGCTGCTCTGAGGTAGAATCGAGCCCATCGAGACGGGACCTGAAACCCGCGGGGGAGGCCAATTCCATGACGATCAAGAAACTGACCGCGCTGCTCGTACCGGTCGCAGTATTCCTCGGAGCGAGCCCCCCGTCCCAAGCACATCACGCTTTCAGCACCGAGTTCGAGGCCGACCTCCTCGGCGAGGTCGAGGGCCGGGTGACGGAGGTCCTGTGGGCGAACCCACATATCCGCTACGGTGTCGAGGTCGCCCTCGCTGATGGCTCGACCGAAGAGTGGTTTCTGCAACCGCCGGGGAATCTTCCCAGCTACCGGCGGGAAAACTGGTTCGAGGATACGGTGCAGGTCGGCGACATCGTCAGGGCGACCGGGAATCTTGCCCGCGGCGGCCTGAAGAAGCTCCACGCCGACTGCATCTACCTGGAAAGCGGCAGGCGCCTGGGGCGATGCGTTAGCGCCGGTACCGTGACCGAGATCACGGCGGACCCGGATGTCGATTACACGCTAGGTCGTAACGATTACGAGGTTGACGTCAGCGGTTACTGGGTCAACCGCTACAAATTCCGCCCCACCGTGGACGACTTCGAGCCCAAACCAATGCCGCATACACAGGAGAGCAGAGCCGTCTACGATTCTCGGGAGTTCGGTGATGATCCCGTCCTGCGATGTCTGTCACCCGGCTTGCCACGGATCTTCGGCTCACCCTACCCGATGGAGATACTGGACGGGGGGACGCACTATTTCATGCTGTTCCTTCAGAACAATACGCCACGCTGGGTCTGGATGGACGGTCGGAGCGCACCGGAGGATCACCCCGTGACCTCCATGGGTTTCTCGGTGGGTCGGTGGGAGGACCGGACGCTGGTGATCGAGACGACTCACCTGGCCCCGGGCTGGCTCGACGGCTCGGGTTATCCGATGTCCGGCGGCGACGGCACCCGGGTCGTCGAGCGTTGGGTGGTCGCGGAGGACGGCTTGACGATCGACCGGTCCATGACGATACACGACGATCTTTACACGGAGCCCCTGGTCCGCACCCGTGGCTCACAACGCTCAGCGCCCGACGGGCTGATCGAGAGTCCGGTGTGCGACCCCAACGGCCACTATCGTGATCTCTACGAGCAAGGACTGCTGGAGGAGCAGCTCTACGGGCAGTGACGGCAGGGGACTCTCTCAGTCGACGAATTCCAGGGAGTCCCTGTCCAACGCCAGCCGCCGCCTGCCTTCCCGGCCGAGGTCTCCGGATACCCTGATGCGATCCCCCACCTCGATCGTCTCCTCGGTCCAGCCGGAACGCCTCATGACGCCCAGATTCGAAGCCTCCACATCCCATATCGCCGTGCTTCCATCGTCCCCGACGACCTCCAGATAATAGTGGACGTGGGGATTCCCCCAGAAGACCTCCACCACGACGCCGTCGATCGTCCCGCGCTCATCGATATAGTTGGCGTCATAGGCATGATGCCCCCATGCCAGGGAGCCGCCGAGAGCGGCCAGGCCCGTGAGTCCGAGAGAACAGAGCAACATCTTCATCTGTGATCCTCCTGAATGCTCGATGTCCTGCTACAGCCGGTTACGAGACCGCCCCCAGTACACCTCGAGCCGGCCCTCCAGATCCAGGCCCCGGTAGAACGGGTGCGGGTCGCAGGAGTATGGAGGGACCTCATAGTCGTCCGGCTGCTTCGTCCGTACCTGGTGCATCAGCGCGGGGCGCTGGTAGTTCACCGCATCATCCATGCTGAACTCGATGTGCAATCGGCCTTCATCGTCCAGGTACCATCGCTCCGTGAAAGCTGCGTCGGATGAAATCGGCATGCCGGGCGCGTCCCACACGGACTTTTTCAGCCCCCGCGTCTCGATCACCAGCGTGGCGCCCTCCCAATGACCGATGGAGTAGCCCATCGACAGGTCCAGATCGTCAACGTCGTCCGGGAAGCCCCGATCCAGGTAGACACGGCGTACCTCGTGCATGTCTTCATACAACATCACGAGCCGGTTGCCGGCGTCCAGTACCTCGACGTCGAACGGACCGTGCGACATGCGGATCATCCCATCCGACACGCAACGCAGAATCGGGTCGTCCAGGGTTGAATCGTAGGCCTCCTCGGCTGCACGCCCCGCCTCGGTCAGATCGAAGGCGGCTTTGCCGATGTAGTCCGGTTCCCCCCAGATCCCGGTCAGGTCAACCGGGGTGGGTGGCTCGGAGGCGTTGCGCTCAGGAATTCTCGTGGCTCGCCAGCCCCCCCTGTCTTCGCCGCCGTCCGTCACCGTGCCCTGGATCACGTCGTTCGCCAACAGGCCGTCCAGAATGCTGAGGTGCGTCGTGTCCCTCAAATCGTTCCAGTCCAGCTCGAAACGGATTCGATCGCCATCGAGCTCGAGCAGATTCACGGAACCTCCGTCGACGAAGAGCGCGGGGTCGTCCCCGCCATTCTCGATGGCCAGCGTCCCGTAGGCGGGCCTACCCTCATAGCCCGACTCGACCCACAGCTGCCACACGCCGACGAAGGCGCTCTCCTGCGCAGCCGCGCCGTTGTAACCGACGACGCCAGACAGCGCCATGAGGATCACAATCAGCCGTCTCGACAATCCAAGCATATTCACGCCCCCGATCCCGGTCGCTCGTGAGCGACCCATTATTATCTATATCAAGACGCTGGCAGTCCGATATCCCGCTGCTCGGCTTTACGAATGAGTAGCTCGGCGTCCCGCGGCAACAGGAGCCGGGCATCCTGTTGACGTTTCACGGCCTCTCGTACCCGCTCGACATAGCCCGCATGCGTCCCATAGCGCTCCTCGATCGACGGCCGCGGATCCGCGCCCCGCTCCGCCGCGCTCGTTGCGAACGGGAAGGACGAGCCGGTGGTGCCGCAGCCTTCGTCCTCGACCCTGCCGGCTTTGCGGTAGTTCCAGCCGGTGTAGGTCGCGAGCGGCACCTGGATATGGGTCGAGCGAATGCCGGCCAGGTCGTTGCCGTCCGCATCGACCCTCGGCACCAGCACGGTGTAGCGCGCCGTCGTGTGCCGGGTCGGCTGGGCCCGATAGTCGTTCACGAATAACTCGTTGACATTCCCGGAATAGGCCACGCCCGGGATAGACGGAAAGCCCTGTTCATCCTGGGGCAACGGAGGCACGAGGGTGCCGTCGGCAATCCTGCTGTATTGACTCGGCGGCGGCTCCCTGCCCGTGGTCACCCACTCGTGCATGGCCACCACCAGCGCGCGACGGTTCTCGCGGACCATCGCCGGATTCGGGAAATACTTGCATTCGCCCGCATCGCGCATGGCTTCGAGCTCCGCCGGCGTCTCCTCGCCCGAGAGCCCTCCCTGGTTGTGCTGCACGCTGGCCCACTGATAGATCCGAACGTTGTCGGGGATTGGAATGTCGTAGCGCCCCAGTGGGTCCGTCGTGACCAGGGAGCCACGAGCCCCCCAGAATTCGTTGGCGGTGTCGAACTGCATGATCTTCGGGCACGTCTCCGTGAGACTGCAGCGCGCGAGGATGCCGTCGACGCGTCCCGAGACTGGATCGAGCATCGTCGCGTAGGTGAAGGGGAACTGATCCCCCGGTGCGTAGTGGTCGTTCACGGCGCGCACGAAGCGCCCGGGATTCGCGAACTCATAGTTCGTAAAGGTCTTGCGGGCGCCGGTCGTCACGGGGAACGCCCCATCGAACGTGAGCCGCCCGGCGGGCTCTCGATTGAAGCCCTGGTAGATGAAATCCCTGATGAATCGACCCGGCTGGGACTGTCCCCACATCAGCGCGGTAGTGATGACATTGCGCGGCTCGCCCGCCCCGCCGAAGCGGGCAACGAGAGGGTTACGCTCGGTCGTGTCGTAGCGGAAGAACGAGGCGGCATCCCGAACGGCGGCGAAAGCGATCCCCATCACGATGGGATCCTCAACCTCGTGGACGAGATAGTAGCTGGCATCCGGCGTGAAGCCGCCGTCCAGGCAGACGTCCACGTTGCTGGGAACCGGATCAGAGGCCGCCTCGCATTTTGCGAACGACCATGACGCCCGCGGCAGGAGCTCGGGCTCCGAATGCGGCCGCGCACGACGGTAGAGCTGCGCCTCCGGCATGCTCGCAGCCACGGTTGGGTAGAGCCCACCTTCGATGCTCAGAGAGCCGGACGAGCCGCGAAGCTCCGTGGTCCTCCAGGCCCGGATCGGCGTGCCGTCCGGGTTCTTCGCGACGGGAAACTCAGCGCCGATGTGCTCCTCCGCCACACCGGGCTGCCAGCCGCTCCACACCAGGGTGTAGCCCAGCTCCAGATGGAAGCCATCCCCCATCTCCTCAGCGGTCTCCGGGAAGCCCCCGTACGCGGGCTGGAAGTCATTGACCAGGTTGAACGCGCGCTGCCGACCGCGGTTCACTGCGTCGTAGAAGATCGCCCCGTTGCCCCGGGTCATATCGAGCGGCTTGAGAACGCGAAACTCCGCGGAATACTCGACCCGGCCCTGGGCATTGCGGGGCGCCTTGTCCAGGTTGACGATCACCGCATTGTGCGAATCGGCAGGGTCGAGCTCAGCATACAACCGGCCCTCCACCCACTCGTATTGACCCGCGCCGCCGAACTCCCGGCCCTCGAAGGCGAGCTCGACGGCGTCGACCTCCACCCGTGTCACACCCGAGGTGGGTGTGGGCGAAGCCGGCGCTGTCGCCTCGGCGGCCGCCACCGGCGGAGCCGCTGCCGGTGGCTCAGCTGGCGGCTGCCCGGGCTGACAGCCAGCGGCCAACAAAGTCCCTGCCAGCACGCCGACCACCCCCGGCCTGGACCCACCCACTGATCGGTTGGCTTGCCTGGACATGGTCTTATGCTCCTTTGCTGGTGCCCCCATTGGATCTGCGGCACGGTGCAGGGCCCCCGAAACGCCCCGTGCGCATGGACACAGCATTATAGGAGTGAGTGCTGCTAGAATCGACGCCGCGGTGGCCGCCGGTCGCGGCCGGGCACGGGACACCCGGCCAGCCGTGCGCCACCGAGAAGATCGAGGTTCAAGGATGACAGATTACATTCGACCGCTGGAGGACACCGGCACTTTTCCACAGATCAGGAGGCCGACCGGTTTCGGCCGGATCGTCGAATCCATCATGCACGTGGGTCGGGACCTCCTGGCCCGGACCCGCCAGGGCACGCTCTCCGGGGACCAGCCCGCCGAGGCCCTGGGCGAGCACTGCCGCCAACTCCTCGATCATCGCGGGGAGGCCTCCGGGCTCGCGTTGGCGAACGAGATTCTCTCCGACTACCAGTTGCTCTCGGTCGATGACCGCCTGCGGTTCTTCGAGCTCCTGAACGAGCAATTCGAGCCGGACCCCCAGGCGATTACCGACGCCGCCGAGGCCTACCGGCGCGCGCCGGCGTTCGAGACGCGCTCGACCCTGGCCAAGGCCGTCGAGTCGCCGCGCCAGCGGCTCTTTCGACGGCTCAATATGGTTCCGGGCGGAACCAGCAGACTGGTGCGGATGCGCGGCGACCTCCTGGCCGTGATGAACGAACGGCCGGACCTGAGAGCCCTCGACTCGGATCTGCGCCACCTCTTGATCGCCTGGTTCAACCGGGGGTTCCTGGTGATGGATCGGATCGACTGGAACTCCCCGGCGAGCGTGCTGGAGAAGATCGTGACCTACGAAGCCGTGCACGAGATCAATGGGCTCGACGATCTGCGCACCCGCCTGGCGGAGGACCGCCGCTGCTTTGCGTTTTTTCACCCCGCGATGCCGGACGACCCGCTGATCTTCGTCCAGGTGGCGCTGACCGACGGTCTGGTGGGTGCGGTCGGTCCGTTGATCGCCAGGGAGCGGGAGATCACGAACGTTCGAGAGACCGACACGGCGCTCTTCTACTCCATCAGCAACTGTCACGACGGGCTGCGGGGCATCAGCTTCGGCAACTTCCTGCTCAAGCAGGTCATAGAGGAGTTGCGCCGAGACTTGGAGAACATCAAACACTTCGTCACACTCTCCCCCGTCCCGGGGCTTTGCCAATGGATCACGGAGATCTCCCTCGAGTCACTGCCCAATGGCGTGGGGAAGGACATCGGCGCCGTCCGGGAGATCCTGAACGCTCCCGGGCCGTTGGATCTCGCCGAAGTCACGGACGACATACGAACGAGCCTGCTGCGGCTCTGTGCGCACTATCTCCTGAACGCGAAACACGACGGGCAGCCCGTCGATCCGGTGGCGCGATTCCACCTGAGCAACGGCGCGGCGCTGGAACGCATCCACTGGAAGGCCGACTGTTCCGCCTCGGGCCTGCGTCGCTCGGCCGGCATCATGGTCAACTACGCCTATCGGCTGAAGGACATCGAGAAGAACCACGAGGCGTATTTCGCCGATGGGGAAGTCGTCACCTCCACCGAGGTTCGAAAGCTCGCCCAGCCGCGCTGAAGGGCACGCCCCGACTCCATCTCGGCCTACGGGTTCACATAGGTGGTCTTGGTCGCGGTATAGAACTGCGCGGCCGCCTGACCCTGCTCCCTCGGACCGAAGCTCGAGTTGCGACGCCCGCCGAAGGGCACATGATAATCGACACCCGCCGTCGGCAGGTTGACCATCACCATGCCTGCTCCGGAGTGACGCTTGAAGTGGCTCGAATGCTTGAGAGAGGTCGTGCAGATCCCCGCCGACAGCCCGAAGTCGGTGTCGTTGGCAACGTGGAGGCCTTCTTCGTAGTCGCGCACCCGGATTACGGCAGCGATCGGACCAAACATCTCCTCCCGGTTGATACGCATGGCGTTATTCGTCTCGGTGAAAAGCGTCGGCGCCAGGTAGAAGCCCTCCGTATCGCGCTCGAGCCGAGAACCCCCGGTGACCATCTCAGCACCCTCGGAACGCCCGATATCGATGTACATCATGTCCTGATCCAGCTGTCCATCATCCACCACCGGTCCCATCTGGGTGCCGGGCTTGAGCGCGTTATCGACGACCAGGCTCTCCATCCGCTCCACGAGACGAGCTACGAAGCGCTCGTGAATGCCTTCCGTCACGATCAAGCGGGAGGAAGCGGTACAGCGCTGACCCGTCGAGTAGAAGGCGCCGTTCATGGCGCATTCCACCGCCGTCTCCAGATCCGCGTCGTCCAGCACGACCAGCGGATTCTTGCCCCCCATCTCCAACTGGATCCGCGCCTGGCGCTCTGCGGTCTTGACGAGGATCGAACGCCCGGTGGCGACGGAGCCCGTGAACGAAACCGCATCGACGAGCGGCGATTGGACGATGGCCTCGCCCACCTCTCGCCCGGAACCCATGACCAGGTTGAAGACACCGGCCGGCACGCCCGATTCCGCAATGATCCGGGCCAGGGCCTGCGCACTCGCCGGCACCAGGGCGGCGGGCTTGAAGACCACCGTGTTGCCATAGGCAAGCGCGGGCGCGATTTTCCACGCCGGTATGGCGATCGGAAAGTTCCAGGGCGTGATGATGCCGACCACGCCCACCGGCTCGCGCGTGACCTCGACCGCCACGCCCGGGCGCACGGAGTCCAGGCTGGCCCCGGCGATGCGCACGGCCTCGCCGGCGAAAAACTTAAAAATATGTCCGGCACGCTCGACCTCGCCCATCCCCTCCGCGAGCACCTTCCCCTCCTCGCGGGACAGCAGCGTCCCGAGCTCCTCCTTGCGGGAGAGAATCTCGTTGCCGATACGATCGAGTATCTCGGCCCGCCGATGGATCCCGCTCTCCCGCCACGTTGCGGCCGCTTCCCGCGCCGCGCCGATCGCCTCGTCCGCCTGCGCTCGATCCGCCGCCGCGAACTCCCCGACGCAGTCACTGGTATCCGAGGGATTGAGGTCTGCGACGACGGCGCTCCCCTCGACCCAGCTTCCGCCGATGTAACTCTTATTCACCTGCATTGACCTCGACCTCTTTAGATGATGTGTTCGTTCGCCGGACTCGAGTCAGTTTCGCTTGGCCGACGACTCACGAATCTCGCTGAGCGATTGCCCGGGCGTCAGGGCCTCCGGATCCACCCGCAGCTCGAGTATCGCCGGCTTGCCGCTGGAGCGTGCACGCTCGAATGCCGCGGGGAATTCCTCGGTTCGCACCACGGTTTCGCCGTAGCCCCCGAACGCGTGCGCGTACGCCTCGAAATCCGGGTTGATCAAATCCGTATTGGAGACCCGGCCCGGGAAGTGGCGCTCCTGGTGCATCCGGATCGTGCCAAACATGCCGTTGTTGATCACGAGACACACCACGTTCGCGCCGTATTGGACGGCGGTGGCGAACTCCTGGCCGTTCATCAGGAAACAGCCGTCACCCGCGAAGGCGACGACGGTGCGCTCCGGATGACGGAGCTTCGCCGCGATTGCTGCGGGCAGCCCGTAACCCATGGAGCCGGCGGTGGGCGCGAGTTGCGTCCCGAACTGGCGATGCCGGTAGAAGCGGTGGATCCAGACGGTGTAGTTCCCGGCCCCGTTGGTGACGATGGCATCCGGTGGCAACGTCTCGCTCAGGTATGCGATGACATCGCCCATCTGGACGTCGCCGGGGGTCGCCGTCGGGGTGCTGTGGGAACGATAATCGGCGTTGGCGGCCGCCGCCCAGGCGGACCAGCGGCTGCCGTCCGCCGGCGGCAGCTCGGCCAGGGCCGCAGCCATGGCGCGAGGATCCGCGTTAATCGCGAGCCGGGCCTGATAGACCCGTCCCAGCTCCTGGGGGTCGGCGTGGACATGGATCAGCTTCTGCCTCGGACACGGGATGTCGAGGAGCGTGTAACCATTGGTCGGCACTTCCCCCAGCCGGGCACCGACGGCCAGGATCAGATCCGCCTCGCGTATCCGCTGTGCGAGCTTCGGGTTGAGCCCGAGCCCGAGATAGCCGGCATAGAGTGGATGAGCATTGTCGAAGTAGTCCTGACGGCGAAAGGAAGCGACGACGGGCAGCCCGGAAGCCTCTGAGAACGCGCGCACACAGGCGACGGCAGCGGCGTCCCACCCCCCACCGCCGAGGATCAGCAGTGGGCGTTCGGCGTCGCTCAACATCTCCTGCACCGCTCCCATGGCTTGCGCGCCGGGGCTCGCCCGCAACGTGTCGCCCCGCTCGGCATCCTCGACTTCGGCGGTCTCGCTCAACATGTCCTCCGGAAGCGCGAGCACCACGGGTCCCGGTCGCCCGGCCGTGGCGACGGCGAAAGCTCGAGCCACCAGCTCCGGAATCCGCGCCGGGTCATCGATCTGCGCGACCCACTTGGACAGCGGTCCGAACATGTGCCGGAAATCGACCTCCTGGAAGGCCTCCCGCCCCATCATCCCCCGGGCAACCTGGCCGACGAAGAGAATCAAGGGTGTGGAGTCCTGATGGGCGATGTGTATCCCCAGGCTGGCGTTGCTCGCCCCGGGCCCACGCGTCACCATGCAGATTCCGGGCCGCTGCGTGAGCTTGCCCTCGGCCTCGGCCATCATCGCCGCACCCCCTTCCTGGCGGCAGGCGAAAAAACGCAGCGCCTCCCGGCGATCGTGCAGCGCATCCAGGAGCGCCAGGTAGCTCTCGCCGGGAACGCCGAAGATGTGGCGCACGCCGTGCACGAGCAGCTGATCCACCAGGATCCGCCCGCCTGTTCTGGGCTCATGCGTCATGCAGACGGATCTCCCGGCCAGCGGGTCTGAGCGGAACGAACCCGGGGCGCAACGCCGCAACGCTTCAGCCACGACGCGCTCGCCAGCACGACCAGGCAGGCTATCACTGACAGCGCGGGGGTCACCGGGACCCCGTCGGACTGGGTCATGCTCTTCTTCCTCGACATGCCGGTCTCGCCGACCGGATGCTGAACGCGGGCTAGCCGGGGCCGAAGGCCTCGACCGTAACCGAGTCCTCCAACGCTTCGTAACGATGCTCCACGTACGCCGGCACGACGACGAGGTCCCCGGGCTCCAGGGTAAACTCGCGCGCCCCGCTGAACGCCTTGAGCCTTCCCTCGACCAGCAAGACCACGAGCTCATTGGCGTGGTTGTGGGCTATCGTCGAGGTGCCGGCGGGCCATTCGACCCGATTCAGACCGACGGTTGCGCCGGCAATGCGGCGGCTCACCCGCCCGTCCTCCGAATTTCGGGCTTCAAGCCGGTCCAAGGCATGGAAAGTCATCTCGGGCTGGGTGACCTGGGAGGTGCCCGGGTAAGGGAATGTCACGACAAAGAACGATGCAACTGCAACGATGAGTCTGTTCATGGCGACTGATTGCTCCTGGCGTTCTCGCAGCGTGTTGATTCTAGGGTGGTGGCGGAAGGGCTTTTGTCTGCGAGCCGACCGGCAAAGTAGCACCCGGCGCCGCGGGCTTCAACGTGGGGCGCGGACGACAGACCTCTAGGTCGTGTTATCCCGCGGCACGCCTTCTGGTAAGCTGCGGATCTTCCGAACCCAACCGGATCGTACGACGATGCTCACACGACGCGACTGGCTCAAGCACACCGCCGCGACCGGCGCGGCCCTCTGTCTGCCCGCTCGGCTGCTCGCGCAGGCGCGCGCACCGATGCACGCCCGGAGGATCCCCTCCTCCGGCGAGGAGCTGCCCATCATCGGACTCGGGGGCTCGGCGACCTTCCAGCGTCTGGCCGCGAGCGGGGACTGGGACCCGTTGCGGGACGTGTTCACGACGCTACTCGAGAACGGCGGCAGGGTCTTCGATACGGCGGAAGCCTATGGGGCCTCCGAGGAGGTCGCGGGGCGGCTGGCCCAGGAGCTCGGCATCGAGGAACGGCTCTTCTGGTCGACGAAAGTCAACTCCGCGCCCGATGGCCGCGGTCCGTCCGATCCCCCGGTGACCCGGCGGCAGATCGCGGACTCCTTCGAGCGCCTCGGTAAAACACCCATCGACCTGATGCAGATCCATAACCTGGGAGACATCCCGACCCAGCTGCCCATGGTGAAAGAGCTGAAGGAAGAGGGCCGAGTGAGATACATCGGGATCACCTACGACACGCCGGACCGTCACCACGAGCTCATCCAGGCCATGCGGGACGAGACCCTGGATTTCATCGGCATCGATTACGCGGTCGACAATCCGGTGGCGGCGGAGACGATTCTCCCGCTCGCCCAGGATCGGGGGATCGGCGTCATCATCTACGCGCCGTTCGGACGCACACGGCTCTGGAGCCGGGTCGCCGGACGCCAGGTGCCGGAATGGGCCCAGGAGTTCGACGCCACCAGCTGGGCACAGTTCTTCCTGAAATATGTGATCGCCCACCCGGCGGTCACGGTGGTCACACCCGCCACCAGCAAGCCCGCCAACCTCATCGACAATATCGCGGGCGGAACCGGCCGGCTGCCGGACGAGCCAATGCGCCGGCGCATGGAAGAGTTGGTCGCGGCGCTCCCGGCGGCACGTTAGAGAGGGGCCTCAGCCCCCGATCATCCAACCGATCACGGGCTATCTCGGGACCTACCGTGACGCCGAGTGGCCGGGCATGACGAAATTCGGCGATACGAGGCTCTTCGCGTGGATCGCGACAACCTTCGACACGACCTGGGAGCCGTTCGAGGTGCGGCTCGATTTCGTGCGACGGGACGCTGCTGCGGATGCTGCCGAACCGGTCTAGAATGGCAAGCTCTCTCGAGGGAGGATCATGATGTTTCGATACTTTCGCCGTTACGCGGCTATTGCGATGCTCGCCTGGGTCCTACCCGGCTGGGCGCACCATTCCCACGGCAACTACGACCTGACCCAATACGAGAATCTCGAAGGCACGGTGACGGAGGTCCACTGGATCAATCCGCATACCTGGATCTACCTGGAAGTCATGGACGCCGACGGAAAGGCCACGATATGGACACTGGAAGGCGGCGGGATCAACGCACTCACCCGTCGTGGCTGGACGCGCGACAGCGTCCAGGTCGGCTACAACATCTCGG
>Ga0224508_10003853_pt1 | contig 12338 bp, 16 predicted proteins | sample SF_Jan12_sed_USG_4_FD_170157 | JGI IMG/M metagenome (GOLD analysis project Ga0224508, IMG submission 170157) | Sediment microbial communities from San Francisco Bay, California, United States - SF_Jan12_sed_USGS_21 | ecosystem: Environmental > Aquatic > Marine > Sediment | place: USA...
CACGTGCCCGTCGCCGCCGGTGTTGATCGGGCGTTGCAATTGCAGATAGCGACGATCGATCACCTGGACGGGTATTTCGCGGCACTGCTGCCCGCGCACAGTGACGGGTCAGGGGGCTACGGCGGCTTCTTCGATGTCATGCTGGCCGATGAACTCGATGCGGATGCCATTCCCGACATCGCACGCGCGACGGCCGAGGCGGGTGTCTGGAACGTGCCGACCCAGGTGCTTGTCGAAGTGCGAGTTAACGCAACGCCCGTGACTGAACTCCGCAATCGACCGGGCATGCAGTACATGCCCGAAGCGACCTTGGATCGCTGGGTTGCCAGCAAGGAAACCTTGCTGGCCGAGCGGGATTTCAGTCCTGAAGTTGCCGAGCGGGCCATTCAGCTGCGGCGGCAGCTGATCCTCGAACTGCATAATGCAGGCGCTGGACTGTTGCTCGGTTCGGACTCACCGCAGGTGTTCAATGTGCCAGGATATTCGATTCACGACGAACTCGACACACTGGTAGCCGCCGGTTTGACACCCTATGAAGCCCTGCGGACCGGCACAGTCGCGGTGGCCGAGTTCCTCGGCAGTAATACCGGTGTCATTGCGGTTGGGCGTGAGGCCGACATGGTTCTCCTGGATGCCAACCCGCTCGATAAGATCCGCAATGCACGGCGCATTCATGGCGTGGTTCTGAGAGGAACGTGGCACTCGGCGGACTCCCTTGAAAAACGCCTGTCCCGGTACGCCATCAGCGACCAGTAACAGCGCTAAAGGCTTGATTTTATTGGATCATACCCGTGTGATTGCGGCCTTCACAGGCGCCTGCGAGCGCGTCAATGGGGAGCCTGTTCACCATCTGCTAAACTGACCGTTATCCATGGATTCAGGGCAAACGGGAGACGGAATGAAACTGGTGAAGCATCTGCTCGATTCGAAAGGCAGGGAGATCATTTCGATCGTCCAGGACGCGTCGGTTTTCGATGCGATCAAGCTTATGGCGGACCGGGGGGTTGGTTCGTTGCTGGTCATGGACGGGGAAGCCCTTATGGGCATCGTTACGGAACGCGATTACGCACGCAAGGTAATCATCAAGGGACGTGCGTCGGAAACCACCCCGGTTGCTGACATCATGACCACTGAGCTGATTACCACCTCTGCCGAAAAAACCGTCAACGACTGCATGACCCTGATGACCAGGAAGCGCATTCGGCACTTGCCTGTACTGGATGGAGTCAGGGTTGTCGGCATGATCTCGATCGGCGATCTCGTGGAGGCCATCATCTCGGACCAGCAAGCAGAAATCGAACAGCTGGAGCAATACATCAGCGGGTAAAGTCCCATTTACTGGTAGTGAAAATACGGCACATAAGTTTCTGGCTTGTTTTCGTCACAGCGGTCCTGTTATTGACGTACTCGCAGCTTGCTGCACAAAGTGAATCAAAAACTGTTATCGGGCCGCGTAACGTACTGCTGGCCGATGGTGCAGATGCCCTGATCGCCGGCGATGCCGAGGAAGGTGTTCGTTTGACGATCCAGGGACTGGATATGGCGCAGGGTATGCGCGAGCGAAAAATCGGTCATGCCAACCTTTGTGCGGGCTACGTCATGCTCGGTGAGCCCGGCCGCGCACTGGCGCATTGCAACTGGGTACTTGAACGCGACCCCAGGCACTGGCGCACCTACAACAATCGAGCCATCGCGTACTTGCGAATGGAACGTTTCGAGGAGTCGGCAGCCGATATCGCGCGCGGGCAGGAACTGAAACCAGGCTCGAGAAATCTCAAGATCGCAAAAGGCATGTTGCTCGATGAGACGGATCCGGTAGTGCCCAGCGTCGAAGTCGACGAACGCCGCAGCGCGATGGACGAGGGCGGTGAAGAACATCCTGAGGAATAGTGCGGCCCTCACGCTGGCCCTGGTGTTGGCGGCCAATGCCGATGATCCCGCCGGCGTCGCCAGGGTCGATTCCCAGACCGATCGTGTGCCGCTGCAAACCGTTATTCCCGAGTACCCGGAGACAGCGCGCAGGGACCGCGTCGAAGGTGATGTCCAGGTCTGTTTCAATATCTCGCGAGATGGCTACCCGCGGCGTATTGCGGTTCGCCACAGCACCAACCGGCTCTTTGAGAGGGTGGCGATGAAGGCAGTGCGCCGATCGACCTGGCAACCGCTGTCAGACACGAAAGAACTGTCGGGAATCAAGGCCTGCCGGACGTTTAGATTTTCCCTGGTGCCTCTCGAAGAGGAGGAAGCAGGTCAAGCATCCGAAATGCTGCCTCTTCGATCGTTGTTCCGAAGCTGATCAGTCCATCCTCGTGGCCGGCCATAACTGCAACGCCTGATTCACGCAGGCCCTCCATTCGGTAGAGCCTGTCGAGTTCCTCGGCCATGTCGGGAGTACCATAGGCAATATCCGGACTGGTGGTCGGAAGCTCGCCGAGATGGCGCTGCCAGAGTTCAGGGCTGTGCACGTGCACGACTGCACCGATCGCGTCGCCCAGTGCGTAGATTGATGCGTGTGTCATGGCTTCCGACGAGGCCTGAATGGGTCCGCTGCACCTGACTATGTTGGAGCGAATATCGCAATCCGTGACCAGCGAGTAATGGCTTTCGTCCGTGACCGGCAAATGACCGGTTTGCGTGCCGCTGATCAGGAAAAGCCCGCTCGAGCCTCGACGCACACTGATATTGCCGTAACCAACGCCATGCTCTTCGTATTCGCCGATCAGCCCGGCTTCATACAATGGTCTTCGCCAGCAATCGAGGTCTCTTGCGGCGGTCACATGGGTTGCAGGCCCGGGCGTCCAGTGGCTCTCGTACTTGATATAGCCTTCGTCGAGCGTCACGAGCCCCGCCTTTCGGGAAACAGCTCCAGCAAACCCTGTTCCGATGCAGCGCAGATGCCGCGCTCGGTTATCAGCCCGGTCACAAGCCTGGCGGGAGTTACGTCGAATGCGAAGTTACTGACAGGTGTATTGTCGCTCGTCGTACAGACCCGAGTGGGCTTGCCGTCGCTGATGCCGTAGACGTGACTGACTTCCTCCGGGTCGCGTTCTTCGATCGGAATTTCAGCAATGCCGTCGCGGCTGTGCCAGTCGATCGTCGTGGAAGGCAGCGCGACGTAGAACGGAAGATCATTGTCGCGCGCCGCGAGTGCTTTCAGGTAGGTGCCAATCTTGTTGGCAACGTCGCCGCAGCGCGTGGTTCTGTCAGTCCCTGTGATAACGATATCCACCATGTCGTGCTGCATCAGGTGGCCGCCGGCATTGTCGACGACCAGTGTATGCGGGACGCCGCTTGCTGCGAGCTCCCAGGCCGTTAGTTGCGATCCCTGGTTGCGTGGCCGTGTTTCGTCCACCCAGACATGCACATCGACACCGCGTTGTTGTGCGATGTAGATCGGGGCTGTGGCCGTGCCGTAGTTGATCGTGGCGAGCGATCCGGCATTGCAGTGGGTAAGTACGTTGACCGTCCCCCCTTGCTTGCGTCTTGAGATTTCCTCGAGCAATGCGACGCCGTGTTCGCCGATGCCGCGACTGATCTCGACATCTTCGTCACAGATCGCCTGCGCATCACTGCGAATGCGTGCCACGATGTTTTCGCCGGGCTCATCGACGAGTCGCAGCACACGTTCAATCGCCCAGCGCAGGTTTACCGCCGTTGGCCGTGACTGCAACAGGGAATTCGCGGCAGCTCGGATGCTGCCTGGCGTCGAGTCCGTCAGTGCCGCAAGGTAGAGGCCCCAGGCGGCCGTCGCGCCAATCAGGGGCGCACCGCGCACATACATGTGGGCAATCGCGGTCTCGGCGTCTTGCCAGGAGCGCAGGTCGTGAATCCTGTATTCGTGAGGCAGCCGCCGCTGGTCGATGATTTGTACGATCGTCGGGTCGTCGGGCTTGAGCCAGATTGTCCTGAAGTTTTCAGCTGTCACGCAATGTAATCCTGCAAAGTTGATTTGCACTGCGGAGTCGAGTAGTACAACGACTCCAGACAGGAGAGTGACGTATGGGGCCGCTGGCAGGCAAGCGAATTATCGAAATGGGCGGCATCGGTCCGGCGCCGGTGTGCGGCATGATGCTTTCCGACATGGGCGCGGAGGTGATTCTCGTCGAACGCAAGGTGGACCCCGACAAGTCACCGGGCATGCTCGAAAACGCGAACACGACGATCATGAACCGTGGCAAGAAGTCGATTGCGGTGGACCTGAAGAAGGATGGTGCAACGGAGGTCGTGTTGCGGTTATTGCGTGATGCCGACGGTCTCATTGAGGGGTTCAGGCCCGGGACCATGGAGCGTCTGGGCCTGGGTCCCGACGTGTGCCTCAGCGCCAATCCAGCGCTTGCGTACGGACGCATGACCGGCTGGGGCCAGGAAGGCCCATTGTCGCAAGCGGCAGGCCACGACATTAACTATGTCGCCCTGTCCGGCGCGCTCTGGTATGGCGGTCGCGCCGACTCGCCACCGTGCGTGCCGCCTACATTGGTCGGTGATATCGGAGGTGGTTCGATGTTGCTTACCGTCGGGATGCTGGCAGCAATGTTGAACGCGCAGGCGACCGGGGAAGGGCAGGTCGTCGATGCGGCAATGTGCGACGGCTCGGCAGCGGCTACGACGCTCTTGTATGCCCTGTATCAAGGTGGCAAGTGGACATCAAATCGTCAGGACAATCTGCTCGATGGTGCATCGCACTGGTACGACACCTATGAAACCGCAGATGGGAAGTACATCTCTGTCGGCGCGATCGAACCGCAGTTCTATGCGCTGCTGCTGGACGTCCTGGGTCTGTCGGGCGATCCGGACTTCGGGCGGCAATACGACAAGCAACACTGGCCGGTGCTGAAGCAGCGATTCGCGAAGATCTTTAAATCGAAGACGCGTGCCGCGTGGTGCGAGTTGATGGAAGGTACGGACATCTGTTTTGCACCGGTCCTCGACTTCGACGAAGCGCCACGGCATCCGCACAACCTGGCGCGTGGCACGTTTACCAAGGTTGATGGCGTCACGCAGCCGGCGCCGGCACCACGCTTCAGTGCAACGCGGTCAGAGATAAAGTCGGGGTCGCCGAAAGTCGGTCAGGATACCTGTGCCGTGCTTGAAGCTCTGGGCTATTCCGCCGAGCAGCTCGCGGTATTGCGCGAGCAGGGAACAGTCTAGCCCTCGAGACCTGCCGAGAGACGTGCCGAACGCAAGGTGTTGAACATCAGCATCGTAATGGTCATTGGGCCTACGCCACCGGGTACGGGAGTAACCGCACCTGCGACCGTACACACGTCGTCGTAGTCCACATCGCCCGTCAGCTTCGACTTCATTTCACCGTCGATTTCTTTCTCGACGCGATTGATGCCCACATCGATGATCACGGCACCCGGCTTGACCCAGTCGGCCTTGACCATGTCGGGGCGGCCGACAGCAGCGATGATGATATCGGCGTTGCGGACGACGCCCGGCAGGTCCTTCGTGCGGCTGTGCGTCATGGTCACGGTCGCATTCCGCTGCAACAGCAATGCGCCCATGGGCTTACCGACGATATTCGACCGGCCGATAACGACGGCATTCAATCCTGAGAAATCGCTGCCGAGTTCGTCCTCGATCATCAGGATGCAGCCGGCGGGCGTACACGGGACGAACGCGTCGGCCGTGTGACCCGCCGTCAGCTTGCCAATGTTTACGAAGTGGAATCCGTCAACATCCTTGGCAGGCGAAATGGCCTGCGTAATCGTCTGTTCGTCCAGGTGTCCGGGGAGCGGCAGTTGCACGAGAATGCCGTGAATGGCGTCGTCGTTGTTGAGGTCGTCAATGAGTGCCAGCACGTCGTCCTGCGACGTATCGTCCGCCAGTGTGTGCTGCACGGAATGGAAGCCGCAGGCTTCGGCGCGCCGCTTCTTGTTGCGCACATAGACCTGGCTGGCCGGGTCTTCGCCGATAATGACGACTGCGAGGCCGGGCTTGATGCCGTGTTCAGCGAGCAGCGCGGCAGTCTGTTCGGCAATGGATTCAGCGAGTTGTTCGGCTTTGGCCTTGCCGTCGATTCGTTTGGCGGTCGTCATCTTGGTTGTCCATATCGATTGGAAAGCGGGCCGCATGGTAACGGCTAACGGGGGGTGGATTCTACTCGGGGAAAACCCTGATAGGGGACCAACGGTAACAGTGCGTGGATTCTAAGTTGGCAACCCCGTAACAGGGGACCACCGCTCCTCGCGGCGCGCGACGCGTCCTGGCACCGCCTCATCGTCGTAATGCATAGCCATCGGTGCCGCCAGGTCCGCTGGCGGATGCGTCAGCGCATGCGTGTTGATGATGCCGAAACAGCCGTTCGGCGTCTCGATGAGTGCACCGATGTACACACCACAGCGCCGGCACAGCAGGAAATCAGCGGTCTTGAGCCCGAAACGATAGCGCTGCAGGTGCGTTGGCTCCGAGGCCTCGAAGTCTATACTTGCAGCCGGATCCGAGGCGCTGAGGGCATCGTGCGACCGGCAGAAGCGGCATTGGCAGGCACGGATGGCCCAATTGGCTGGTGCTTCATCGCAGCGATAGTTATAGCCAATCGCCCCGCAATGGCACATTCCCCTGTACTCAGTCATCGAGCCTCCGGTGCAGCCCGAGCAACAGGCTGGCGCCTGCCAATGCTGCAAACACATGCTTGAGCGCGTGGCCACTCATCAGTTCACCGGCTGCGTAGATCAGAGCATCATAGTGCTCGACGATTTTTGCCCCGGCGTAAAACACCATCATCCCGACCAGGTAGGGGCCCATATCGCTTTGCTCACGGCGCAGAATCATGATGACCGGGACGAGCAGCATCGGCAGGAACTGGACCAGCGCGAACGGGCGCAGGTCGCCAATGCCTTGAGTCTCAGTTCGCAACCAGTACCAGACGCTGCCCGCGCCAATCAGCAGCAGGAAAATCAGCAGCCGGTTCGCCCAGGCAGCCGACAGGTACTCTCCAATGACCAGCGCGAACAGGCTCATGAAGCCGACCGTCATTGCGAGGCGGTCCCAGGCGAGCGACGCGTTGTCGGGGCCGAGGTGGTAGTAGCCCGAGCCGAACGCCGTGAGAACCAACCCAAGGAAAAAGGTGGCCCAAACGTGACGAAGCGGCCCGCCGGCCAGCGAGTTCTTCGCGAGAAAGACCAGCCCCCAGGCACCGGAAATCAGCAGCGCCAGGTTGGAAACCACATTCCAGAAATTCGGAATCCCGAGCAAGGTCCGGCTGTCAGCGAAGGCATGGTAGGCCGGGTCCTGTGCAAATGGGTTGAGAATGATCTCGAGAATACTCACCCGGGTGACTCTCCACCCGGCGGGCCCCAGAAGATCACCCATGTGGTGAAGTCGTCGCTGAAGTCGACGAAGCGGTGTTCGACGCCGGCCGGGACGAACAGGGCGTCACCCGGCGCGAAGTCGATACGCTCGTCGCCGAGGAGAAAGACGCCGCTTCCGGTGTGGACTATGTAAATTTCGTCCTGCTCGTGTGGTTCCTGATCATCCTGCCCGACGGGGCGGTAATAACCGAGTTCCATCGTGCCGTTCTCGAGCAATACACCGTACTGGCTGTCCGCAGACGCCGCGACGGCTGCCATAGCTTTTTCGGGTGTTATACGTTCTGTCATGGCTTCGGGATAGAATGCACAATCATCGAGCACTGAGCATACTAGATTGAGAGCATTCTTCCGGCATCTTCGCGGCGTTCTGGTGTTCGCCGGTTTCACCGTGAACACGGTTTTCTGGTTCGTACCTATATTCATACTTGCCATCGTGAAACTGCTGCTGCCGATACCGGCGCTGCGTCGTGGCATCACGCGCATCCTCATGGCCATGGGCGAAGCCTGGGTGGCGCTGAACTCGAGCATGCTGGCGACAGCCGGTTCCATCGACTGGCGTGCCACGGGGATCGAGCCGCTGCGCCGCGATGAGTGGTATCTCGTTTTGTCCAATCACCAGACCTGGGTCGATATTCTCGTTTTGCAGAAAGTGTTTAACCGGCGCATCCCGTTCCTGAAGTTCTTCATCAAGCAGGAGCTCATCTGGTTTCCGTTTCTTGGCATCGCCTGGTGGGCGCTCGACATGCCGTTCATGAAGCGTTATTCGGCGCGTTACCTGGCTCGCAATCCACATATGAAAGGCAAAGACTTCGAGACGACGCGCAAGGCCTGCGAGAAATTCAGGTACACACCGACATCGGTGATCAACTTCGTCGAAGGGACGCGCTTCAGTGTCGAAAAGCGTGACCGGCATAACGCCCCCTATCGTCATCTGTTGCGGCCGCGGGCGGGCGGTTTTGCCGTGGCCATGTCATCAATGGGAGAGCTTTTCGGCTCCATACTCGACGTCACGCTTACCTATCCCGATGGGCCCGCGAAGTTCTGGGATATGTGTTGCGGTGACCATGTTGAGGTCCGCGTCGTTGTGCGCGAACGACCGGTGGAATCCTGGCAGACCGAGGGCGATTACGAGAATGACCGTGAATGGCGTCGTCGTGTGCAGGATTGGCTCGGCGAGATTTGGCAAGAGAAGGACGAACTGATACAACAGACTCTCGACAACCGAGAGTCTCCATGACCGAAAGCCGCGCATACGACACGGTCGCGTTCGATGTTCGCGACAACGCGACGATGTTGTTCTTCGCAAGAACCACAGATGTCGGCGACATCAGCGACTACCTGCTGCTGATGCGAACCGTCGACGAAGAGTTCGAAGAGTCGATCTACATCGAAATCAATGAGCAGCAGTTCGGCGGGCACAACCTGATCAGGGAAGCTGCGTTGACGGGCAATATTCTGACGCTGCGATTGCACGAGCCGGCCGCAGAACTTGGCGGCATCGCCGATATTGTGTTGACCTGGTCGGAAACGACCGAGAACCTGGACAGCATTGAGGTTGGTGCGTTTCGCGTCCTGGGCGACACACTGGTCGGCGGCAACGCCTGACGACATCGTGTCCAAATCCACGTTTAACCTGTACATCGTGCGCTGTGCGGACGGCACTTTGTACACAGGCATAGCGACGGATGTAAACAAGCGCCTGGCCGAGCATGAATCCGGACCGCGCGGGGCGAAGTTCCTCCGTGGGCGCGGGCCGCTCGAGATCATTTTCTCTGAAGTTGTTGGTGATCGATCCAGCGCGTCGCAAATGGAATACCGGGTGAAACGGCTCAACCGCGCACAGAAGCTCGCGCTGGTAGAGGGTCACAGCAAGCTCGCAGACCTGGAAGCGAATCAGGTGGTTGAAGAAGACTGCGCGTAGAGAGCGATCGGTTCACCAAACTCCGGCAGGTAGATCTGCGTGTCCTGGTCCCAGGTTGCGCGAAATGCATCGAACCATTGTTCTGTCTTCAGGAGATTGCCGAGAAACTTCGGCGACGGCACGATTTCACCAAACGGCCTTGTGAAATCGTCGAAGTGAATCGGGAATACCTTGCTGGCCCCGGTACTGGTGACCGTCTCCAGCCACAGCTTCTCGGCGTAGTCCTCGTCGAGGGTCGTCAGCCCGCCAACGCTGAGCATGACGACGTCTGCGGGCACATCCTTTAGCGCACCTTCGACAAATCCCGCGCTGCCGTGGACCAGGGTCGTACCCTGAGGGTGCTCTATGACGATCGAATAGCTGCCACCCTCGCGCCATGCGCCGATGGGCTGCGGGAGGACGAGCGGCTCGTCAATGGTGCCGGGGATGGGCGTGCTACCGCGCCAGCCGATCGGCGCATGGCGCGAGGGCAGCAACCGGACCCTGAATTCCCCGAACTCATAGGTCTGCGCAAAGTCCGCCACCACGATCTGGTCCGCGGGGACGTCGGCGCCGCGAGCAATGTTCGCCGTCGACTCGGAGCCCAGGACTGATGCGCTGGTGCGGTTGGCAATAGCGCCAACATCCATGGCGTGATCGAAATGTGAGTGCACCGGGATGATGGCGACCAGCCGGCGCATGCCGAATTTGTGCAACGCGAAGTTGATGGTTGCCGCGTCGTTGACGACGGCGCGTCCGAGGACGGAGTCCCACAAGGTCGGGCGTGAGAAGAAGCCGTCGATCAGGATTTGTGTCTCGCCATCGTCAAACAGGAGTGTGGTGACGCCGAGCCAGGTCGCAGTCACCGATGCGTTGTTGTCCGTAGGTGCCGGGGGCGCAGGCCAGGCCGCGTTGGCGAGTGCCGGCCGATCACGCCAGAGCCAGGCCGTGCCGGCTGCGACGACCACGATGACTGCAACAGCGACGATTGCTCCCCGCTGTGCCCGCCGTTTCCAGGTAGCCACGGTCATGCGTCTACTGCCCGACGGCGATCCTGGCCAGGTGCCCGGTTAGCGGCGCAAGGTAATTCCCCAATGCATAGCCGAGTAGCGCCAGCAGGATTGACGCAGGTACCAGGTTCGGCCGGTGATGCGCGGCGACGATGGGTGCCGAGGCCGCGGCACCGATATTCGCGGCGGAGGCGATCGCGACACTGTGTACGTCGACGCGGAAAAGCCATGCGCCGGCGAGCATGAAAAGACCGTGTATAAAGATCCAGATGAACGCGCCGAGGACGAACGCCGGCGCGTCGCCCAGTCCGGCCACCTCCGCTCTTGCCCCCATGCCGGCCACAAAAATATAGACAAGCGCCGTGCCGAGCGCCGTCGAGTTGGGCAGCGTGGAAACCGGCGTTGTGGACAGTACAAGCGCAATCGTCGTGATGAGGAGAATGCGAGTCGTTGTTTCGGAGAAGATGCCCGCCATGCCTGGTGACGACTCGGCGATCCAGCCGGCGATGGGTGGCGCCAGCGCATGACCGAGTGCGGTTACGCCCAGCACGACGGCGGCGAGGTACAGGTATTGCTGCATCGTCGGCGCGTGATCTTCTTCGATGTGCATTGCTGCCGCTTCATCCATCGCGGCAAGGCGGTCGGCTGGAACCCGTGCCCAGCGGTTGAACTTGTCGGCATAGTCGCGAGACATCAACAGTAGCGGCAACCACACGATGTAGATGACGTTGTCGGCGACGATTGCGAGCGTAAACTGAGATTCCGGTGCGTCGAGAATCTCCTTCGTCGCCAGCATATTGGCCGTCCCGCCAATCCAGCTGCCCGCGAGTGTGCCGACACCTTTCCATGTGTCCTCGGGGAGCCAGCCGTGCACGATGATGTACGAAACGACGCCACCGACCATGACGCCGGCGGTACCCATCAACATGACCAGCACGCCCTTGCCCATGACCTTGACGATTGCAGGCACGTTGACCTTGATCAACATCAGTACGATAAAGACCGGCAATGCGTACTTACTGAGACCCGTGTATATAACCGACGAGTTCGGAATCACGGTATGACCGCTAATTGCAAGGTTGCTAAGGAAGACCGGTGTTGCGTAGATAAACAGCAGCGGTGGAATGTAATTGAATAGTCGGGCTTCGCTAACCTGCGCCAGCAGGAAGAAGAAGGCCGCGACGGCGCACAAGACGGCGAGTACGCCAATCGGTGAACTGATCAGAACAGATTCCATGCAGTATCTCTCGGGCCGGACCTGGCGACCGAGTATAAAGCATCGTGTCAGCCGAAGTTGATTTGGGCCGCGAAATCCTTGCGTGCTGAAGCGTCGCGCAGTACGGCCGAATTGACGGTCAGCCAGACTGCGTGCCAGTCCTTGATCTTGCTCGGGCCAAAGACGTGCTTCGCTACAAAACTTTCAAGCTGGCTAACGTGAATGACGTTCTTCGGTGGGGCAGACGTGAACTCGACCGAGCCCGTGAAGATCACGAGATTCTCGACCGGCACATCGGGGACGACTTTTTCGAGGGCCCGACGGCGGCCTTCGTTCTGGATGAGCGGGTTCAGGAACTTGCGGCGGTGGACGCCATCGACATTCGTCCACTGGGCTTCTTCCTCGTCACCAAAGACGATGCCGTTGAAGTGCTTGGACTGAATGCAAAGAATGCCGCCTGCCGTCAGAATGGCGTGGTCGATCTTTGCCAGGCCGCCGTAAGCGCCGGGCACGAGGAAGTCGTGCAGTACGTCCGGGCTGCGCTTTGCCAGTGCGCGTCGGATCCTGACCTGGCCGATCTTGCCCGTGATGAATTTCGCGATGTGATTTGCCGCGGAACGGAATATCAGCGTCAGTAACAACGCGCCCGCGATCGTAAACAGGAACATCGCCGGCCCGACGCTCGTGATCCCGGTCTGCGCGCCGCCTTCAGCAGCCAGCGCGGGCACTGTGACCAGCGGGGTACTGGTGATGATTCTGCGGACCGGTTTCAACATAAGACAGAGCATAATATCCCGGCCGGGAATAAATCGCGTAGCAGGTCACGTTTTCGCATTCTGGCCCGGGTAAGCGAGGTAGTAACCGTCTATTTCTGTGACGCGGACGGGTAGTCCGTA
>Ga0224508_10003854_pt1 | contig 12336 bp, 10 predicted proteins | sample SF_Jan12_sed_USG_4_FD_170157 | JGI IMG/M metagenome (GOLD analysis project Ga0224508, IMG submission 170157) | Sediment microbial communities from San Francisco Bay, California, United States - SF_Jan12_sed_USGS_21 | ecosystem: Environmental > Aquatic > Marine > Sediment | place: USA...
TTTCGGAAATATTTTTGCAGTTTGGCGCGTGAATGACGTTCCTATTAAAACAACCAAATGGTGAAATAAAAATACTGTATTCAGCTCCTCTTATTAATAAACAAAAACTTCTCTCCGCGTGAAGAGTAAATTTTACAAGCGGTCAAAGATTTTAATTCTTAAAAATTGCTAAAAAGCAGATTCCAATGAACTACGAATTAGATCATCAAGAAGTACGCGAGAGTGTCGCACGCCTGTGCGTGGATTATCCTGGTGAGTATTGGCGTGGTTGTGACCAAGAGCAGGCGTATCCTAGAGCATTTGTCGATGCGCTGACTGAAGCCGGTTATCTCAGTGCGCTTATCCCGGAAGAGTATGGCGGGTCGGGTTTGCCGATCTCCGCCGCCGCGGCAATCCTCGAAGAAATTCATCGCTCGGGCGGCAACGCTGGTGCCTGTCATGCGCAGATGTACACTATGGGAACAGTGTTGCGTCATGGTTCGCAAGAACAGAAGCAAAAATACCTGCCGGGTATTGCCGATGGTAGTTTGCGTCTGCAGGCATTCGGAGTGACCGAACCCACCAGCGGTACCGATACGACGGCATTACGCACGATGGCGCGTCTTGATGGCGATAACTATATCGTTAACGGACAAAAAATCTGGACCTCACGCGCGGAATATTCCGATCTCATGTTGTTGCTTTGCAGAACAACGCCGCGCGACCAGGTGAATAAAAAAACCGACGGTCTTTCCGTATTATTGGTGGATATGCGCAATGCACGCGACAAGACACTGACTATTCGGCCTATTCGCACGATGATGAATCATGCGACGACGGAAGTGTTTTTTGACAATATGCCGGTGCCGACGGCAAATTTGATTGGCGAACAAGGTAAAGGATTTCGCTATATCTTGTCCGGTATGAATGCCGAACGCATTTTGATTGCCGCGGAATGTATTGGCGATGCCAAGTGGTTTATCGAGAAAGCTTCCCATTATGCAAAAGAACGAACGGTGTTTGATCGTCCTATCGGGCAAAACCAGGGCATACAGTTTCCGATTGCGAAAGCTTATGCACAAATGCGCGCGGCTGAATTGATGTTGCGTGAGGCGATCAGGCTTTACGAGGACAACAAGAACCCAGGAGAAGAAGCTAACCTTGCCAAGATGCTGGCGGCGGATGCATCATGGGCGGCGGCGGAGGCTTGCCTGCAAACGCATGGCGGTTTTGGTTTTGCCGAAGAGTACGATGTCGAGCGAAAATTCCGCGAAACCCGTCTTTACCAGGTCGCGCCTATCTCGACCAATCTGATTTTGAGTTACATTGCCGAGCATGTCTTAGGCATGCCGCGTTCGTATTAGTACAATCAATCGGGGAACACAAGCTTGGAAATTGACAAACACAAACTCGGTCGATTCGTTGACGACCCGGAAAAATCCTGGACCTTGCCTGGTCATTTTTATTATGACCCGGAAATTTACATGCAAGAGCTGGAAAGCATTTTCTATCGAACCTGGCAATACGTTTGTCATGGTTCGCGACTGGCTGAACCGGGGCAATACGTTGTACGTGAAATCGGTGATCAAAGCATTGTCGTCATAAAAGACAATAACGACCTTATTCGCGCTTATCACAATGTTTGTCAGCATCGGGCGCATCGGCTGCTGGAAGGCGAGGGCAAAATTAACAATCGTATCGTCTGTCCTTATCACGCGTGGTGTTACGGTTTATCGGGTGAGTTGCAATTTGCTCGTGGCAGCGACCAGGTGCGGGATTTTCCAAAAGACGAAATTCGACTGCAAAGCGTGCGAGTGGACACTTTATGCGATTTCGTGTTCGTAAATCTTGATCCGGATGCAATACCGATGCAGGAAAAATACAAAGAACTCGAACAGGAAATACTTGCCCTTGCACCAAATGCTACAAATCTGGTTCGTTCGCACGTGCAGAACTTTTCACTCGCAGCGAACTGGAAAAACTCGGTAGAAAACTATTCCGAGTGTTATCACTGTCCTGCCCGTCACCCGTCTTTAGTGAACGGCGCAATTGATATTTCCAAATACAAAATCAATGTGTACCCGGGTTATCATCGTCACGTCACCACAGATGTGGGCGAACAACAGGGTTATCAGATAGACAAAAACGGTTCAGACGCCGCGCATGAATTCGGCAGTTGGTTATTATGGCCTAACACGGTGTTTGAAGTTTATCCCGGCGGAAATCTGACCGTGTTTAATCATATCCCTGCAGGACCGGAACAAACATTGCAGGAAACCGAGTGGTATTTCCCCAACGAAACACCATCGGCGCAAGAACGTGAGGTGATCGATTTCATCAACGTCGTGCGTGAAGAAGACATTCCGATTTGTGAAACCGTACAACGCGGGCTGCACAGTAAGGGTTATAAACAAGGCCGCTTTATTGTCGATGCCGATCGCACCGATGTCAGCGAACACGCAGTGCACGATTTTCAAGTGCGTGTAGTGCAGGCTTTACAGGAAAACTAGCAATTACCGCGGCGTACTTTGTCGCGTCTGCGTTGCATGATCGCCGCTGATATAGCTCAGTGACGGTAGAAATCTCAATGTTTGCACAAGGCAAGTCGATATACAAAAATCGGTACGGTTCCAAGTGGCAGCGGAGAATGCCAAACCCACGGGATTTGATATATGCCCGCATTTTTAACGAGTTCGCTCATAGACTACCCTGCCGCTATAAACCTTTAACCCGAATTTGAAGACAGTGAAAATTGCATTCTTTTCAAAAAAAATAACAAATCATTTTTTTAAAGATTCATTATTCAGCGGGTTATACTGCTTATGCGCCCATGGGGATATAATGATCAAGGCAATGGGTTATTGAATATTCAAAAACTGAAGAGGAGTTTTTATGTCTAAGAAATCTGATTGGGTAACACGTAGTATTTCGGATCGGGAAGCAGTCGAGAAAGTTCAAAAACTGCAGACCGCATTCGAAAGCGGTAAGATGAGCCGCCGAAATTTTATGACCGCCACCCTGGCGTTAGGCGTCTCAATGACGGCAGCGTCGGGTTTTCTAACCAAAGCGGACGCCGCGACACCGAAAAAAGGTGGGCGGCTTCGTGTTGGTCTGACCGGTGGTGCAACCAGCGATGTATTGGATCCTGGCCAAATTCTTGATCTATACATGATACACCTGCAATTTGGACAACTACGCAATAGTTTGACCGAGGTTGCACCTAATGGTGAATTAGCTCCGGAACTCGCGGAGAGTTGGGAAGCTAGTCCTGACGCAAAAGTCTGGACATTCAAAATTCGTCAAGGTGTCGAATTTCATAATGGAAAAACACTCGATTCTCAAGACGTTGTCGATTCATTGAATCATCACTTGGGTGAGGATTCGACTTCTGCCGCAAAGGGAATTCTGAGTGGCATCGTATCGGTCAAAGCGGATGGCAACAACGTTGTGGTCGAGTTAAGTGGCGGTGACGCCGACTTCCCGTTCTTGATGAGTGATTATCATCTCAATATTTGTGCGTCTAATGGTGACGGTACTATTGATTGGCAATCGGGCATTGGTACGGGTGGATATTCTCTTGTCGAGCATGATCCAGGTGTGCGCTCATTTACCAAACGTAATCCCAATTACTGGAAAGAGGGCATGGCCAACTTCGATGAAGTGGAAATTTTACAAATCGCTGATGCAAGTGCGCGAGTTAATGCCCTACGTACCGACGCGTTGGATTGTATGAACAACGTCGAAGTGAAAACCGTTGATCGTCTTAAAAACGTTGCTGGCATCGTTGTGCATTCAACCACGGGTAACAAGCAAATTACCATGCCAATGCGTACCGACACCGCGCCATTTGATAATAACGATTTTCGTCTTTCTATAAAACACATCGTTGATCGCGAACAATGGCTGAAGAAAATCGTTTATGGTTACGGCGAATTAGGTAATGACAGTCCTATCGGTCCGGCCAATATTTATCGTGCCACGACGGATGAAATTCCACAGCGAATGTATGATCCGGATAAGGCCAAGCATCATTTGAAGAAAGCGGGCCACGACAGCATCAAGATCCAATTCCATGCTGCTGAAACCGGTTTCGGCGGTGCGGTGGATGCCGGACAACTCATGCGCGAGACGGCTGCTCCGGCAGGTATCGATATCGAAGTGGTACGTGAGCCTGAAGATGGTTACTGGTCTAACGTTTGGATGCAAAAAGCGTTCTGTGCGTGTTATTGGAGTGGACGTCCAACCGAGAACTGGATTTTTTCGCAAATCTACGCCTCCGACGCGAGTTGGAACGACACATACTGGAAGCACGATAAATTTAACGAGTTTCTCGTGCAGGCGCGTGCTGAATTGGATACCGGTAAACGCCGTGAGATGTATGTCGAAATGCAACGCATCGTGCATGACGAGGGCGGTGTATGCCTGCCGTTGTTCCAGAGCGATGTCATGGCGGCAAACGACAAGCTTCACATACCGGAAGTTATCGGCGCCAACTGGGAGTTGGACGGTGCCAAGAACTCCGAACGTTGGTGGTTCGCTTAATCATGTAAGTTCTTTATCAATTCTAAAAGAGGCCGGCTTTGCCGGCCTTTTTTTCGTCATAAAAATGAATGACATAACGTACTGAAAACAAAAGGCTATTTAGATTTATTGGTATATCGTGTTTTATGTCGAAAATGTTTAAAATAATCGACATATCATGTATACGTGTCGACAAAATAGAAATTTATAAACATATGGCGCGCTTTGATACTGCGAGGCCGTACAATCAATTACCCACCTTGCCACCCACGGCGGACATAGAAAGCAAGGTCATTCTTAAGAAATGCGTGACGGCGCGCGCGGCACTGGCTGAGTTGAAACAGGCAGGCGATCTGATTCCCAATCAGGCTGTTCTCATTAATACTATTCCACTTCTGGAAGCACGAGACAGTTCGGAAATAGAAAATATTGTCACAACCGCTGACAAACTATTTCAGTTCGCGGAGATAAATGACAGTCACGCTGACTCAGCCACCAAAGAAGCTTTGCGATATCGTACAGCACTTTATCAAGGGTACCAGTCACTTAAAAAGCGACCCTTGTGTACCGCCACTGCCGTAGAAGTATGCACCACGATAAAAAACGTCCAAATGGACATCCGTCGTGTCCCCGATACCACTTTAGCCAATGATGTCACCGGCGAATCTACCTATACGCCTCCGGATGGGGAAACCTTGCTTCGGGATTTGATGGCAAACTGGGAACAGTTTATTCATAACCAAACACATATTGAACCGTTGGTGCGCATGGCTATAGCCCATTACCAATTTGAAGCTATCCATCCTTTTACCGATGGTAATGGCCGTACTGGCAGGGTGCTCAATTTATTGTTCCTCATTGAGCAGAACCTGCTAAATATCCCGATACTCAATCTGAGTCACTACATTATCCAGAACAAGAGCGACTATTATAAGTATCTTCTGCAAGTCACCACTGAACAAAAATGGGAACAGTGGATTCTTTACATACTTAGCGCCGTGGAACAAACTGCTATTTTGACACGCGAAAAAATCATCGGTATTCGAAACCTGATGCACCATACTGCTGACTTTGTTCGCGCTAAACTACCATCAATTTATAGTCGCGAGCTGGTGGAATTGACGTTTGTACAACCCTATTGCCGTATTGGTAATTTGGTAGATGCGAATATCGCCAAGCGGCAAACCGCGTCGGTCTACTTAATACAATTATGTGACATCGGCGTATTGCGTGAAGTCAAAGCGGGGCGTGAGAAGCTATTCATCCATCCCAAATTGATGCGTCTGTTAACACAGGATAACAATGCATTTGAAAAACACATTCAATAGAAACGTAAAGCCTTAGCCGGAAATCAAAATCAACTAAACATGCCGCCTAAGTCTCAGGTAAAACCATCCCTTTCTCGATATAACTAATGAGCCAGCAAAACCTCTCCTCGTTCATCTGGTCGGTAGCCGATCTCTTGCGTGGCGACTACAAGCTGTATCCCGTCAAATGAAATGATACAACCGATGGCGATCAGGTTTCCTACGCACGAACATTGGCACAAAAAACAATGGAATCAAGCCTTTTGCAAAAACAGGCGCAAAACAACACCAAAGAACAGTTTTCTAATTCTCCTGATCTGACTAAAGAAATAATATCGGCCATCATAGACAGTATGGATGCGCAAGAAGAATTAAGTAAACGCGCACTCAATTCCGTGGAAATTCAGACAGGACTTAAACGGATTTTGCTTGGCAAACTGGATTTGTATGAGTCACTGCGGAGTCGGGCAGGAGATACCGCGTAACACTTCAAGCTAACCCGAAAGGTCAGGCCACCGTTTTTTTGAGTTTATTATTTAACAGCGCAATGCCTGTTGAGAATCCCGCCACTCGATGTTTTCTGATTCCACAATACAAACAGAGTAGCTATCCGGCGAGGTGTACCTCTTTCATAATCGCTATTTGGATGTAATTGGATGGACAAACGGATGGGTATATGTCAAAATAATTGGATGGGAATGGATGGAAATAGAGATGCTCCAATTAATGCTGCAACTCTGCGCCTGAACAATGAGATCCTGTCTCTGATAGCAGAGATCGACGAGTTTAAAGGCGCTTGGCGAGCAATAGGCCGGATTGCCCCCGAACGATTAAATAATCTCAAGCGTGTCGCGACCATAGAAAGCATTGGATCATCCACACGAATTGAAGGTGCAAAACTCACTGATCGCGAAGTCGGGACATTGCTTTCCAACATAGAGATCAAGTCATTTGCATCGCGCGATGAGCAGGAAGTCGCAGGTAATGCGGATGCAATGGAAACAATTGTTTCAAATTGGGAGGCTATTTCGCTTTCGGAAAATCACATCAAACAATTGCACCGTGATTTACTGCAATACTCTGATAAAGATACGCGACACCGTGGTGAGTATAAACACCATACAAATCATGTTGAAGCATTCGACTCAGATGGAAATAGTCTGGGCGTTGTATTTCAAACCGCTTCGCCATTCGATACACCGCGTTTGATGGATGAATTAGTGGAATGGACGCAGACGAATTTAAGGCACCGAGAAACTCATCCACTTTTAGTCATTGCTGTGTTTGTTGTTGTGTTTCTTGGAATTCATCCATTTCAAGATGGCAACGGTCGATTATCTCGAATCTTGACGAATTTATTACTGCTTCGAGCAGGATATAGTTACGTGTCATACAGTTCTTTGGAAAGTATCGTAGAACATTCCAAAGAGTCTTACTATTTATCGCTGCGACAAACCCAGGGAACCATACGTACTGAAAACCCCGACTGGCAACCCTGGGTCATGTACTTTCTTAGGGCGCTAAAGAAACAAAAGGCTCGACTCGAAAGCAAGATTGAACGTGAGAGAATTATTTTAGGTGATCTGCCCGAGCTTTCACTGCGTATACTTGAGTTAACAAAAGAGCATGGCCGCATTACGGTCGGTGATGCTGCCCGGTTAACAGGAGTAAGTCGAAATACGATTAAAGATCATCTGCGTGTGCTAACCCAAAACGAACATCTGCAACGTCACGGTGCTGGCCGTGGTACGTGGTACTCGCTCGCCTGAGCATGTCTCAGCCAGTTTGGCGAAGTCATTCAAACTTCCCGGATCACGCTTATGCTTCATCCGGGCTACATTTGTAAGGCTCGCTATTATTTGAGGTGCGAGAAAGCGAGTTAGAACTTAGTGTCAATGCACATGCTGCAACGCGCATGGATTCGTACGGCGTAATACATTTCGCCCTCCAGGAATATTTCTCACCATCACGCGCCAGCGTTAACCTGAATGCGCCCGTTGTAAGCATGGGTGGAATGAAATCTGGCAATGAAATTCATTTTATCCTAGCAATCAAGGACTGCAGCTCAGCCGCACCGGTGGGTGTAAACAGCCAAACCAATATTCCACAATTTATTAGAACTGTTGCCCAGAAAACGATGCGGAACGGCTGTTTACTGGATTTATGGCGCAGTGTTTGTTGGGCAAGGAGTGCGCCGGGCCAACCACCCGCGAGTGATAACAGATGAAGTGTGCTCTCCGGCGTCCGCCATTTGCCTTGTTTGGCTGACCATTTATCCAGCGCATACATTACAAAAGTGAGTATGCTTACAACGATATAAATAACCAGAATCAAGAATGGAATTTTCGATGTAACAACAGCTATACCAACTATGCCAAAAAAACAAAATGCAACAAGATGTGGAAATGAAATGCCTTTCTTATCAGTGTTGCGTGGCAGTCGACTGCCAACCAGGTTAACCTTCACAGCGCACACTCGACCATGCTTGTCGGTTGATTCGGTGTAGCTTACTAATTGACCGGGTTTGGGGCGCTGGTCATAGTTGCTGAAAGAGTTGATGTGAAAAAATATTTGGTTTTCGCCGACACCAGGATCGATAAATCCATACCCTTTCGAATCGTTCCATTTCGCTATTTTTCCCGTTGATGGTGACATGGTTGCTATTTATCTTTTGCTGATGATTCAGTCGGATGAAACGCGAGTCACCACAACGCGCCGGCGTTAACCTGGATGTCTTCCATGGTCAGTCCAGCGGCGGCGTCCGAGGAACAAAATGCGGCAAGGGCCGCGATTTCTTCCGGTTGGATGAGTCGGTTTTGTGGATTGCTTGCACCCATCGCTGCGATTTCTTCCGCCTGAGTACAGCCTGATTTTTCGGCCATGATGCGCGCACTTTCGCGCAACATATCGGTCTCTACCCAGCCCGGACTGATGGCGACGCAGGTGATGCCGTGTGGGCCACCTTCCAGTGCGACGGCGCGGGTTAATCCGATTAAACCTGTCTTGGATGCGCAGTAAGCGGCGTGAGTCGGGGCGGCGACACGTGCGGCGGTCGATGCGATGTTAACGATGCGTCCCCAGCCTTGTTCTTTCATGTACGGCAGGCAGGCGCGAATCATTCGGAAAGGGCCGCTCAAATTTGTATTTATCGTCGCATCCCAGTCATCGTCAGAATGACCTGAGACTGTTTGATGAACTGAAACGCCAGCGGCATTGATCAAAATGCCGGGAGCGCTAATAGAATCTGTAACATGTGCGACAAACTCTTTAACAGAGAGTGTTGATTGAACGTCGAGTGGTGCTATCAGACATTGATCGCCGACTTCCGATTTTACCTTCGCTGATAATTTCACGTCTGCGCCACGCCGCGCGCCGACCGCAACTCGAATACCTTGCCGGGCAAGTTCCGAGGCGATGGCCAAACCAATTCCTTGCAGCCCGCCAGTAACAATTGCTGTGCGTTTGTTAGTCATAAGTTTAATATGCGGTGAGCGTGTGTAAGGTATTTCGATTGTGCATTATAGATTGCATCAATCTGCAGGTGTAAATCTAAACTTGTGTAAACATACCGGTTTCAGATTGTTCCGGTGATTCACAACTGTCTGGGATAATTTAAGTGTTTACGTGTTCATGAATAAGACACCATCTTGTCATGCCGGATTTGTTCCGGCATCCAGTCAAAACAATCCGGTCGCAGGCCGACAACTTATTTAACCTAAATACAATTAATTCATCCGGTGCGCTCTTCGAGCGCGTTATTTGGACTAGATTCCATCCTTAGGTCCGCCGAATGTGTGCTCCCCCTGCACTGACTTCTCCCACCTTCGCGGGAATGACTTCGGTAAGATTTTTACCGGGCTTCAGATTAGGTCTCACTGTTACGGTTAACGGCGAAACCCAAATGGTAAAAAGATAGTAGATCGATAGTTTATGTTTATTCCGGACAATGGGTTCCTGTCATTGCAAAGCCAGGGACGGCGTGGCAAGCTGCGCCGACAAAAATTTTGGTTGTGGGGTTTCAAGAGATTACGCGTGGAACACCATGTGTTCCAGGTAACGAACTTGTATTCAATTAATTTCTGATCTGACTGTCTATGTTTAACGAATCATTACTAAACCAAGTGCGTGATCGCTTTTGTCACGTTAATAGTTGTCCGTACCAGGGGCCGCGTGCCTTTTTTGAAAACGCCGGTGGGTCACTGACTTTAAAGTCGGTGGTTGAGGTGAATACGCATTTATCTTCAATTCCCGATAATCAAGGCCGCGATAATCCGGCGTCCCATGAGTTGGTGGGTATTATCGATAAAGCGCGTCAGGATATGATGTTGTTCCTTGGCGCGAAAGACGGTTTGGTTTTTGTTGGAGAGAGCGGAACCGAATTATTGTTTCGACTTATACGTGCTGCAGTATTGGGTGCGGCGGAAGGTGGTGAAGTTTTGGGCAGTACGCTGGAACATCCGGCCACGGTCAGTGCCTGCAAACGTTGGGCGGGAATTGCCGATAAGAAATACATATCCATTCCGCATCGCGACGATTCGGCAACGGTAACCGCCGAGGATTATGGCCAGTTCGTTACACCGGAGACACGCGTCGCTACCATTATTCAAACCAGTCCGGTGACCGGTATGGCGGTGGATGTCAAAGCCGTTGTCGATGTAATTCGTGCCGTATCACCGGAATGTTTTATTGTTGTCGATGGTATTCAGCATGCGGCGCATGGTGCGCTCGATATCGATAGTTACAACATCGATGCATTCGCGGTTTCCGCTTACAAAGTGTATTCCAAACATAATTATGGCGTTGCATGGGTGTCACCACGCATGAGTACGCTGGCGCATGACAAACTCGATGGCACGACGGATAACTTTTGGGAACTGGGCACTCGGGATACATCTGCATTCGCTACTTTCTCTGAAGTGGTCAATTATCTGGATTGGCTAGGTTCAAACTTTACCGATTCCAGCGACAGGCGCGAACGACTTCTTGCGGCAGGCAAGGCCATGGGGGAACAAGAAGAACATCTGGTAACGGCGATGATCGACGGCGTGGAAGGGCAAAAAGGATTGCGTGATATGTCCGAGGTGTTTGTCATCGGCGGACACGACAACAACTGTCGCGAAGGCCTTGTTTCGATTGTCGTTGAGGGCGTACCGTCAGCAGATGTCGTCAGAAAACTCAATGAAGGCGGTGTTCGCACCCATGTTAGAAAGAATGATTATTTCTCCGGCAATATACTAACGCCACTTGGCTTGGAAACCTGTGTGCGTGTATCCATGTGTCACTACAATTCCGTTGATGAAGTAAAACTGTTTTTGCAGTTAATCGAATCGATTATTGCCGAGCGATAACGACTAGGGATGAGAAATTGTGGTTTGTTTTAAACCAGTTAGTGCATATCGTCATTGGTGTACTCGAACACGTTGGCAATATCACCCGGCATGGTTTCGATGATAGCGTTAAAGCGATCAGAACAATTCAGTGTAATCGAGGCAACACAATCTTTGGCTTCGTATAAAACGTCACCGATTTTCATGCTCGTTACTCGGCCAAGTGATTGGCCAACGCTTGAATATGTGAGACGGTAAGGCCGCAACAACCGCCTAACACTTGCACGTCGTGTTGCTTCCAGTGGTCGCAGTAGTCTACAAATTCCTGTTCGTTGATCACAGTGTCGAGATTCAGGTCTTTGTCATCCACATTGTCGCGATAGGCGACAGAATCAGGATAAGCCATCAACGGTCCCGACCAATATTGCCTCAATAGTTGTAACGCGGGCAGGGTGGCCGCCGGTTTGGAATGCATAATACCCATCACATCACTGCCGGCAGCAATACCGGCAGCAACAATGGGTTCGAGCACGTCGTTCAGAAGGGCAGGTACACTTTCGAAGTTAATTAAAGAACCGTCCTTGTTGCGAATAGCGGATACGCCGATCCACACTGGCAGACCATTAGCCTGAGCGGCACGAAAAACACAGGGTGCGTAGACCTGATCACCCATCATCTCCGCCAGTATTAAATCACAGCCTGCTGCTTTATGAATTGCTGCCATCTCGGTGCAGTCGGCTTCAAATTTTTGCGGGTCACTGTAAAAGGATAAACCCTGACTGCGTCCACTGGGTGTGATGTGAGTAATCGAACCGGCAACAAGAACATCTTTTTGCGTTGGTACACGCTCCCGGGCTTCGACCGCTAACTCAACTGATTGTTTGTTTAATTCTATAAATTTGTCGCCAAGTCCAACGGGTTCAAGTATCTCCCTGCTTGAGGCAAAAGTATTGGCCGTTATTACGCGCGCTCCGGCTTTAATGTAATCCTCGTGGATCTCACGTAAAGTTTGCGGATGCGTTTCCGTTCCCAATGCGCACCAGGCTTCCCGTTCCATGGACACGCCACGTCGTTGTAGCTCAGAACCTGTTCCAGCGTCGATAACCAGTGTCTCGCCTGCTTTTATTTCAGCCACTACCAACTGATAACGTGAAGTCGTCATGATGTGTCTAAGAGTAGAAACGAATTGAAATGAATTAACT
>Ga0224508_10003855_pt1 | contig 12334 bp, 11 predicted proteins | sample SF_Jan12_sed_USG_4_FD_170157 | JGI IMG/M metagenome (GOLD analysis project Ga0224508, IMG submission 170157) | Sediment microbial communities from San Francisco Bay, California, United States - SF_Jan12_sed_USGS_21 | ecosystem: Environmental > Aquatic > Marine > Sediment | place: USA...
GGGGCGCGCGGGCCGACCGTCGACGAACGGGCGCGGGTGCTGCGCGAGTCCGTCGGCCACCTCTCGTGGGCTGCGGTCGCGGTCACGGACGTCCAGCTCATCGCCGACATCGCCGACGGCTTCGACCTGGTCGTGATGGGTGCGGACAAGTGGGCGCAGGTAAACGATCCGACGTTCTACGACGAGTCGGTCGCGGCCCGCGACCACGCCCTCGCCAGACTCCCCGAGCTCGCCATCGCACCGCGCCCGCCCGTGGCGGTCCCGGCTGCCATGCAGCTCGATGTCCCAGCCTGGGCGGCAGGCGTGAGCTCGTCGCGCGCCCGTGCCGGTGAGGGCTCGCTCATGACGCCGGAGGCCCGCCGGTCGGGTCTCTGGGCCGAGGACTGACGCGAAGTCCGACGGTCGGCGAGGATACGCGAAGAGATCAGTCGAGCTGGCCGACGTCGCGGACAGCACCGCGGGCGGCCGAGGTCGTGAGCGCGGCATACGCGAGAAGCGACTGTGACACGGCGCGCTCGCGACCGACAGGCGTCCACGCCTGGTCGCCCCGGTCTCGTTGGGCGCGGGCCCGGCGGTCGATCTCGGCCTCGTCGACCATCAGCTCGATACGGCGCTCGGGGATGTCGATCTCGATGAGGTCACCCGTCTCGACCAGCCCGATGAGCCCACCCTCGGCCGCCTCGGGCGAGACGTGGCCGATCGACAGACCCGAGGTCCCGCCGGAGAACCGACCGTCGGTCAACAGGGCGCAGTCCTTCCCGAGCCCGCGGGACTTGATGTAGGTGGTCGGATAGAGCATCTCCTGCATGCCGGGGCCGCCCTTGGGCCCTTCGTAGCGCACGACGACCACGTCGCCCGCCACGACCTCCTCGCCGAGGATGCCGTCGACGGCAGCGTCTTGGCTCTCGTAGACGCGAGCCGGGCCCGTGAACGTGAGAATGTGCTCGTCGACGCCGGCGGTCTTGACGATGCAGCCGTCGGTCGCGATGTTGCCGGCCAGGATCGCCAGGCCGCCGTCGGCCGAATAGGCGTGCTCGACCGAGCGGATGCAGCCGTTCTCCCGATCGGTGTCGAGCGATGGCCACCGGGTGGCCTGACTGAACGCGACCTGCGTGGGAATCCCGGCCGGACCGGCACGGAAGAACGCATGGGCTTCGGCCGTGCAGGTGTCGCGCATGATGTCCCACTCGTCGAGAGCAGCGCCGAGCGTGGCCGAGTGGACGGTGGTGACCGCCGTGTCGATCAGCCCACCGCGGTCGAGCTCGCCGAGGATCCCCACGATGCCACCGGCCCGATGGACGTCCTCGACGTGGTACTGCTCGACCGATGGCGCGACCTTGCAGATGTTCGGCGCCTTCCTGCTCAGGGCGTCGATGTCGGCCATCGTGAAGTCGAGCTCGGCCTCATGGGCGGCCGCGAGGATGTGCAGGACGGTGTTCGTGCTCCCGCCCATCGCGATGTCGAGGGTCATGGCGTTCTCGAACGCGGCCCGGTTGGCCACGTTGCGGGGCAGGATCGCGTCGTCGTCCTTCTCGTAGTACCGGCGGGCGAGGTCGACCACCGTGCGCCCGGCCTGGAGGAACAGCCGTTCGCGGTCGGCGTGGGTGGCGAGCATCGTGCCGTTCCCGGGCAGCGAGAGCCCCAGCGCCTCGGTGAGGCAGTTCATCGAGTTGGCCGTGAACATGCCGGAACACGAGCCGCAGGTGGGACAGGCCGACCGTTCGACGGCGGCAACGTCCTCGTCGCTGACGCTCTGGTCGCCGGCGGTCATCATCGCCGAGATGAGATCGACCTTGACCTCGGCCCCGGCCAGCTGCGTCTTTCCCGCCTCCATCGGACCGCCGCTGACGAAGATCGCCGGTATGTCGAGGCGAAGCGCGGCCATGAGCATGCCGGGCGTGATCTTGTCGCAGTTCGAGATGCAGACGAGCGCATCGGCGCAGTGGGCGTTCACCATGTACTCGACGGAATCGGCGATGAGGTCGCGACTCGGGAGGCTGTAGAGCATGCCGCCGTGGCCCATGGCGATGCCGTCGTCGACCGCGATCGTGTTGAACTCCTTGGCGACGCCACCGACCGCTTCGATCTCGCGGGCGACGAGCTGACCCATGTCCTTCAGGTGCACATGGCCCGGGACGAACTGGGTGAACGAGTTGGCGACGGCGATGATCGGCTTGTCGAAGTCGTCGTCGCCCATGCCGGTGGCTCGCCACAGGGCACGAGCGCCGGCCATGTTGCGGCCGTGGGTTGTGGTTCGAGATCGATACTCGGGCATGCCCCAAGCCTATGCGCGCCGACCGATGTCGACCCGGCGACGTCCGGCCCGACGGGTCATGAGCGACCCCCGAGGTGGCGAATCAGTGGGTGAGCAGGTCGCCGACGAGGTGATGGGTCTCGTTGAGGGTGCCGATGATGCGTCGACCATCGCCCACGTGCACCCGGTGCACCGAGCAGTGCGGCGGACGGAAGAACATGTCGACCTCTATGCCCAACAGATCGACCAGATAGGCATTGATGACCCCACCATGGCAGGCGATGACCACCCGGCCCCCGGGGTTGTGGGCGTTCTCGGCGATGATGCCCTCGATCGCAGCGGTGACGCGCTCGCGCAGCTCGGCGCCCGTCTCGGCCATCGGGAAGGCATCCCAGCGACGGGTGCGGACGAACTCGGCACCGGCGCGATCCATCGCATCCTTGTCGAAGGCATCGCCGAGGTCGGCGTCGTCGGGCACGTCGCGCATGAGCTCGACCTCCCGCAGCTCGGACATCACGGTCGGAGCGAGATCGTGCCTGGCCGCGATGGCCTCGCCGGTGCGTCGGGCCCGGTCGAGGTGGCTGGAGTACACCGTGGTGACCGATTCGTCGGCCATGTAGGCCGCCACCGCGTCGATCTGCCTGCTACCGAGCTCGGTGAGCGGAGGATCCGTACGGTGATTCGGCTCCGTGCGCTCGTCCCACGGGATCTGTTGGCCGTGGCGCACCAGCACCAGCTCGAGGTCGAACTGACCGGTGAGCATGGCCGACGCGAATGGGGATGCGACGAAACTGGCGGTCTTCTGCATGGGCACGGCGGTGAGTCTAGGAGGGCCCCTGATCGAGACCCACCGGCCCACGCCGAGCCCGCGCGTAGGCTGACGCGATGCGTACCGTTGGCCCCTTGCTCATCGGCGTCGGAGCCGTGGCGGGCGTTCTCGCCTCCGACCGGCTGGCTCGGCGCCGCTGGGCCACGAATCCCGATCCACTCGACGGGGAGGAGATCACGTTTCCGGCCGACGACGAGCTCGTCGTCCCGACAGACGACGGAGCGGCCCTGCGCATCGTTCGGGCCGGGGCGGGACCGCCCGTCGTGCTCATTCACGGTCTCACGTCCAACGCGGACGACTGGGGTCCGGTGGCGCGCCGCCTCGTCGACGCCGGGCACCGTGTGATCGCCATGGAACAGCGAGGGCACGGCGGCTCGACGGTCGGGTCCGACGGCTTCGGTGCAGCACGACTCGGCCTCGATGTCCGCCAGGTGATCGACGCGCTCGATCTGCACGACGTCGTGCTCGTCGGCCACTCAATGGGCGGCATCTCGTCGATGTCGTTCGTGATCGACCATCCCGGCGCCGCGGCCCGACGGCTCGTCGCGCTGGGCCTCGTCGCGACTGTCGCCGATACCGGCCGGGCGGACCGGCGAGCCGGCCTCCACGCGATCGCGCTCCGACCGACAACCGACCTCGCGGCGCGGCCCTACGTCGGGAAGGGGATCGCTCGGGCCGTGTTCGGTACCCGTCCGAACGACCGACTGCTCGACGCCGCGGTGGCGTCGGGGAGCCGATGCCCGCCCGCGACCCGCCACGGGGCAGCACTCGCGCTCCTCGACTACGACATCCGCGATCGACTCGCAGCGATCTCGCTCCCGACGACGGTGGTCTGCGGCACCCGCGACCTGATAACGCCCATCGGTGACAACCGGGCGATCGCCGATGCGATCCCCGGCGCCGAGCTCGTGTCGGTCCCCGGCGCCGGTCACCTCGTGATCTGGGAGGCAGCCGATATCGTCGCCGAGGCAGTCGCCGCCCACACTCGCGTGACGCTGGGCTGACGGCCGACACCGAGAACGCCACCGTGTTCAGGCGCACTCCCCACGATCGCCAGATCATCGGGCTCGCCATCCCCGCACTCGGCGCGCTGGCGGCAGAACCGCTCTACATCCTCGCTGACACCGCTGTCGTCGGCCACCTCGGCACTCCACAGCTGGCCGGTCTGGCACTGGCGTCCCAGGTGCTCTTGATCCTGGTGTCGATCTTCATCTTCCTCGCGTACGGGACGACGGCGACCGTCGGCCGCCTCCTCGGTGCCGGGCGCGAACGCGAGGCGGCCCACCAGGCCGTCCAGAGCCTGTGGCTCGCGCTCATCGTCGGCGTGGTGCTGTCGACCGCGACGCTGATCGCGGCCGATCCACTGCTGCGGCTGCTCGGCGGGCGTGGTGAGGTCCTCGACGCCGCGTCGACCTACCTCCGCGTGTCGGCGTTCGGTCTTCCCGCGTTGTTGATCTCGCTGGCCGGTGTCGGCTACCTCCGCGGTCAACAGGACACCCTGCGTCCGCTGTACGTGTCCCTGGCAACCGCAGCCGGCAATCTGATCCTCGAGCTGATCCTGATCTACGGATTCGACCAGGGCATCGGTGCATCGGCGCTCTCGACGGTCGTCATGCAGTGGCTCGGCGCCGTCGCATACCTGCTCTGGATCGGTGCGGGTGTGCGTCGGTACCACGTCGGACTCGTGCCGCGCGGTGCCGCCATCGGCTCGCTCGCGGTCTCGGGTTTCCATCTCCTGATTCGGACGACATCGCTCCGCGCGTCGTTCGTGGTCGCCGTGGCCGTTGCCGCCCGAATCGGCGACGACGACCTGGCCGCCCATCAGATCGCCTTCGAGATCTGGAGCCTGCTGGCGTTGTCACTCGACGCCATCGCTATCGCGGGCCAGGCCATCGTCGCCAACCTGCTCGGCGCCGGTGACGGTGACGGCGCCCGGGCAGCCGGCCGCCGGATGATCGAGATCGGCGTGCTCACCGGTTGCGCCGCAGCGCTGCTGGTCGTGGTGAGCCAGCCCTGGCTCCCCGGCGTCTTCAGCCCTGACCCTGCCGTCGTATCGCTTGCCGCCTTCTTGTTCTGGTGGCTGGCGATCATGCAACCCGTGAACGGTCTCGTCTTCACGCTCGACGGCCTGCTCATCGGTGCCGGCGACCTCCGCTACCTTGCCGTCGCCATGGCCGGTGCCAGCGCCGTGTTCGTTCCCCTGGCGCTCGGTGTGGCCGTCGCCGACCTCGGTATCGGTTGGTTGTGGGCCGCGCTCGTGGTCTTCATGATGATGCGCGTCGTGCCGCTGACGCACCGATTCAGGAGTGGACGATGGATCGTGCTCGGCGCGCAGGATGCCCAGCTGGTCCTCGAGGCCGACTGTGGCGATTCCCAGCCGCCGCTCGAGCTGGGCGCCCCGGACTGATCTCTGGCGGCCCGGACCGGTACGGTCTCGGCTCATGGTTCACACCACGACCGTGCCGGTGCGATTCTCCGAGCTCGACCCGTACGGCCACGTCAACCACGCCGTGTACGCCACCTATCTCGAGATCGGTCGTGTGACGGCGCTCGATGCACACGGCCTGGGGCTCACCAAGGTCGGTGCCGACGGGTTCCAGTTCGTCGTGGTCGAGCTCCGACTGCGGTTCCGGGCTCCGGCCGAAGCCGACGATGTCCTCACCGTCGAGACCGGCGTGGCCGAGATCAAGCGCGTGAGCACGCAGTGGCGACAGCGCATCGTCCGCGGCGAGGACATCCTCGTCACCGCCGATGTGCGTTCCGCGGTCACCGACCGCACCGGCAGACCCTTGCGTCCCCCGCCCTGGATGATCGAGGCGCTGGGCCCACTCCGGACCGACGCTTAGTGTCGCCTCGTGGGAACCATCGTCCGCGACGCCAGGCCGAACGACGCACCCCGGATGGGCGAGGTGCACGTCGCCGCATGGCAGTCCGCGTACCGCGGCCTGCTCTCCGACGAATTCCTCGACTCACTCGACGCGCCGACACGCGCCGAGCACTGGCGCGGCGCATTGACGGCGGCGACACAACGAGCCGAGGTCCCCGACGGCGGGTCCGATCCCCACAACCTGGTCGGCGAGATCGACGGTTCGGTCGTCGCCATCGCCACGGTCGGCCCCTATCGCGATCGCCCCGCTGGTGACATGGGCGAGCTCTGGATGATCAACGTGGAGCCGAGCAGCTGGGGGACCGGGATCGCCACCGAGCTGCTCGGTGTCGCGGTCGAGCGCCTCGTCGGCATGAACTGTGCCGGTGCGGTGCTCTGGGTCATCGACCGGAACTTGCGGGCTCGGCGCTTCTACGAGAAGCACGGATGGCGTGTGGACGGCGAGTCGAAGGCCGAGCTCGTCGGTGACCGCGAGATCATCGAGGTGAGGTACGCGATCGCGCTCTGACCGGTCGCCTCAGCCGGCAGCTCGTTGCTGCATCAACATGTTGACGACCTTCCCGTCGGCCTGGCCCTTCGTCGCCTTCATGATCTGACCGACGAAGAAACCCTGCACCTTGCGATCGCCGTCGACGAATCGGCCCCACTCGTCGGGATTGTCGGCGATGAGCCGATCGAGGATGGCGTCGAGCTCGCCGGTGTCCATCGCCTCGAAGCCGTGGGCCGCGGCGATCGACGTCGGGTCGCCGCCGGACGCGACCAGATCGGTGAGGACAGTCTTCGCCTGTGTTGCCGACAACCGTCCGTCGGCCTCCATGGCGGCCAGCGCCGCGAACGACTCGGCGGTGAGCTCACCGGTGCCGTCGGCGAGGTTGTTCTCGAGATGTTTGATGACGATGCCGCCGTCGGCACCCGCAGAGATCGCGGCGAGCGCGAGCTCGTCCTGGCCCCGCTCGACGACGAGCGCGACCGAACCGGCCTCGAGTCCGGCGGCATCGGCCAGCGCGTGTCGCCGCGCGCTCGGCAGCGGCGGCATGGCCTCGGCGATCGCGTCGACCTGCGCGCCGGTCGGGTCGAGCGGGACGAGATCGGGCTCGGGGAAGTAGCGGTAGTCCTCGGAGTCCTCCTTCGACCGACCGGACGTGCTGCGGCCGTTGGCCTCGTCCCAGTGCCGCGTCTCCTGGCGGGGCGTCTGACCGGAGTCGTAGAGGTCGATGTGACGGTTCGCCTCGTACTCGATGGCTCGGCCGAGCGAGCGGATGGAGTTGATGTTCTTGACCTCGCAACGCGTGCGCAGCTCGTCGGAGCCGATCGGTCTGACCGAAACGTTGGCGTCGACGCGCATCGACCCTTCCTCCATCTTGGCGTCGGACACGTCGATCGAGGTGAGGATGGCTCGAAGCTCGCTGGCGTAGGCCCGGGCCGACTCGACGGTGCGAATGTCGGGACGGCTCACGATCTCGACCAGTGGGATCCCGGCCCGGTTGTAGTCGACCAGGGAGTGGGTGGCGTCGTGGATCCGGCCCGACCCACCGACGTGCGTCGACTTGCCGGTGTCCTCCTCGATGTGGGCTCGTTCGATTCCGACGACCGTGCCGTCGGGCAGCTCGAGGTGTCCGTCGGTGCTCGTCGGCAGGTCGTACTGGGTGACCTGATAGTCCTTCGGCATGTCGGGGTAGAAGTAGTTCTTCCGGGCGAAGACCGCCGGATTCACCGTGCAGTTGAGCGCCAGGCCGAGCCGCATGGCGTAGTCGACCGCACTGCCGTTCAGGACCGGCAGGCTGCCGGGGAGGCCGAGACACACCGGACAGACGTTGGTGTTGGGATCGTCCCCGAATCGGTTGCGGCAGCCGCAGAACAGCTTGGTGGCGGTCGACAGCTCGCAGTGAACCTCGAGCCCGACCACGAGCTCCCACCCGTCGGGAAGGGTGGGCTCGACCACGGGAGCGGTGTCGGTCACGGGAGGCTCCTCTCGAGCGCGGCTGCAACCCTGAACATGGTGACGTCGCCCATCAACGGTGCGAGCACCTGCACGCCGACGGGAAGGCCGTCGTCGCCCACCCCGTACGGCACCGAGATCGCGGGATGACCGGCGAGGTTCGACGGGATCGTGCACACGTCGTTGACGTACATCGTCATCGGATCGGCCACCTTCGCCCCCAGCTCGAACGCTGTCGTGGGCGAGGTCGGCGACAACAAGACGTCGTACTTCTCGTAGGCCGCAGCGAAATCGTCGATGATGAGCGTTCGGACCCGTTGGGCCTTGCCGTAGTAGGCGTCGTAGTAACCGGCCGACAGTGCGTAGGTGCCGAGCATGATGCGGCGCTTCACCTCGTCGCCGAACCCGGCCGTTCGCGTCGCAACGTTCATGGCTTCGGTGTTCGGCCCGTCGACTCGGAGGCCGTAGCGGACGCCGTCGTAGCGGGCGAGATTGCTCGACGCCTCGGCCGGCGCGATGAGGTAGTAGGCCGTGAGGCCGTAGATCACCGACGGCACCGATGTCTCCTCGACGGTGGCTCCCGCTGCCGCGAGCGCGTCGGCGGCCACCCGGACGCGTGCCTGCACGTCGGATGCGATGCCCTCGATACCGCCGCCGGAGAGCTCGGAGATGACGCCGACACGCATGCCGTCGACGCCGTCGTCCAGCCAGCTGGACACGGGCGCCGCCGGCTCGGGGATCGATGTCGAGTCGCGTGGGTCGTGGCCGGCGATGGCCTCGTACAGCGTTGCGGCGTCGGCCACCGTGTGCGCGAACGGGCCGATCTGGTCGAGCGAGCTCGCAAACGCCAGCAGCCCGTAGCGCGACACGGCGCCGTAGGTGGGCTTCACGCCGACCACGCCGCACAGGGCGGCGGGCTGGCGGACCGAGCCGCCCGTATCGGATCCGAGGGCCAGCGGCGCGAAGCCCGCGGCGACGGCGGCCGCCGAACCGCCGCTGGAGCCGCCCGGCACCCTGGACGTGTCGTGCGGGTTCTTCGTCGGTCCGAATGCGGAGTTCTCGGTCGAGGAGCCCATGGCGAACTCGTCGAGGTTCGTCTTGCCGATGATCACTGCCCCGGCCGCGGTCAGGCGTTCGACCGTGGTGGCGTCGTACGGCGGGCGCCACTGCGCAAGGATCCGCGACGAGCACGTGGTGGGTACACCCCGAGTGCACATGTTGTCCTTGAGCGCCACGGGCACGCCGGCGAGTGGCCCCGGATCGGATCCGGCGGCGACGGCGGCATCGACGGCATCGGCACGCTCGCGGGCTTCGTCGGCCATCACGAGGTTGAAGGCGTGCACCTCGGCTTCTCGCTCCCCGATGACCGCGAGATGCTCCTCGACGACGGCGCGCGCTGACCGCTCGCCGGCGCGAACGGCCGACGCGACCTCGAGCGCCGTTGTGGCCATCAGGCCTCCTCGCCGAGCACCGGTGGCACCCGGAAGCGCCCGTCCTCGCTTGCCGGCGCCTCGGCGAGGACCTCGTCGCGGTCACAGCTCGGTACGACGACATCGGCGCGCTGGACGTTCCGGAGTGGATACGGGTGATGGGTCGGCTCGACGTCGGTCACGTCGAGCGCCTCGACGTCGGCGGCGTGGTCGAGCACCGCCGCGAGCTGACCGGTGAAACGGTCGAGCTCGTCGGGCGTCAGTTCGAGCCGGGCGAGACGGGCAACATGCGCGACGTCGTCACGGGAGATGGGCGAAGACATGCGGGGCAGGATACCGATCGGGCCTCGTCGCCCACGGCGGATTCGGCCGGGTGGAATCGACAACGCCGAACGGGCAGGCTTTGAGACGTGACGAAGCACCCGTTCCTCAGCCCGGACTGGATCACCGCGGCGCTCGAGATCCGAGACGAGCTCGCCGGGAGCAGGGGGGTCGCAGCCCCACCCCTGCGCGTGAATCTGCACGTCACCAATGTCCCGTTCGGCACCGGCACCATCGCGGCATCGATCGACACGTCGCGGGGCAGCTCGGTTCCGGTCCTCGGCACGATCGCCGACGCCGACGCGTCCATCACCCTCGAGCACGAGACGGCGCGCACCCTGCTGCTCTCGCAGGACCCCCAGGCGGTGATGACCGCGTTCTTGATGGGCCAGATCCGCATCGACGGCGACATCGCGAAGCTCGTCGAGCTCCAGCAGCTCGATCAGTCGCCCGACACACGGGCGCTCGCGATCGAGATCAACCGGCGGGTCCTCGAGATAACCGCCGACTGACCCTCGGCTTCAGTTGTCGTCGTTGCCGTTGCTGTTGCCGTTGCCGTTGTTGGCATTGCGGGTGAAGATGACGATCTCGTCACCGCGGAACACCGTCTCGCCCGCCGGTGGATCCGTCGTGAGCACGGGCTGACCCGGCGGTCCCTCGACCTCGATGATGACCAGTCCGACGGCCTCGAGCGCGTCCTGCGCGTCGTCCAGGTCGAGTCCTTCGACGTCGGGCACCTCGATGGGCTCGGGTCCGAGCGACAGCACGAGCTCGACCGCGCTGTCGGCGGGAACCTCGGTACCGACGTCGGGCGTCGCGGCGACGACGTCGCCCTCGGGAACTGTGTCGTCGAACTGCTCGGTGATCGTCGCGACGAGCCGTGCCGCCTCGAGGAGCGCCTGCGCATCGGCGACAGGCACGCCGATGATGCCGTCGGGCACCGCCCGTGGTGCGGGACCGTCGGAGACGACGAGCGCGACCTCCGAGCCACGGGGCAGCTCGGGAAGGACCTCGACCACCTCGAGGACCACATCGGTCAGGGCCACCTCGTCGAATCGGCGCGTGACCTCGCCGAGCGCCAGCCCGGCGGCGCCGAGCCGGAGATCGGCAGCGGCGAGCTCGAGGCCGATCAGATCGACGGGAACCACGGCCAGCGGCTCGCCGAGCGAGATCGTGATGACCAGGTCCTCGCCCTCCTCGAGCTCGGCCCCCGCAGCCGGATCCTGGTCGACGATCTCGCCGGTGGTCGTCCCCTCGAAGCGGTTCTCGCGCAGTTGCACGTTCCAGCCGAACTCGCCGACGAGGGCATTCAGGTCGTCGACGTCCTGGCCGACGAGCGCCGGCACCTGGTGCAGTTCGGGCTGGGAGCTCTGCCACGCGAAATAAGCCCCGACACTCGCACCGGCGAGCAGGAGCAGGGCGACGATGGCCCACGGCCACCGACGGCGCCGGACCTCGCCTCGCTCGATCGCCGCGAGTCGTTCGGTGCGCTCTGCCTGCCGCTCGCGCCGTTCGACGACCTTGCGCTCGCGCCGGCCGAGCGGCGCAGGCGCAATCGTGTCGGCCGCGACCGCCGCGACGGCGACGTCGGCACCGAGCTGGGTCGTGTTCTCGTTGCTCGCCGGCGCGGCCCCGGCCGAGATCGTCCCGGCCAGCGGCAACGGCTCGGGTCGAGGCAGGCGCTCGGCGGTGGCCATGAGCGACACGGCGAAGCCGTCGGCGTCGGGTCGGTCCTCGGGCTCGAGCGCTCCGGCTCGTCGGACCGGTCCCGCGAGCGGTCCGAGCGACTCGTCGACGTCGAGCGATCGGTCGGTTCGGGCCATGAGCGTGCCGAGCGCAGTGTCGGTGTCGAACGGGATCGTGCCGCTCACCGACTCGGTGAGGACCAACGCGAGCGAGTAGACGTCGGACCGGCCGTCGAGCGGTCGGCCGTGCGCTTGTTCGGGGGAGGCGTACCGTGCGCTGCCGAGGAACGTACCGCTCGGTTCGGTGACCGATGCCTCGGCCAGGGCTCGGGCGAGACCGAAATCGGCGATTCGCAGTCGGCCCTCGGAGTCGAACAGCAGGTTGTCGGGCTTGATGTCGCGATGCACGAGCCCGCGACGGTGGGCATGGTCGAGTGCGCGGGCGGCTTCGAGCCCGACAACGAGCGCCTGCGACGGCGACAGGCGATCGCCGCGGTCGAGGATGCCGCGCATGCTCCCGCCGCTGAGGTACTCGGTGACGAGGTAGGGCACGTCGTCGTGACCCCAGTCGTGCACGGCCATGATGTGGGGGTGACTGAGCCCGGCGACGAGTCGGGCCTCGGACTCGAATCGACGCAGGAAGAGGGTGTCGTCGGCCAGCGCCGCGTGGAGCAGCTTCACGGCCACGCGACGACGAAGGCGTGTGTCATCGGCCAGGAAGACCTGCGCGGAGGCGCCGGAGCCGATCGGCGCGACCAGTCGGTACCGCCCACCGAGAACGCGGCCGACCTGCTCGACCATTCTGGACACGGACACGCCGCGAGAGTACTGGGGGTTTGGCGCTGCCCGTGCGCATGGCCTCGCGGGAGTTTCCCGTCGCGCGCCCATGATGCCGCGATGGCAGCGGCGAAGGGCCACAATGCTCGCGGAACCCATCACCTCACCGAGCCGACGAGGAGCCCAGTCCTGAACGATCGCCTGGTTCGCAT
>Ga0224508_10003856_pt1 | contig 12334 bp, 9 predicted proteins | sample SF_Jan12_sed_USG_4_FD_170157 | JGI IMG/M metagenome (GOLD analysis project Ga0224508, IMG submission 170157) | Sediment microbial communities from San Francisco Bay, California, United States - SF_Jan12_sed_USGS_21 | ecosystem: Environmental > Aquatic > Marine > Sediment | place: USA: California...
CTTCAAGGAACGGCAGCGGCTGTTCAAGAAACCTCGCTCCAGCTGGGCAGACTACAACGAGGCGCTGATCTCGAAGGGTGGCGGCGTCTACTCGCGGCAGGACAAGACGATCCGCCTGAGCGCCGAGGTGCGCAAGCTACTCGATACGAACGAGAAATCGATGCAGCCGGACAAGCTGATTCGCACGATCCTGCGCATGCCTGTCGACCTGCTCTGGAACGGCGGCATCGGCACTTACGTCAAGGCGGGCAGCGAGAGCAACACCGATGTGGGTGATCGCAGCAATGACGGAGTGCGTGTCGACGCCAAAGAGCTGCGTTGTAAAGTGATTGGCGAAGGCGGCAACCTCGGACTGACGCAGCGTGCCAGAATCGAGTACAGCCTGGCAGGCGGTCGTATCAACACCGACTTTATCGATAACTCGGCCGGAGTCGACAGTTCGGATCGTGAAGTCAATATCAAGATCCTGTTGAGTGATGTCGTCAAGAAAAAGAAGATGTCGCGCGCCAAGCGCAATGAGTTGCTCGCGTCCATGACAGATGATGTTGCTGCGCTCGTGCTGCGCAACAACTACCTGCAGACGCAATCGATCAGCATGAGCGAGATTCGCTCGGTCGAGCGTATTGATGAAATTGCGCAACTGATCGTCAACCTGGAAAAAACCGGTCTGCTCGATCGCGACCTCGAATGTTTGCCCGAGGAAGCCGAAATCGACGAGCGTCGCGCCCGTAAGCAGGGCTTCACGCGGCCCGAACTCGCTGTCGTACTGAGTTACGCGAAAATCGACGTTTATAACAGGCTCATCGACTCTGGCGACACGCTTGAGGATTTTCTCATTGTTGATCCACCGCGCTATTTCCCGCCCGTATTGCGGCGCCGCTACTACGAGTTCGTCCCGGGTCACAGGCTGAGCCGCCAGATTCTGGCCACGCTTATTGCAAATGACCTCGTCAACCGCATGGGCCCGGCATTCGTGCGACGAGTGCAGGACGATACGGGCGCGCATATCGTCACGATCGCCCGCGCCTATACGGTCGCCCGCCAGATCTGCCGTGCCCGAAGCCTGCTGAAGACGATTGAATCTCTCGACAATGAGGTCCCCGCACGCGCCCAAATGTCGATGATGTTCGAAGTCAGCCGCACGCTACGCCACGCATGCTATTGGCTAATCGAGCAGTTTGGGGACAGCCTGGAGATCGAAGCAACCGTCAATCGGCTAAAAGACGGCATGACCACGATCTACACGCGGACCGGTAGCACGATGTCGCCGAACGCGCGCGCGCGACACGACAAAGCGGCCTCTCAATACGTCGACATGGGCGTTTCCGAGCAGCTCGCAAACCGCATATCTGCGCTGCAACTGACGCGTCCGGCGCTGGATATGGCGGATCTCTCCTTTGTCTACAAGCACGATGTGCTGGATACGGCGAGGCTCTATGCAGCGTTCAACCAGCACTTGGGCATGTTCTGGCTGCATTCCGGCGCCGAGGATCTCAAGGTGCAGGGCCGCTGGCAGGCGATGGCGCGCGGCAATCTTCGCGAGGAATTCTACCGGCTGCGCCGCCGGCTCGCCGAGCAGTTCATGGCCGGAAGTGGCAAAGCACAGTTATCGAACTCGGTCGATAAATGGCTCGATCAGCGCCACGAAGGTGTCACGCGGTTCCGCAGCATGGTCGACGAAATGAAGCTACGGGGCGACCTCGATTTTGCTACGCTTTCGGTCGCCGCGCAGGAATTGCGTCACCTGATATCAAGCTAATTACAAACCCGAACTTACGGAGAGATCATGGCGGGAAAACTCATACTTTGTCGTCACGGCCAGAGCGACTGGAACCGCAAGAACCTCTTTACCGGCTGGCAGGATGTCGACCTGACGGAGAAAGGTATTGAGGAGGCGGTGGACGCCGGCAGATTGCTGCGGGACCTCGGCTACGATTTCGATATCGCATTCACTTCGGTATTGAAGCGCGCTATCCGCACACTATGGATTATGCTCGACGAGATGGACCTCATGTGGATACCTGTCATTCGCGACTGGCGTCTGAATGAACGCCATTACGGTGCTCTGACCGGACTTAACAAGGCGGAGACGGCTGCCAAGTACGGCGATGAGCAGGTGCATATATGGCGGCGCAGCTACGACATACCGCCGCCCGAACTGGATGTCGATGACGAACGTCACCCGTCGCACGATGCGCGTTACGCAGGCATCGCGACGCTGCCGGCGTCGGAGTCGCTGAAAACGACGCTCGAGCGCGTCAAGCCGTGTTGGGACGAGACGATCGCGCCCGAGCTGCACGCCGGTAAAGACGTGCTCATCTCCGCGCATGGCAACAGCCTGCGTGCATTGGTGAAAATGCTCGACCGGGTGTCGGACGAGGCAATAACGGGCTTCAATATACCGACCGGTATCCCGCTGGCGTATGCGCTGGACGACGAGCTGAACCCGATCTCGAGTGAGTTTCTGGGCGACCCTGACGCAGTCGCCGAAGCGGCGGCAGCCGTCGCGGCACAAGGCAAGGCTGAATGATCTATGCGCTCGGAGACAGTGCACCTGTATTAGAGGGAAACAATCATTTTATTGCTGACGGTGCCCGCATTATCGGGAGTGTGCGCCTGAGATCGGAGGCCAGCGTCTGGTTCAACTGCGTGCTGCGCGGCGATAACGACTGGATCGAAATCGGTGAGCGCAGCAATGTCCAGGATGGCTCAGTTCTCCATACCGATCCCGGCTTACCATTAAAGATAGGCCGCAACGTTTCGATAGGTCACAGGGTCATGCTGCACGGCTGCACGATCAGCAATAACTCACTCATCGGCATGGGCAGCACAATACTGAACGGTGCCGTGATTGGCAGCAATTGCATCGTCGGCGCCCAGTCTCTTGTAACCGAGAACAAGACGTTTGCGGATGGCTCACTGATACTTGGCGCCCCGGCACGCGACGTGCGGGAACTGAGCGCTGAGGAGATCGCTTCGATCGGGCAGGCTGCAGATCACTATGTCGCCAATGCCAGGCGCTATCGTGAACGGCTGCGAATCGTTGACTCAATCTGATGCTGTAGATGGCTGGTCACATCAAATGACACGGCAACGGCAATTTCCTCGAAGGTATTAGGTTGAAGCTAGCTGGCACCATTCGAAAAGCACTTAGGTGTCTTGGATTCAGCAGAAATCATCAGTTGGTACAGCTGGTTCCCACAAAGCGGATTAACCCCGTGGTAAAAAAAATCGGCAAGGATCCGCTGAATCCTTTACTACATTTGAAAAACGCCAAACTCGCTTTCGCCAGCGGCAATTATTCACTGGCCTACGCCGAACTAAAGACCGCGCGTCTTTTTGGACTCGATCGTCAGCAGTTTCAGGAACATGAAGCAGATTTTATGGCTGCACTGCCCGAAAAAACGACCATGGGCCACAACACGTACTTTCGCCTGCAGTCTCTCGCGGATGAGCTGCTGAAGAGATCAAATGGCGCGGATTTTTCGGTGCTTGATGTCGGCGGTGGCTCCGGGCCCCTGGCGGCTTTTCTCCCCGAGCATTCCTACTGCCTGGCAGAACCGTTAGCAAATGGTATTTCCGGCACGAACTTGCCCTTCGCGGATCGGTCCTTCGACTTCGTAGTTTCCTCTCACGTGCTCGAACACATCGCGCCCGATGACCGAGAGCGCTTTCTGGATCAATTACTTGCAAAAGCTTCGATCGGCGTCATTCTCCTGAATCCCTTTGAGGTGCGGAATACTCTGGTTAGCGAGAGACTGCAGCTGGTCATCGACGTTACCGGCGCCGACTGGGCCAGGGAACATTTGCACTGCAGCCTTCCCAGGATTGAAGATCTAGAGGCCTACGCTGCAGCAAGGGGATTGCAAATCGACATTCGGCCTAACGGAACAATGACAACGTCTCTGGCCTTTGTCTTCATGCAGTACTTCGCGGCGCTTGCCGGCAGCAAAGACGAGCTGCAGCAAGTGGAATCGTTTTTTAACCAGAATTACCAACAAATCCTGGACTCTGACGCTTATCCCAATGCCTATCTGGTATTTATTGAGGCCGCCTTCACGAATCGGTAATTAGGTACGGGATCGTGCCTGCGACGTCGGAGGAATCGATAGCAAAGAACTGGCTGTTGGTGCCGTCCTGGCGTGCCTTCGCATACGGCGCGTACTCGGGATCCGCTACGAATGCCTGCAGCGCTTCCATCGACGGAAATTGGATAATCGCGACGAGATCCACGTCAGGTGCGTCGCCTTCGAGGGCGGTGATGGCGCCACTGCGTGACAGATATTTGCCGCCGTGGCGATGCGCGATGTCGTGCACCTTGGCCGCATAGTCGGGAATCCAGCTATCGTCGTTGACTTTGACCTGTGCGATCAGGAAATGGGCCATGATGTATACCTCATCTGATTGGCTTTTTTGATTTTTAGCGCGGTCAGCATACGCCCTGTAATAACAAAGAGCCATTAACCGCCGTGGCGGCCTATCGACTGAGTAAACCGCAGCAGAGCATTCAGGCCTGCAGCCGCGGATCGGTACGATCAGTCCTTGCTTTGTCGACGACACGCACGAGCCCCTCCTGCGCGGTCGAGGCCACGAGTGTGCCGTCTTCGGTGAACAGCTGCCCACGGGCAAATCCTCGCGCACCGGATGCGTTCGGGCTCTCCATCGCGTAGAGCAGCCATTGATCAATCGCGAACTCGCGGTGAAACCACAGCGCGTGGTCCAGGCTGGCCATGATGACCCGGCCGCGGCCAAACGGCAGCCCGTGCGGCAAGGTCGCGGTGCCGAGGAGTTCGTAGTCGGATACATAGGCGAGCAGGTTCTGATGCAGTGCACGATTGTCAGGCAGTTTGTCCACCGCACGAATCCAGACGTGTTTGAGCGGCTGTTGCGGCTCGCGATTCAGGAAATGGGGAGTCTCGACCGGACGAAATTCGAATGGCCGCTTATCGGTAAGGAAGCGGTGCATTTTCTCCTGCAACTTGTCGCCTAGGCCGCTTGCGACATCAGCAATATCTTTGAGCCCGCCCGGCCCGGGCACATCGGGCATGTCTGCCCTGTGTTCGATTCCCGGCTCCGGATTCTGAAACGACGCTGCGAGATTGAAAATAGGCCGGCCGTGCTGAATTGCAACCACACGACGATTGGAAAAACTGCCGCCGTCCCTGGCGCGATCAACTTCGTAGATTATCGGCGCATTCATATCGCCGCGACGCAGGAAGTAGGCGTGGAGCGAATGCGCAACGCGCCCATCTATCGTATGCTGAGCAGCCGACAGTGCCTGGCCGAGCACCTGGCCGCCGAACACCTGGGCGCTGCCGATATCGCGACTATCGCCGCGGAAAATATTCTCTTCTATGCGTTCAAGCTTCAGCAGCGTTAGCAGATCGTCGAGTACCGGATGCATCGATACTCAGGGCCCTTTGCGGCCTCCATCCACGACCAACCCGGCACCGCTGACGAAGCCGGCGTCGTCGCTGGCGAGAAACAGCACGACTTTGGCTACATCGACGGGTTCGCCGAGTCGTTGCGCTGCCGACATCGAAATGCAGTGATCGCGCAATGCCGTGTCTTTCCTGTAAACGTCGCGGCTCTTCGGCGTCATGATGGCACCGGGCTGCACGTAGTTTGCCGTTATGCCGAATTCGCCGGTCTCGGCGGCAAGCGCGCGCGTCAGTTCCGCGAGATTCTGCTCAGAGCTTTCAAACGCAACGGCTCCATCGGCGGCAAAGACGCTACGCAGGAAGCCGATGTTGATGATGCGGCCCGCGGGACTTTTCTTCAGATGTCTTAGCGCCGCGCGGCAGATCGACATGATGAGCTCGGCTCGCTTTTCCAATAAAGCATCGAGCTCTGCGTCGCCGTCAGCGAGCGGGACCTCCGCCTGCGGCGGAAATTCATTGACCAGGATATCGATACCACCAAGCCGTTCTATGGTGTCCTCGATCAGCGCCGGCATGCGCGTCGCGTCGGTGAGACCGGCTGCCAGCCCCTCGATTCCGCTGACAGATTTAAATGTCTGCTCGATACCGCTATTGAGCGTGTCCACGGCCAGCACGGTCGCACCGTGCTTCACGAGCGTGCGCGCCACGGCCTCGCCCACTCCGCTCGCGCCGCTCAGGACAAGTGCTTTTAAGCCATAAAGGCGTCGCGGTTCGGCCATTTTTGCTCCGTGTCAGTGACGGTTTGCGGCGATACGCCGCTACTCTGGAAATCGATAGTCAGCGAATTGCCGCCGCAATTCAATCTTCTTGACTTTGCCGGTCGCCGTATGCGGTAGCTCGTCGACAAACGCAGCGTCGTTCGGTATCCACCACTTTGCGACCCTGCCGCTATAGTAGGCCAGCAGTTCCTCCTTGCTGACGTCCTGCCCCGCGGCCTTGACGACCACCAGCAGCGGCCGCTCCGTCCACTTCGGATGCGCGAGACCGATGACTGCAGCCTCGGCCACGGCCGGGTGCCCCATCGCCGTGTTTTCGAGCTCGATCGAGCTGATCCATTCACCGCCCGACTTGATGACATCCTTGGTGCGGTCAGTGATTGCCATGTAACCCTCGGCATCGATGGTTGCAACGTCACCTGTCTCGAACCAGCCGTCTTCGGTGTGTGTGCCGGCGGCGCCGTCGAGCTTGTAATAGTCTTTGCAAACCCAAGGTCCCGTGACCTGCAGTGCGCCATAAGCCTCACCATCCCACGGCAGCTCGTTGCCGTCGTCGTCGACAATGCGCATGTCGATGCCGAACAAGCCGCGGCCGGCCTTGACGGCCAGGTCAAGGCGCTCTTCATCGCTGAGCTCCTCCATGCCGGACTTGACCGTATTGACCACGCCCAGCGGGCTCGTCTCGGTCATACCCCAGCCCTGGCGAACCTCGACGTCATGTTTGTCACGCAGGATCTCGATCATCGACCGCGGTACTGCCGCTCCGCCGATAACCGTTCGCCGTAATGAGCTCAATTTCTTGTTCGCCCGGTCGGTGTACGCGAGTACCGCGAGCCACACAGTCGGCACTCCAAGACTCAATGTCACACCTTCGGACTCCATCAGATCGTACAGCGCTTCGCCGTCACCCATCCTGGGTCCGGGAAAAACGATCTTGGCACCGGCCATGACTGCCGTATAAGGGGAACCCCATGCGTTAACATGAAACAGCGGCACGACCGGCAACACACAATCCTGGTTCGACATACACATGACGTCGGGCGCGCCAGCCGCGTATGCATGCAGGATCGTCGAGCGATGGTCGTACAGCACGCCTTTCGGGTCGCCCGTGGTTCCGGATGTATAGCAGAGCGCCGATGCAGTGCGTTCATTGAGATCGGGCCAGTCGTAGTCGCTTGATTCGTTCGCGATCAGCGTCTCGTAACAGACGACGTTGTCGAGCGACGTTTCCGGCATGTGCGCTTCGTCGGTCATCACGATGAAGCCCTCGACACCCGTAATCTTGTCGGCGAACGATTCGAGCAACGGCACGAACATGACGTCGGTCATGATCCAGCGGTCCTCGGCATGGTTGATGATGAATATCAGCTGTTCTGGAAACAGGCGCGGATTGATCGTGTGGCAGACATAACCGGAGCCACTCACCGCATAGTAGGTTTCCAGATGCCGGTAGTCGTTCCAGGCGAGCGTGGCGACGCGATCGCCGGTTTCCAGGCCGAGCTTGCCGAGCGCATTCGCCAGCTGCCTGGCCCGGGCGAAACATTCCTTGTAGGTATACCGGTGCAGCGGATTGTCGGCCGTAACCGATACGATCTCGCGGTTCGCGTGGTTCTTCTCCGCGTGCTTCGCCAGCGACGAAATCAGGAGCGGCGTATCCATCATTAATCCGTGCATTGGGTGTCATCCGGTAGCGTTTCGTTTGCGGCCGGTAATTTAACAGAAAACCTGTGCGGCGCGCCCTGCCTACGCACTTTCCGAGGGTTTGCTTTGCGCTAAATTACCTACAATACGTGATATCCTTGGTATGATCAGCATCACATCAAATTGTTGTGCAAAGCGACTGTTTCCCTTGGCATTATGCAGCCTCGACTCACGTCGCCAACAGTGTTGAAGTGAGGTTACCGTCAACCGGCACGTTGTTAGCCAGTGCCATCCCGAGAGGGGGAGAAAATGCGAGAGTTTACTAATGCAGCCGTGAAACGCGGCTTGGGTATCGGCGTGTTGCTGGGCAGCATCGTCACCGGGTTCATTGGAACCTCGACAGCGCTGGCGCAGGACGACGAGAACATCATCTTCGAAGAGATCGTTGTACTGGCGACGAGACGTGCTGAAAATATCTTGGACGTCCCGGTCGCGGTCAGTACGCTGTCCGGCGCGCAGATCGAAGCCGCCGGCATCAAGGACGTCTGGGACCTGCAGCAGAACGTGCCGGGCCTGATCATTGGTCGCAGCCAGACGTCGACGACCTCGAACTTCAGCATTCGCAGCATCGGCAGCACCTCGAACAATTTTGGCGTCGAATCTTCCGTCGGGCTGTACGTCGACGGCATCTATCGCTCCCGGCAAAGCTCGATGATCAATGATCTGATTGATGTCGAGGCGGTCGAAGTGCTGCGCGGCCCGCAGGGTACACTGTTTGGCAAGAATACGGCCGCCGGCGCCATCTCGGTGCGCACGGTCCGGCCGAGCCAGGATCGGGACGCGTTCGTCGACGTAACGGCCGGCGACTATGGGCTGGTCAAAGTGAGCGCAGCGACCAACATCCCGATCAACGACAATTGGGCATTTCGCGGCACATTGTTCTCGAGTCAGCGCGACGGCATCGTCGACGACATCAATCTCGGCGACGATCTGTACAACGATCGCGACCGGCTTGGCGCGAGGTTGCAGCTCGCCATGAACGAGCCCGGCGACGATTTCAGCATGCGCATCATCGCCGATTACGCCGAGATCAACGAGACCTGCTGTGTGGCGATGACCAACGTTGACAGCCTGTACCTGAAAGGCGCCCTGCCGCTCGTCCTCGGCGGGCTGATATCGCCACTAGACGGAGTCGGCTCGGACGCCGGCAACGCAATCCTCGGCGGCACGGTCTTCACGACATTCAACTACCCGCAACCGCTGGTTGACGGCTTGACCCCGCTTATCAGCGGAACCATTATCCCGGGCGCGTGGGAGGACTACCGGACGGCGCTCAATATACCGCCCGTATCCGAGAACGAGGACATGGGATTATCAGTCGAGTTCAACAAGATTCTGACCGACTCTATCAGTCTGAAATCGATCAGCGCGTATCGCGCGTTCGAGACCTTTGATGACATTGACGCCGATTTCTCGGACGTGGACCTGATCGGTCGTATCAATACGGCAGAGCAGTCTTCGTTCTCCCAAGAGTTCCAGTTCATCGGCGAGTTCGGGGACGGCAGCTCCTGGGTCGCCGGTCTCTATTACTTCGGGCAGGATATTGACAGCACGACCCGCACGAGCGCAAACACCTTGCTGAATGTTTTCGCCAAGATCGGTCAACCTGCGCTGCAGGATGTGATCGACGGCGTTAACACGCTCAATATAGCCACTGGCGGCCTCATTCCTCCAGCGACCGAGCCGTATCCGGCAGGGGCCAACGCGTTTGACATCGTCAAGCAGGACCACCAGGGCTACGCGGTCTTCGGCCAGGTCGACTGGTCGATCAGCGACTGGTTCACTCTGTCGCTCGGCGCCCGTTACACCGACGAGGACAAGGACATCGATGCAACGTACGTGCAGACGGCGAACGGCCCGGAACCAGATTTTGTCGCAATCGGGACAAACCTCGCCCTCGCGGGCGCAGGCCAGCCATTCGACCCCGTGCCGCTACTGGCCGTTGCCGAGCCCAATGTTGCCTGGGGTCTATGGCAGTTCACCCCGTTTGCGCCGCGGCCCGACGTAAAGGACACGCTCGAAGACGATCAGACGACCGGGACAGTAAAACTGACGTTTTTCCCGGCCGATTCGACGATGGTCTACGGCTCGTATTCGACCGGCTTCAAGGCAGGCGGCACCAATGCGGACCGCATCGAAGTCACTATCCCGCAAATCTTCCAGGCCGAAACGTCCGAGTCGATCGAGGTCGGCCTGAAGGGCCAGTACGGCCCGGTACAGCTGGCCGCAACGATTTATCAGACGGACTTCGAAGATTTCCAGGCCCAGTCGTTTGCCGGCGGCGGCTTCATCCTGCGCAACGCGGGCGACCTGTCGATCGAGGGCGTCGAGCTCGAGCTGCTGTGGCGTCCGACCGACTCGACCGAGGTCTCTATGTGGTATGCGCACAACGAAGGCGAGTACGATTCGTTCGAGCCAGGCGTCGGCTGGGATGCCTGGGTGCTGCAGAACGGCCTCTGGCAGGTTCCGCCGCAGGGCGACCCGGGCTGTGACCCTGCCATAGGAACCACGCTGCCCCTGCCTGAAATCTGCTCGCGGACGGGCGACAAGCTTCCCTACAATCCCGAGGACCGCTGGTTTGTGTCGTTCGCTCAGGACATCTACCTGAGCGCCGATACGTCGGCCTTTGTTCGCCTTGAGTACAGCTACGGGTCCGAGCAGACCACGGACGGCGATAATGACCCGCTGACGCTGAGCGAAAGTTACGAGATCGTCAACGCCCGCATCGGCTTTAACTTTGACAACATCAATTCGAGCCTGACGCTGTGGGGCCGCAACATCACAGACGAGCGCTGGTACTACGGCTCATTCGACATCCCCTTCTCGTACGACAAGGTGATGTCGTATCCGTCGGAGCCCCGCACGTTCGGCCTGACCTTCCGCAAGAACTTCGATTAGGGTATTGAGCCCAACGGGGCGGCAGGTGATCGCCTGCCGCCCTTTTTTTGTGGCAGTCAGTCCACTGCAAGCCCATAGTGATAGGATCGCGCAATGAATCAGCGTTCCCTCAGAGTGGGCCTCGCACAGATCGCACCGGTCTGGCTGCATCGCGACGCGACGCTCGCGAAAGTCATCGACTGGATCGGCACAGCCGCCAAAGACGGCTGCGAGCTGGTGATTTTCGGCGAGGCGCTCGTACCCGGCTACCCTTTCTGGGTGGAGCGGACCGAAGGCGCCAAATTCGAGTCGGCGCTGCAAAAGACGCTGTATGCACATTACGTCGAGCAGGGTGTATCGATCGAAGCGGGAGATCTCGACGAGGTCTGCGTGGCGGCTGCAAGACACGGCATCGCGGTGTATCTCGGCGTCATGGAGCGCGCCGCCGACCGCGGCGGCCATAGTCTCTACTGTTCGATGGTGTACATCGACGCCGGCGGTACGATCGGCTCGGTGCATCGCAAGCTGATGCCGACGCATGAAGAACGACTCGTCTGGGCAATTGGCGACGGCAACGGCCTGCGCACCCATAAACTCGGCCCGTTCACGCTCGGCGGGCTCAACTGCTGGGAAAACTGGCTGCCGCTCGCGAGAGCTTCGCTTTATGCGCAGGGCGAGGATCTGCATGTCGCGATCTGGCCGGGCAGCCGGCGCAACACGGAAGAGATCACGCGGTTTATTGCCCGCGAGAGCCGGTCCTACGTAGTTTCGGTATCCGGACTGATGACACGCGACGACATCGGCGACGATCTCCCCGAGGTCGATCTGCTGCGTGAAACGGCCGACGATGTCATGGCTAACGGCGGCTCCTGCGTTGCACTGCCGTCGGGTGACTGGCTGCTCGAACCCGAGACCGGCAAGGAATCCCTGCGCGTCGCGGAACTCGACCACAGGCTCGTGCTCGAAGCACGACACAGCCTGGACGTCGCCGGGCATTACTCGCGGCCGGACGTGACGCGCCTGATCGTCAATCGCAAGCGCCAGACGACCGCCGAATTCTCCGACTAAGCGAGGCTCATGAAGCTACCGATCTTGCTGATTGTTGTGCTAATACTCGCTGCGACAGGCGCCGTTGCCGAGTTGCCCGACGGCTACTGGAGCGAGGAACAGACGCGGCCCATCCTCGACACGATGCTGCGCGTGACGCTGGATCCGGACCTCAAGAACCTGACGCAAAGCGAGCTGCGCGCGCTCGATGAACTGCTAGCGGCCGGTCGCATCATGCACCAGCTTTATGCAGAACAGCGGCATGCGCAGGCGGCATCCGCACTGCAGGCGCTCGAAAGCCTGCATGCCAGCAGTGACCGGCTCGCAGCAACGCAAAATTTGCGTGATTTATTCTACGTGTCAAAAGGCCCGATCGTCACGACGCTGGACAACGAGCGGCTGCCGTTTTTGCCGGTCGCGGCGGAACAGCCGGGCAAGAATGTCTACCCGGACGGCCTCGAGCGCGAAGAGATCGATGCCTGGCTTGCGAATAACCCGGCCGCCGCCGAGCGGTTACTCGACGTACGCAGCGTCGTACGCCGCGCGACATCA
>Ga0224508_10003857_pt1 | contig 12334 bp, 11 predicted proteins | sample SF_Jan12_sed_USG_4_FD_170157 | JGI IMG/M metagenome (GOLD analysis project Ga0224508, IMG submission 170157) | Sediment microbial communities from San Francisco Bay, California, United States - SF_Jan12_sed_USGS_21 | ecosystem: Environmental > Aquatic > Marine > Sediment | place: USA...
AAATGAAGGCATCCCAAGCTCGGTCGCGGCAGACCGCCTGGCGGAAGAACGGATCGAGATCGTCAAGAAACTGGGCTCGAGGCATTGGGGGAGGTTTATCGAGAACCGCCCCGTCTCGATGTAACGATCGACCACCGGACAAGGATTCATTGTGTAGCGGTCGACCTCCGTGTCGACCGAGATCCTCTCGCCTCCAAAGACGGTCGAGACAGAGCTCGACCGCTACGCCTTCTATATCTAAGGGAGACGGTCGAGGCCATCGCGATGGCTCGACCGCTACGCCCCGCCGGCGGATGGCTCGCTCTTGGCGCGCACCTCGGCGACGATCTTCTCAACCACTTCCCAGGGCTCGCTGCCCGAGGTGTCAATCACCGAATAGGTTTCGTCATGGCACAGCGGTGAGTCGGGGCGGGTGCGATCGCGGCGATCTCGCTCGAGAAACTCTCGCTCGACCTCCGAACGAACCAGATCGGTTCTGCCGCGCGCGCGCAACTCGAGCCATCGCCGCTCTACCCTCACCCAGGTAGGTGCCTCGAGAAAAAACTTGTGCGGTGTATCTGGAAAAACCTTGGTGCCGATGTCACGCCCTTCGAGTACCGCCCCGTGCCTTGTCGCCCATTCTCTTTGCAAAGCCACCAAGCGTTTGCGAACATCGCTGTAGGCCGAGATCTGCGATGTCGTTTGCGCTACCTTGAGTCCCTTGATCCGGTCACCCGACGGCTCACCATCGACAAAGACCTCGATCTGTCCGTCATCGGCCAGCCGCAGGCTCAGATCTATGTCCCGCGCCATTTCTTCGACCGCCTCCCTGTCGTCTGCCTCGACTCCCTGTTCGATGACCTTTAGCGCCACGCTCCGGTACATGGCGCCGGTGGACAGATAGGGCAGCTCGAGCTCTTTAGCCACCAGACTCGCGACCGTGGTCTTGCCGACTCCCGAGGGGCCGTCGATCGCGACGATCAACGACGACCGGTCTTCGAGACCCGTCTCACTCACGCCTAGCAGCCCGTGGTAGAAGTCGAGACGGTCGCGTTGCGCGTGAGATGGGGCCAGATGCCAGGCGCTGTGACACAGGCAATGCCGGAGCATTGTCGAGGAACGGCAACGCCGCAGATGGTCTCATGTCGCCGCAACCCAAAGGGCGACAAGGGGTTACGGAGCCCCTGCTGCGTTACTCGTCGTCTATGATGACACCGCATCGATTCCTCCTCGCGCCTTGCCGGCGCACCGTAAGATCTTGTCGCACGACCATATGGACTTCCACCACGGGCTGCTAAGACCTCGACGGCCTGCCGCCGCTAGTGCCGCTTCGCCCCTCCGAGGCCCGACGCAACCGAGTGAGCTCGAGATCCTGCAGCTCTCGGTACTCGCCCGGTTTGAGCTGTGGATCGCTCAACGAGCCGATCGCGATTCGACACAGACGCTGCACCGGATGGCCGATGCGGAAGAACATCTCTCGGATCTGCCTCGTGCGACCTTCCCGAATCTCGACTCTCCACCACGAGTTCTTACGCGCGACGCGCTTTCCGGGCGGCGGCGGCTGAGACTCGATTCTCGCGGGCCGGGTCATCTTTCCATCGAGCACGATCCCGGCGCGTAAACGTTTCAGGCTGGCCTCATCCGGAACGCCACGCAACTTGACAGCGTAGATCTTGGAGCATCCGAAGCGAGGATGGGCGATGCGTTCGGCCAGATCGCCGTCGTTTGTCAGCAACAAGAGACCTTCAGTGTCGAAGTCGAGACGGCCAACCGGAAACAGAGTTCGGTGTAGACCTGCCGGTATCAGGTCATAGACGGTGGGCCGACCGGCGGGGTCCGATCGCGTTGTCAGATAGCCACGTGGCTTATTGAGCAGGAGGTAGCGCCGGGTCGTATCCGGCCGAACTCGCTTACCGTCCACCTTGATCGCATCGACCTCTGGATCGGCCTTGTCCCCGACAACCACCGTGCGTCCGTTGACGGTCACCCGCCCCTCTCGGATGAGCTCCTCCGACGCTCGTCGCGAGGCGACCCCGGCCCGAGCCAGGATCTTCTGAAGCCGTTCGCCGCTCACTCGCTCTCTCCCTCGTCGGCAGCCTCTTCGACTTTGTCATCGTCATCCAGGGTGGCGTCGCGTGCAGCGGCTGACGGCCGCGAGGTGACCTCGTCCTCCGCGGCGGCCATCAGCCCAAACACCTCTTCAAACTGCTCGAGCGGCGGCAGCTCGCTGAGATCCACCAGGCCAAAGTGCATCAGAAACTCTCGCGTCGTCGCATAGACGAACGGTTTGCCCACCACTTGCTTGCGGCCAGCAATGCGAATCAGACGTTTTTCGAGGAGGTTCTTCAGGACACCGCTCGAAACGACGGTTCGCAATTCCTGGATCTCTGGTCCGCTCACCGGTTGGCGGTAGGCGATGATCGCGAGCGTCTCGAGCGCCGCCATCGAGAGCCGATTGCGACCTGTGACTTCAAACATCTTCCTCAGATAGCCATGAAACTCCGGGCGGGTCACCAACCGGACTCCCCCGGCCACCTCTTCGGCGACAACGCCGCGTCCCGGGGACGCCCGATATCGTTCCAGCACGCGATCGATCGCGTCTTCCGCGGCTTTCTTGCTGCGTTCACCAAAGACCTCGAGAATCTTGCGCCTCGGGGTCGGGTCGGGGCTGGCGAAGAGTATCGCCTCGACGACCGCCTCCATCTCCTGCGAATCGATCACGTAGGAATGGCCTCCAGATCGGTCAGCTCCAACTCACGCTCGGTTCGATAGAGCAGGATATCTCCCGTGTCGGTCTGGTGGACCCGGATCAGGTTGAGACGGGCCAGCTCCAGGAGGGCGAGAAAACCCGCCACCGCCTCGGCGCGGCAGGTGCGGCCGCGGAGGTCGGCGATGAGATCAACCGGCCGACCGGCGTCCAAAAGCGACAGCAATCGATCGAACTGATCTCGAACCGAGTACGACTCGCCTCGGAGAAGAAGGGGCGGCGGATGCTCGCGTTCATAGCGCTCAAAAACCGTACGCAGCGCGCCGAGGAGATCGAACAGAGAAACCTCTCCAAGATCGATCGCCTCGTCGGCGGCGGACGCGGGTAGCTTCTCCGGCGCTCGGGTGAAGATACCCCGCCTGACGCCGTGGATCTCGGCCAACGACTGCGCTGCGTCCTTGAGCCGTTGATACTCGAGGAGCCTCTTGACGAGCTCGTCGCGGGGATCCTCGACTTCACCAGCGGTCTCACTCGGACGCGGTAGCAGCATCTTCGACTTCAGATGGATCAACAATGCCGCTTCGTAGAGATAGTCGGCCGCAACATCCAGGTTGAGCTCGTCCATCAGACCCAGGTACTCCTGAAACTGATCGCAGACCAGGGCCACCGGGATATCGGTGATCTCCACCTCGTCGATCTTGATCAGGTTCAGAAGCAGGTCCAACGGACCCTCAAAAGCCGGCAGTTCGACGCGCCAGGCCGTCGGCAAATGGGTCGAGGCGGTCGCCGCGTGACTCAACCGCTCAAGCCCTTCCCATTCCCGCCGTAGTCCAGGGACATCGCCGAACGCACCTCATCCATGGTTTCGCGGGCTCGCTCACGAGCCCGCTTCGAGCCGTCACGGAGAATATCCATCAGCTCATCCCGGTTGGCCAGCAATGCCTCACGCCGCTCGCGCATCGGCGTCAGGAACTCGATCAATTGCTCCGCCAGGAGTTTCTTGTCGTCGACACACCCGATCTGCGCCAGGCGGCACTCTCGCTCCACTCTCTCCTGTACATCCGGTGGTGACACCAACCGATGAAACGCGAACAAATTGCACGTTTCGGGGTGTCCGGGATCGCTTCTCCGAATCCTTGTGGGATCCGTGAACATACTCGAACACTTGCGCCGGATCTCCTCCGGCGTGTCCGCGATGTCGATCGCGTTGGCGTAGGACTTAGACATCTTGCGTCCATCCAGGCCCGGCACCTTGGGTGTCGGGGTAAAGAGCGCCTTGGGCTCAGGAAAGACCGGTCCGTACAGGCCGTTGAACCGGCGGGTGATCTCGCGGCTCAGCTCCAAGTGGCTGGCTTGATCCTCGCCCACCGGCACGAAATGTGCCCGGTAGAGCAGAATGTCGGCGGTCTGCAGCACCGGGTAACCCAGGAACCCGTAGTTGGAGAGATCTCGTTTCTTGAGCTGCTGGATCTGCTCCTTGTAGGTGGGCACCCGCTCGAGCCACCCCAGGGGAGTGATCATCGACAGCAACAGATGAAGCTCGGCGTGTTCTGGGACCCACGACTGAACGAAGATCACACAGCGCTCGGGATCGAGGCCCACCGCCAACCAATCGGCCACCGCCTCCAAAGCGTTGGCGGCAATGTCGCCGGTGTCCGCGTAATCGGTGGTCAGCGCATGCCAATCGGCGACGCAGTAATGGCAGTCGTAGTGGTCCTGGAGATCGACCCAATTCTTGATCGCTCCAAAATAGTTTCCCAGATGGATGCGCCCGGTGGCCCGCATCCCCGAGAGAACAACGTTTCCCTTTTTCGTGCCGCTCATCCGTGGAAGTGAATGACAAAGGCGATCAACGCGTAAACCGGTACCACCAGCAGGGCCAGAGCATTGATCATGGCCAGCCCGAGCACGATGATAAAGCCATAGGGCCGAATTGCAGCATACTTTGCGGCCCAGTCGGGCGGCAGCAGATTCAACGTGATCTGGCCACCGTCCAGTGGAGGGATCGGCAAGAGATTGAACACCGCCAAAAAGCCGTTGAGAAACGCAAAGTGCACGAGGGCGAAAAGCCACGGGAAGTGAACACTCTGCTGCGCGCCTGCGAGATCGCGAAAGAGAATGAGTTGGGCAGTCAACCGACCGTCGGGACCGACAACCGCAAGGCTCACCCAGAGCGCGACAAGCGCCAGCAACCCGAGCACCACATTCGACAGCGGGCCGGCGGCGGTGACCAAGAGATGGTCGCGCTTGGGATCACGCAGCTTGTCAACCCGAACAGGCGTCGGTTTGGCCCAGCCAAAAACGGGAGCGCCGGCAACGAAGAGCATTGCCGGCAACAGCAGCGATCCCAGTGGGTCTATGTGTCTCAAGGGATTGAGGGTCACGCGTCCGGCGTCGTAGGCCGTCGAGTCGCCCGAACGCCAGGCGGTCCATGCATGGGCGCTCTCGTGTACGGAAATCGCCAGAAGCAGAATGAGTATCTGCACCACACCGCTGAAGAGGAAGTTGGGGTCGAGTTGCATGGTGAGCCGGGGCCCGGAAGGTGGGCCGGAGGACGTGCGGATTATAGCGACTTGGAAGCGTTTTTGCGGACACTCACGTCGCTCCGGTGGCTTGCTGCAGCCCGGTCGAACGCGCGGCTGGGAACGGCGCTCGCCGAACAGACTTGGACGAGTTCGCTCGCGCCTCGTTGTTCGCCCGCGCGGACCGAGCTCGACCTCCGCCGACGTGCCCGTGCCCGCGGGCTCACAGCGTCCCTGCCGGCACATTCGCCAGGCTGCCAGGAGCGCTGGCAATCCCGCACCCACGAACTGCAGTATGGATCGTGTCATCGCGTCAACCAGGTCTCGCGATCTGTCGTGACGGCTAGCGTGGGCGCCACGAATTCGGCTTTCTCCGCGAGCCCGTGTCGGCCTGGGTCGGAGGCTCTACCAGGGACGTTTGACCGAGCGCATGCGCAAGCCTTCGAAGTCCCAGTTTCGTCCGGCGCGAGGGAAACCGAGGCGCGCGCCTCCAGGTCACCCGGAGTCACATTCGCGCGCGGCGTGCCCTGCGGAGACTCCGACCAGGCCGTAGCGCTCGCGTTCGCCCGGACTGGGGAACCCAACGAGCCGGCCGGATCAGCTCAGCTGGTCGTCGACCTGGTTCCAGAGACGTCGGTTGGCCGCTAGGACCACGTGCTCGATCCACAGACTGCGCACCTGGGCAAACAGCGCGACATAGAAGAGGCCGTGGTGCACCCAAGTCGGGATCACCCGGCGCTCGACGCCGCCGCCGAGGATGAACATGGTCATGACCAGGGCGATCGCCAAGGTGAGAGCCGGATAGGACTGGTTCTTGAACTCCTTGGTCTTCTCGATCCACTCCTGTGAGAGTCCGTGCTCCGTGACCGCAGTCTTGATCGCCTTACCGGTCCCAATCAAGTAGAACATGATCCAGGTGTGCGAGAAGAGCAGTAGCAGGCAAGCCATCAGCCCGAGCAGGACATGGAGGCTCCCCGCTTGCTCTCCGGCGGCAGCGTAGCCCACCACACCGGTCGCCACATAGCAAAGGGTGGCCAGCCAGCCGACGATCAACAGCGCGTTTCCCATCATGGCGTAACAGGATACTCAATCATCGAGAGAAAGAGCGACGGAGTTTTCCCAGATCTCGGCGGCGTGTTCCGGTCGGAAGCTCGACTCGAGGCGCGCGGCCCCGGCGAAGCCACGGCGGCGCGCCTCGTCCGGTCCGTCGACCACTTCTCTCAGGGCACCGAGGAGCGACCCGACGTCTTCGGGCGGCACGAGCCAGCCGGTCTCACCGTCGACGACCACCTCGGGAATGCCACTGACGGCGCTGGCCACCACCGGAACTCTCGCCTCCATCGCTTCCAGAATCACCAGTGGCATTCCTTCGTAGGTAGAGGGCACGACAAGAGCGCTTGAGCGGGCAAGGAGCCCCCGTACCGCGTCTCCATCCTGGCGGCCGAGAAAGGTGACGCTGCCCCCCAGTTCCAAACTGGCCGTTAGACGCTCCAGGGTGCCGCGATGTTCACCGTCGCCGGCGATCAGGAGGGTTGGGAGGTACCGAGATTCCGCAGCAATGGCCTGCGGCTGCTTGCGCATGGCGGCCAGAGCGTGAAGAAGCACCTCGACACCCTTGCGGATCCGCAGCCGCCCGACAAAGAGAAAAAAGCTACCGCCGGGGGCTTCCGGCACCCAGCCGTCGTGTGAGGGGGCTTCCGAGGTCTTCTCCGCCATGACGTTTGGAAGGACCTGGATCCCCCGGACCTGGTAGTCACGTTCAATCTCCGCAGCGGTGGTGGCACTTGGGGCCAGCACCACATCGGCAAGCCAAGCCGTCAGACATCCGAGCGCAATCTGTAACGGAGCCTTGATCCAACGGAACCGATGCTCCACGCCGCCCGGCCGCCCCAACACTTCACTACCGGATCGAAGTGCCCGGACCGCGCGCCGCTCTTCGACGTAGCTGACCTGGAGCAGAGCCACCAGGAGCGGTTGCGGGCGAAAGAGGGCCGCCACGATCCGAACCAGGAACGCCACCAACGCGCCGTCCGACTCGTGAACTTGAACCACATGGGGCCTCAGGTACCTAAGATGGCGAAAAAGCGGCATGACCACGGTGAGCGGAAACAGCACCTTGGGGCCGCGAGCTCCATCGGCGCCGCGGCCCAGGACCTCTACCCGATGGCCGCGGTCCCCCAGTCCCGAAGCGAGCTGCAACACCTGTTCGCCGACACCCGAGATGTCGCGGGGAGGCAATGTGTTGGCAACCAGGAGGATCCTCATGAGTTGCGGACCGCTATCCTCCGGCAAGACCACCCCCTGTGAACCGCGGGTTGGCGCTCACCCGTTCCAGTAACCGCTCAGTATCCGGAAGACCAGATGCCTCGACCATCGCCCGCGCGTCATCGCGTGCCTTCTCCAACCAATCGCGGTCCTCGACGATGCTGGCGATCCTGAGAAGTGGTTTCCCCGCCTGGCGCGTGCCGAGGAAATCTCCCGGCCCGCGGATCTTCAGATCCGCCTCTGCGATCGCAAAGCCGTCGACGGTTTCACCAAAGATGTCGAGGCGGCGGCGGGCATCGTCTCCGAGCGGTCCGTGCAACGCAATGCACAAGCCTCTTCCGCTGCCACGGCCCACCCGGCCGCGCAGCTGATGCAACTGCGAGAGTCCGAACCGCTCGGCGCTCTCGATCACCATCAGGGTCGCCGCCGGTACATCTACGCCGACCTCGATGATGGTCGTCGCGAGCAGAAAGCGCGAGTCCCCGGCCGCAAAGGCGCTCATGATCCGGTCACGCTCATCGGCCGGTGTGGCTCCATGAAGGACCAGAGGCCGGTAGGCGGCGAACCGGCGATGGATCTCCTCTTCGAGGCCTTCGATCGAGGTGGCAGCAATCGCCTTGCTCGCCTCGATTAGCGGACAGACGACATACGCCTGGCCTTTCGCCGCCAACTGCTCCCCCAGCTGATCGTAGACCTTGGGTCTCGACTCGGCTGGAAGGACCAGGGTCTCGACCGGCGTGCGTCCGGGAGGCAGCTCATCGATCACCGAGACGTCGAGGTCGCCGTAAACGGTGAGCGCAAGCGATCTCGGGATGGGGGTCGCGGTCATAACCAGCAAATCGAGGTCTTCGCCCTTTTCTTGTAGCGTACTCCGCTGTCCGACTCCGAAGCGGTGTTGCTCGTCGATCACCACGAGTCCCGGGCGCCGGAAAACCACACCTTCCTGGATCAGAGCATGCGTTCCGACAACGATCGGTAGCTCACCGGCGGCAAGCGCAGCACGCGACTCGGCCCGGTCGGCTGCCGACCCGGTCAGCAGGGCGAGCGGATACCGAGAACCCAAGATGTTCTTCAGGGCTCGATAGTGCTGCTCTGCCAGCAGTTCGGTGGGCGCCATCAGAGCCGACTGCAGGCCGCTCTCTGCCGCCAGGACGAGCGCCATGGCTGCGACGATGGTCTTGCCGCTGCCCACGTCTCCCTGCAAGAGCCGCGTCATCGGGAAGGCGGATGTGAGGTCGGCTACGACCTCGTCAAAGACCCGCCGCTGAGCTGCAGTGAGTTCGAACGGCAAGATCGCTCGAACGCGGCGAAGGGCGTCGGTATCGTGGCGGTACGAGTGTCTCTTGGCGGCTCGCACGCGACGCCGGCGGACCAGCGCCAGCTCGACCTGAAGCTCGAGGAGCTCGCCATAGGCGAGCCTCCCATGCGCCGGGGTCGTACGCCTATCGAGCGCTCCCACATCGGCATCATCCGCCGGACGATGGAGTTCGGCGAGCGCCTTACCCAAAGGCGGGAGGCAGTGTCGCTCTAGGAGGCTGCGGGGCATCCAGTCAACGGTATTCTCCAGGTCCGACGCCTCGACAGCGGCGGCGATCAGACGCGAGACGGCGGCATGCCCGATACCGCCGGTAGTCTGGTAGATAGGGACGATTCGACCGGCGAAGCGGCCCGAGGAGGCCGTCTCCTCTCCTTGCTCGGCGGCCTCGATGGCTTCGACGCTCGCATTCACCAGCTGCCAACCCGAATCCTTGCGGCGGACCTCCCCGTGCACGAGGTACTCCGTATCGGACCTCGTCTGCTGCACCAGATAGGGCCTGTTGAACCAGATGGCCTCCAGATCACCCGTCGAGTCCGAGAAGATGCCGCGCACCAGTGACATGCCACGCCGACGCAAGTGGATTCTTTTCAGATCGCGCAGGTGGCCACGGAGCGTGTAGCGCCCCGGACCTCGGATTTCACCCACCAAGCCGATCTCCCGACGATCCTCGAAGCGGCTGGGAACAACCTGGAGAAGATCCAGAACCGTTTTGACACCGGCGGTCTCGAGCTGCCGGCATCGCACAGGCCCGACGCCGCGAACCTCGCTCACGGGGCTGTCCAATGAGAGCCCCGCTCTGGAGCTGCTGACGCCGGACTCTCGCGCTTGGCCCAAAGCGATCAGCGGAGCTCGAGCTCCAACGTCACGAGTCCGAAACGGATTCGATCCCCGGAGCGCACTTCGGCCGGATTGCCGGTGCGCAAACGGGTGTCGTTGAGGTAGGTGCCGTTGGTGGCACCGAGTTCCTCCATCACATAGAGCTTGTCATCGTCCCGGAACAGTCGACCGTGCTGGCGGCTCGATGAACGCTCCCCGTCAAGGGATGTCAGATCGACTGTCGGTTGAGCCCCGGTGACCGGGTCTCCCCGTCCAACCAAAACGGGCCGGTCCAGGAACAGCGGAAACGCCGTGCCGCTACCCCGGTGGACCAATACCGCATCCGGAACCGGGTCGGGCATATCGGGCCGGGAACGGATCGGCGCCCGCGATCCCCCTGTCGCCCCGAGTTCCAGACGGGTCTCCTGTTCCTGCAGCCGCTGGCAGAGTCTCCTCATGATGCCGACCGCGATCTCGGGTTGCGCGCGGATCAGGTCGGCAAACATCGCCCCGTCAACCCGCAGCAGGGTCGCGTCGCTACGCACCCTCGCCGAGGCGCTCCGCGGGGTGTGGTCGAGGAGCGCGATCTCGCCAAAGAAATCTCCCTTCTCGAGCACTGCGAGCCGGGCGTTTTCCTGCCCCCGGCGGAGAATCTCGACCTCTCCAGCGTGGATCACGTACATTTCAGTGCCCAGGTCACCTTCGCGAAACACATAGGCACCGCTCGGGTACTCCACCATCCTTCGGGCGGGGTCGCGGTCGCTACTTCCTGTGGTTGTGCGTGTCCCTATGCCCACGCTCCCACTCCTTTCCCGAGCGAAAACGTCACTTCGCCACGAGGAGGATCGACGCGCGCGATGGCTCCGATCGGGAGGGTCAGATTGGGGCAACAGTGACCGCTGGGGATCCCGACGGCGAGAGACAAACCCTTTTCGAGAGCGAGCAGATCGAGACGCTGGCGAAGGGTCTCGCCGGCTTCGTGTTCGTCTGCCGGTTCCACACAACCCACGACCATGGCCTTGATCGCGGAGAGCCTACCCGAGAGGTCCAGGTGGGTCAACATTCGATCCAGCCGGTAGACAGGCTCGTCGACGTCCTCCCAGAACAGCACGGCATCCTCGAGATCTACCGCATACTTGGTCTCCAAAACAGCAGTCAACAAACTCAGGCAGCCACCCAGAATCGTACCCTCCACCACCTCTCCAGACCCACCCTCCGATGGAATGACCTGTGGTTCACCAACGAGGGCCCCGAGCAGCGAGACCTCCTCTACCGCTTGGAGGCCGCGGGCAAAATCCACCGCCACCATCGGCCCATGGAACGCAACCCAGCCGAGCCGCATCACAACCTGGTTCAGGAAGGGCGTGACATCCGAGTAGCCAATGTAGGCGCGCGGACGGCGTGCCAGAAGATCCCAGTCGATCCTCGGTAGCAGCCGGAGCAGGCCGTGCCCGCCACGAGCGAAAAAAACGGCCGACAGGGACTCGTCCGCCACCAACCTGTGAAACCCCTCCAGCCTCTCCTGGTCGGATCCGGCAAAGAGCCCCTCGCGGCTTTTGAGATTGGTCGCGGTGACCGGTTCAAATCCTATGCGCCGCAACTCGCCAAGCCCCGTGTCGAGTGCCGCGGGGTCCACCGGTCCGGAGAGCGCAGCGATGCCCACGCGATCGCCGGGCTTCACTGGAGGCGGTGGCTGGATCTGTCGAATCAAAGTGCCGGAGGTCTCCGTAAGCCGAATTCTGTTTCCCCGATCAAAGCCGGGTCAGCAGTCATTCATCTGGGACCGGCGTTGCCGTCGGCCTCGTGCGACCTACCCGGAAACGGCGGACCCCACTGGGATCCTATCGGGACGGGCAACCCGAAGTACCGTTTCCCTATTTGGTCTTGCTCCACATGGGGTTTGCCTTGCCTCGAACCGTCGCCGGCCGAGCGGTGCGCTCTTACCGCACCCTTTCACCCTTACCGCGCCATCGAAACGGCGGCGGCGGTCTACTCTCTGCTGCACTTTCCGTCGCGTCACCGCGCCTCGCCGTTAGCGAGCATGCTGCCCGTCGGAGTTCGGACTTTCCTCCCTCCACCCCGGACTACCCGGAACGAAGAGCGACTGCCTAGAGCCCTCCGGCAACCACTATCCTAGCAGCTGGTGGGCCAAGCGCTACCTCCCGAGTAGCCGCCTGAACCAGCCGCGAGGTCCGTCTCCCGTGGACGCGCCTTGGCCTTCGACCTTCCTCTTCCCACCCGGGCTCAACCGCTGCCGTCCGGCCGAAGCTTCTGGGTGACCCGGCATCGCCTGCAACACCGTCTCGTACAGCTCGCGGGCCGCCTTCATTTGATCCCGAGACTCGTAGACCTTGGCGAGCTCTATCCTGGTGTCGAGATTGTCCTCGTCCAGTTCGAGGGCCTTGCGGAAGCTCTCCGCGGCCTTGTCGAGCCACTGAGGATTCTGGGCCTGGCAACGCCCCAAGAGAGCCAGATACTCGGGTTTGGGGCTGGTTCGCGCAGCCTGCTGGATGAGTTCTATCGCGAAATGATAGTCGCCACGCCTCTCGAGTGACTCAGCTCTCTTGTAGTTCTGCTCCGCCAGTTCGTCGAGCTCGAGCTGCCGAACCTCCGGCGACGGCGTGCCTATGGAACCAAGCCCACCGATCTCCTCGACATACATGCGGCAACGGTCGTCGTCGCTGAGCGTCAGGTAGGCCTCGGTTGCCTTTTCGAACAGCAGCTGGA
>Ga0224508_10003858_pt1 | contig 12333 bp, 10 predicted proteins | sample SF_Jan12_sed_USG_4_FD_170157 | JGI IMG/M metagenome (GOLD analysis project Ga0224508, IMG submission 170157) | Sediment microbial communities from San Francisco Bay, California, United States - SF_Jan12_sed_USGS_21 | ecosystem: Environmental > Aquatic > Marine > Sediment | place: USA...
GCTTGGCTGAAGAACCCCAAAAGCTGACCGAAATCTCCAGCTGGGTGGGACTGCGGTTCTTGCACCGCGATAGCATCGCTTGAAAGCGTGCTCTCGAAAAGTCGTTACGTCGGACGTAGGAGAAGGACGCGCGGATTCGGAGATGGCTGCAAAAGCCGACCGGAATCTGCGTCGGTCTGCTATCGAGGACCTCGATTTACGATTGCGTGGCCCGTCGCGCAAACCGTAGTCTGCCCGGTCTGCTCCCCGATGTTTTACGCTTGCTGCGCTGCGTTGTTACTCTGGCGAACGTTGGGTGAGAGCGTGCTGACGCAACAACAACAGCGTCCGCTGCCTTTCCAGGTACAGCATGTAGAGACCTGAACCGACAATGATTGAGGTGCCCATCCAAGTCCAACGATCCGGCAGTTCGGCGAACACTAGGTAGCCCCACAGCGTGCCGTACAGAATCAATGAGTATTGCATTGGTGCGACGACGACCACGGCGGCGATTTCCAGTGCACGAATCAGCAGGAACTCTCCCATGCCAGCCATGATCGCGACGCCTGCCATCATTGCCAGGTCGACAATAGATACGGGCGTAATCCAGATCAACGGCATGGGAATGGCGAGCACGATGACGGACGTCAGCGCGGTGTAGGCCAGGGTCGTCATCGTTCGGTCGCGCCTGCCAATGTAGCGGGAAATGATTTGCCGCAAGGCAAACGCGGCGGCGGCGAGCAGTACCAGGAATATCGCGGGATGGAATACGCCGAAACCGGGGCGGATGATTACCAGCGTGCCAATGAACCCCACGGTGACGGCAATCCATCTTTTGGGGTCCACTGCCTCCCGAAGCACGACCGCGCCGAGCACCGTGACCATGAACGGGGCTGCGAAGGTCACCGCCACCGCATCGGCGAGGGGAACATAGCTGATGGCGAAGATGAAGCTGGTCGCGGATACGACGGCGCACAACCCACGCGCAACCTGCAACTTTGGTGCAGTGCTGCGCAGGATTGCCGAACCCTTCATCGCGAATAGAACCGCGACGGCGGCTACGGCACCAAGTTGGCGGGAAAAAGCGATTTGTACCGGATGGTAGTCGGCGGTGAGCAGCTTGGCCATCAGGTCGCCGCACGAGAACGCCGCAAAGCCTGCAAGCATCAACCAGATGCCGGTCAGGTTGTCGCTTGGACGTGAAGCCGTGTTGGTATTGTCAGTCGACAACGAGTCTATTTTCGAACATAGAGCGGCACGAGTCGGTCACGAGTCGAATAACAGGCACCCAAGAGCAGGAGTGGCAAGCGCGACGTCGGGCACCGCCGCTTTGCCACGAGGCTGTCTCGCCGTCAGCGGCTATACGAAGTGCACGGCAACTTAATCGACGAGACAGCCGGGCTGCCCCGCCGATCAAGTTTAATCCAAAACCCGGCACGAGGAGCCAGTATTCGGCAACAGTCCCGAGTCGTTGCTCCTGCCGTTCCTTCCCAACCGGGCCTGTCCAGGGGCGCCGCAACAAGCACGTCACGACCCGGCAGTATGTCCGCTCTGCTGACTTCCATAGCGAGCGCCTAGACGACCTCTTTGGGTGGATCTCGGCCGTGTTCAACGCAACAAATCCGTGATGCTGCACATTCTCAAGATGCCCCCCTTTGTCGGCACATGAGAAGGAGTCTCGGCGCGTAACCTGGCCGGTATAGCCCGTAGTGTACCGAAACTCAGCCGACGTGCTTACGCCGCATCTCGGTAATAGTAGTTCAGCATTCCGCCAAGGCGTTGCCGCTTCTTCGGCGAGTAAGGTCGTGATAGACAGCTTTCTGGTCAAAATATCCTTCGCGTTAAGCACGTCGATATTAGGGATCATGCTGTCGATCGTAATGAGCTTTCTGAATACGCTGCTGTCGCCGGAAAACACGTATCTGGAGATCGTCGACTCGTTCAAGTCGGCAAACGAGATTCTATGGAACAAGAGCGAAGACAATCAGATAAAGAATCACGGTGACATTCGCAGCGACCGGGTAGTCGAGGCGGAGGATGCATTTGAACTGGCAATTGCCAATATGTACTCCAGCGGGACGTAGTGATCAAACGCGGATAGGAGAGACAACTCGCCTGGGCGAAGAGGTGCCAGCGCTGGGAGTCGAGCTGTACCCGTCGATGCCGAGCGATCTGAGGTGCTGAGTACGACCCGCCTCCGGGAGTGGGTTGCCGAGGCGCTGGTCCACCGTTGCTCGCCAGTGAGCGTGCCCTTACTCGGCACTTCAATCCAAGGGCCTGCCTAAAATCACGCGCTGAAGAGGTAGTTATAAGGACAACGCGACCGAAAGAAAACTCAGTCAAATCAGTTTGATTGAACAATTATTCGCGCGTAACCATAGCCACCATATAGAAATCCCGGCTGAATACGGCGCGATTCGCCGGGCACGTATCCCGAAGTGCCGACAGCAACCTGGTATACGCCATGGGATCGGATCAACCCGGCCGCGTGCCGGGTCTTTCTTGGGGAAGCTCGGGCAAATATAATTTCGGCACGAAGGAGCGCACGCCGATGCTCGTGTTGCATCGCGGCGCAGAGCGCGCCTCAGTCAATCTCAGTGATGCTGCAGGCTATCGAGTAACCGTCGCCGTTGGCGACGGAGCGCACCACCACGGCGTCTGCGCTGAGCGGCTGGTGGTCTGCGCCGCCGCGGATGGTAAAGCTGAGCTTGGTGTCGGCCTCGATCTCGCGCGAACTCGTGAAGCGGATACCGACCGCACTCAAATCCTCGACGAAACCGGTCTCCGGCGCGGTAGCGCCCGGCACGTGGACCTCCAGCTCACAGCCGACGGCCATGCGATGAAAGGCACGCCTTTCTGGGTAGGGTTCCATGTAACGCTCCGTGACTCCTTGGTCGGAATCGGCAGCGCGCCGGCGTTCTTTAACCGTCGCCAGGAACCCTCACCCCCGGCCCCTCTCCCTGCAAGGGCGAGGGGAAGACGGGGATGAATCACCCCTGAAACGAGGACCTGAGCGTAATCAGTCATACCCTCTCCCCTGGGGGAGAGGGTATGGGTGAGGGGGAGGAGTTAAATCAAGCGCTTATCACCCTCACCCTAGCCCTCTCCCTCAAGGGAGAGGGAACTACGCAAAAGTCTCCTTTCAGGGAGCGGAAAAAATCGGTGTCAGCGCCAATCGCCCGTTTTGATACGGATGGAACCGTCCGCCTCGAAAGCTCTCGCCGCGACCCTGGCGCGTACCTGCTCGGTAAGCTCCTCGAACTGTGCCCGGGCCTTGTCGAGAATCGTCCCGGGGGTGGTATAGTCGAGATTGTCGTCTATTGCGGCACGGCTTACGTGGCAGGTTATTACCTTGCCGCTGTCGTACGCGACGAATGTCACTCCGAGGCGATCGGTATCCCAATGCACTCGGTCTGAAGTACTAAATTCCAGCATATTACGCTCCGGCCAGTGTAGCGTTCGCCTATGATTTTTCATCGCGGCGAATGTTGGGTTGCTTGGATTCGCCAGATTACGCCACCCGCACTGACAACCTATGAATTGCTTCACAGTTTTCGATCGTGCGATACAAGCGTCGGGCTCGTCTGGTGGCTTCGCGGACAAGTTCGCGCTGCAGGGTGTGCAATCGCACACCACCAATTACGCCGCTACGGCAATATCCGGCAGCTTCGTATCCGCCACGAGTATCCGCGGGCGCGGGTTCTTATTCAGCCGGTAGTTCTCTCGCCGGCGCTGTTCCGGTCCGGAGTAGGCTTCGTCAAACAGGTTTCGGGCGCGAAACTCTGGTGCTGCATCGCAGCATAACGCCGCCATCAGCCATTCCTCGATATTGTGGTTCATTATTTGGTACCTCGATGTTTCCATCCCTGCGAATCCAGCGCGCTCTGACGGCGCATTTGGTATTCACAGGACTGTGATACTGACGAGGAGCAGGCACGGATAATGCCACCCACGTCACATTTTTTTACACAAGCCAGCCTCCGCCGAACGCGGCGGTGCCGCTCTTATACTCCCTTTTCGCCCTAGGAGAGCGCCCAGATACCCTCAATTGCCCCTCTCTCTAGGAGAGCGGCCAAATACCTTCAATTACCCCATTCCTCTGAGAGGGCGGCCAAATAACTTCAAATTACCCCATTCCTCTGGGAGAGCGGCCAAATAACTTCAAATTACCCCATTCCTCTGGGAGAGCGGCCAAATACCTTCAATTACCCCTCTCCCTCTGGGAGAGGGGCCAGGGGTGAGGGTCCTTCTCCCCCGGAGGGGAGAAGGGAACAAAAGTCGGCATGTTGCTTCCCTCTGCCTCAGCGAGAGGGACGGGGTGAGCGCGGAACCGGCAAGGCAGGAGCGAATGCATCGCTTGCGCATTCCGCGATAGCGCCAGTCAATTGAGTAAACTGTTCGTGGCGTTACGCTCATCAGGAACACAACACAATGGCGAAACTGTTCATAGCGGCCGGAAGTTTCAATGCGTCGTTGTGCATTATCCTCGGCGCGTTTGCTGCTCACGCGCTGAAGGCGAAACTGGCCGCGCAGTCCCTGACCACTTTTCAAACCGGCGTGCAATACCATTTTTATCACAGCCTGGGACTGATTCTGCTCGGGCTCGTGATGCTGCAGTCCCAATCGACCGGCGGGATGCTCAAATATGCGGGCTTTTTCATGCTGGCCGGCATCGTCCTTTTTTCGGGCAGTCTGTACGGTTTGAGTATGTCGTCATGGAAGTGGCTAGGGCCGGTGACGCCGCTGGGCGGGGTGTCATTCATCATTGCCTGGCTTTTGCTGGGGATCGGAGTTGTCAGAAGCGTTTGACTTGACCGCGCGTACTGCGGCTCATTGCGCGTGAAAGATGATACCCAGGGTGTGGCGCAGTCCGCTGCGCAATTCGCTGACACCGTGCCGCATCTTTAGCCGGTAACAACCGCGTGCACCGAGGGCAGGCCGCTCATTGACCGCAAACGCGATCCCGTCGCCGCTCGGGTCATTGTGCTAAAACTCCTCGCAGGCGTACACGGCATTTATCGAGGTTCGCGGCGTTATCCAGGCCGCGCGCCGACGGGGTCAGTGTCGGTATTCCCAGGTCGTCATACCACTCGATTCTTGCACGCCGCACAGGAAGCGGACCGGGACATGACGCAATCCGTGCAGCGGAATCAGCGGGAGTGCCGGGAGGGATTCGTTAGATTGCCGAACGTACTGATACGACTTGCAACGAGGTAGCCGACCACCACTCCTGCCATGTTGGCAACGCTGTCTCCGACCTCGATTGCAAATCTATTAATAGCGGCTTGCAGACCTTCAAGCGCCACAGCGACCATCATCAAGCCGCAATACAGGGCAAGCTGAAGCAGCTTGTGTCGTGTGGACAGGCAAAAACAGAACGTGACCAGCGCAAAACTGCACAGGTGGATAACTGAATCGCTGAAAGGTATCTGAGCCAACGGCTGTTTGAAGGGATAGGCTGGATTCAAGGAAAAATAAACGACTATGGCCGCAGTCGAGAAACCAAGAAATCGCTACATCCGGAGATCGGGACTGAGAGCTGTTTGTTGTTGAGGGTTCAAGGTTCCGGTAACTGTTTCGATTACACGAAAATCTACCATGACGGCCTGGGCAGCAGGGAAATTTATAGAGACCCGCCTGCGTTTTTCGCGTTTCGATTTTTCTTACGCTCGCGCCGGAGCCAGTACCAGCTTTCGAATAACGTACTCATATGACGCGGGTGTAAAGTATGCCGTCGGAAACTGCCGGGAAGCTCGCACTGTCTGCTGAGTCGCGGTAATGTGGTGCCTATGAACGACGTACGGCAATGGCTCGAATCACTGAACCTGCGCCTGTATGCGGATGCGTTCGAGCACCATGCCATCGTATGGTCGCTACTGCCGGAGCTCGACCACGAGGTGCTCAAGGACATCGGCGTGGACCTGGCGGGGCATCGGCTGATGATTCTGAAGTCGGTTCGGGAGCTTATCGCGGCCGAGCTCGAAGAGACGTCGCTGCCGGAAAGCTCAACGACAGCGCCACCTCCTGCGCCAGCCGTCGAACCCGAGCACCCCCAACCCACGCTGCGCGCCGGTGAACTTACTCCCTTCACCGGCCGCCGCAGCGAGCTTGATCTGTTGTTCGATCGTTGGCAGGCCGCGGAGCAGGGCGAAGGGCAGATCGTGCTGCTTGGCGGCGAATCGGGCATCGGCAAGTCGCGTTTACTGCAGGTGCTGCGCGAGGAGATGGGGACCGAGTCGCATACCTTGCTGCGTTTGCGCTGCTCGCCCTACCAAACCATCAATGCGTTTTACCCGGTCGTTCAGCACCTGGCGAGCGCGGCTGGATTCGAACTCGGTGACGATGACGAAACCCGGTTGCGTAAGCTCGAAGATTTCCTTGGCGGCATCGCATCGCCGGAGCCCGAGCGCATACAGCTGTTCGCCGAGCTGCTGTCAGTGCCGTACACGACCCGCTACCCCGCGCTTGACCTGACACCGGAGGACCGTAAAGAGCGGGTATTGGGTGCTCTGCAAGACCACTTGTTCGCGCTCAGCGAGTCCTGGCCTGTGCTGATGCTGCTTGAGGACTCTCATCTGATCGACCCGACGACACTGGAGTTGCTCGACAAGACCGCCCGCAGCAGCAGCGACATGAACCTGCTCATCGTGATCACTCACCGCCCGGAATGGCAGGTGCCGGCGTTTTCGACGCTGTTCAATGTGACGAAGTTTGCTCTCGACCGGCTGGGGCAGGAGCAGGCGGCCGCGATGGCTCGGGCCATCGGCGGTTCTTCGATGGCCGATGAGGTCGTCGCGCAGATCGTCGCGCAGGCCGATGGCCTGCCGCTGTTCATCGAGGAACTCACCAGGAGCACGCTCGAGAGCGGTGCCGGCGTGGACGAGGCATCGATTCCGACTACGCTGCCGGCAACGTTGCTGGCCCGATTGGATCGGCTCGGCAAAAACGTAAAAGAAATCGCCCAGATCGGCGCAGTTATCGGCCGCGACTTCACCCACAAGGTGCTTTCGCAGGTGACTGTCAAAAGCGACGCCTATCTCGAGTCTGTGATGCAGCGACTGAGTGGATCGGGGTTGGTGTTCTGTGCCGGAACGCCGCCGGAGGCCACTTACAGCTTCGGGCACGAGCTGGTGCAGGAAGTGGCCTATGAAAGCCTGCCTGTCCCGCGCCGTAAAGAGCTGCACAGCCAGATCGCGACCGCATTGGAAGGCGGTGCGCAGGGCGCGCCCGGCGACGTGGTAGAGCTTCTCGCGTTTCATGCGGCAAACGCGGATGTTCCCGAGAAAGTGCTCAAGTATTGTCTGCTGGCCGGGGAGCAGGCGAACGAGTGTTCCGCCTACACCGAAGCCCAGCAGTTTCTGGAAAGTGCGCTGGAAGCCGCCGAGCGGACACCGGACATGCCGTCCACGCCGCGGCAGAAGCTGCGCGCGCTGCTTGCGGCGACACCCAGTCTGGGCGCTTCCGGGGATTACCAGCGACTCCTGGATGTGCTTCTGCAGGCCGAGCAGGTTGCTCACCAGATCGGCGACGAGGAGTCGGCCGCGTTTGCCGGCATCCATCGCGCCCATGTCCTCAACCACCGCGGCCAGGGTGATCCGGCGATCGAGGCAGGCACCCGCGCGTTGGAGCTTGCCCACACGCTTGGCGATGAACGCCTGTCGATCAGCGCCAGCGCGGTCCTCGGCATGGTGCATTTCTTTCACGGTGACCTCAGGCTGGCGATAGCGACGGCTGCGCCGTACGCGGAGGACCTGCGCACCACCTACCGGCACAGCCGTTTCGCAACGACCGCGACGAGCTCGGTGAACTGGCTCGCCAATCTGGCTGGCATGTACGCAATGCTGGGTGAGTTCACCACGGCCGTCGAGCTGGTGGAGGAGGCAGAGAGGATTGCGGCCGAAACGGAGAAACCGTTCGACGCCGTCATGGCTGCTCACTGGAAGGGCATGGTGCTGGTGAATGCCGGGTGCGAGGAGGAAGCCATCCCGCCGCTGGAACTGACGATCGCGCTGTGTGAGCAGCACCACCTGGTGTTCATGATGCCCTGGGCAGGTAAGCACCTCGGGGCCGCGTACGCACGCTCGGGCCAGGTTCGACGGGGACAGGAAGCACTGCGGGACTCGATAGCGAAAGCCGAAGATCTGGGTCTCACACTTGGCGTTATCTGGGGCTCGGCGGAGCTGGCCCACGCCGATCTCAAAGCCGGAGACCTGATGAGCGCCGTCAAGAATGCCAGAACCGCACAGGAAAGCGCCGCGGGCGCAGGCTGCCGGTGGCTGGAGGCCTATGCACTGCAGGCATTGGCGAAAGCAGCCGCGCAATCCGGCGACCCGGCAAACGCAGAGGACTACTGGAGCAAAGCCATCGATCTTGCCGCGGACTGCGAAGCGAAGCCGCTGCTAGCGCACCTGAAGCATGACATCGGTGGATACTTTATACGCGCCGGAAGGACCGACGACGGCCACCAGAAAGTGGCCGAGGCCCTTGAGATCTACGAGGGGCTGGGCGTCCAGAAGTGGCTGTCGGAAGCGGAAGCGACGCTATCCTCCGTATTCACAAACAGCGCTCGCCTGACACAGGATTGAGTTAAGCTCGACCGCCTAATTCCTGACGGGAGCATGCGCGCTGGGCTGCATCCTCATTTCCCCTCTCCCTCTGGGAGAGGGGTTAGGGGTGAGGGTCTTACTCTCCTTGATAGCCCCCCAACGGAAACCAGCCCCGTGAAATCGCGGTAATTTGTCACACGTGGCAGGTGATCTTCCGCGCTGCTGCCCTAAGTGCACTCAACTAGCTTTATACCTAGGATTCACCTGGGACGACCGTCATGAGAACCAATAACGACAGCCCGCACGCTTCCCTGGATAACGGCACGATAGTAGTGGCCTGGGACGATCTGACCGGAGCGCCCCCATCCGACCGAAAACAGGCCCTGCGGCGTTCCCTCACAGGGTGCAAAGTAATCGTCATGGGTAATCCGCCAGGATCTCAGCTAATAGTGCTGATGCAATCTTTGCTGGTGGATGGCGCCCGCATGGCTGCCGGCGTGGACGAGGAGGGCGAGTCCTACTTCGTGGTCCAAGGCATGGCACGGCAGTCATAAATCACGAACTGGAGTCGGTGCGTACCCAGGCGTCTGGAGGGACATACACCGGCCAGCGGCTGTCCGCGACCTGACGGGCTGCTAGTGTTTCGACGCATCCTACCGGCCGGCATTGACTACCGCTTTGCAGCTGACACCGGGCACTCGGCCCTCCTACGTCTACGCACTCTGCTAAAAACCGGTCGTTCAGGGATTAGCCGAGCGAACTGGTCACGCGGCAATCCTAGAAAAGATTGTAGATGAACGGCGCATCCGCCGAACCCAAGGCCAGCACTATCAGCGCGCCCAGCAGCCGCATGACGATAATGATTGGTGCGAGCCAGTCCACATGGGTGCTAGCCAGTAGTTCCTAACGCTTCAGGTGCAGCTTCTCAATGCCGAATAAGCGCTGTTGTTGTTCGGTCATCGCCACGCGCAACGACTCTTTTACCGGCGCTACGATCAGCATATAGGGGCTCGAGCGGTCATGCTCAAAGTACTCGTCTACGCAATCCGCAAGCACGGAAGGTGCAAACGGACGAAACGATTCGCGGCACTTGATTTTTTCAATTCATCACCGACTGCATCGTTTCGCTGCGCGGATCGCCGATGATGGAACGCCCACCGAGCGCCCGCGGCCCGAACTCCAACCTCCCTTGAAACCAGCCGACGACATTTTCCTGCTCGAAGAGTTCGGCGACGCGGTCGAGGAGCTGCTCCTCGTCCAACCGCTGATAGCGCGCTACTGAGAAAGCAGAGGCGGGCCCGAGACGCTTGTAGCTGCTTTCATAGCTTTGTTCGTTCTTGTGCTGCTTCTGTGCTAAAGCTCTAGAGAACAATAACCCCACGGATTATTTTTTAGCCGGAGGTGTTTTGGGGCTAGCCGGTCTTGTGAAAAGTACGCCGATACCGGCTGGATGGAAAAGAAATAGCAGTGCAGAAAGTATAACTACAACGTTGCTGCTTGAAAGTCTCCGGGCAATTGCTATTACCACCCAGGCTGTGACGATGGTAAGAACGAGATTAACTAGCTGAGCGGCAATCAGGCTTTCGCCGAACACAGCGAAAATCGACGACAGAAATAGCGGGTAACCTAGTGTACGTAACAGGGTGAGCGCTTTGTCCGTGTAGAAGCGATATCCGTTGCCTTCTAGCAGATTGCTGACAATCGGTCGTAGCCATCAGGGAACTTATTCGCCAGATACTGTGTAGGAAACGTCTGAGCGAGGATTCTCAGGCGTATTCCACGCCATTCCGGCCACTGAATCCACGGCAAGGCGGCCACCCGTTCCACGCGATTCTGCTGCCCGGCCGACGGGTCCGTAAGGAGCGATAGCTTATCAAAGCTCGATTGAACTTTATTCTGTGGATGACGGCGAACCGCGCCGTGTTGATGAATTGGAATGCACTTCGTAACAGGTACGTGCGCTATTTAAGGCGATTCGTTTGACGTCGTTTCGCTATTGGACTGCCCGTGATGGCGGACCGGGAGGTGGCATGATGCTTGCTCAATATATTGCGCTTCTGAGAGGAATTTTCGGGTCTAAAAAGCATTTCGTCTGATCAGGGACGAGCGAATTTTGAATTCAACCATCTTCCTGTTATCACTGGTGCGCCGGAATCAAGCAAGCTCGCTGAATATATCTTTAAGCTTGCTGGCTAAGCTAGAGAAGAAAGTAACCTGCTGTATGAGTCCAGATTACTCCATCACGTACGACGGGCCAGGTTCTATGCTGATTCCCTATTTACAGATAGCGAGATTTGATCATTGGTTTAAGAACGTTTGCCGTGTGATGTCATACCCGCCGTACCCGCGATGACCGTTTTCTTATTCAGAATCGATCCATGGAGGAACGGCTCTGCTGTCATACGGCACGCATATGAGGCTTGGGTCTGCGAACCGGCAATCAGCCGGAACGCCGGGAGCGGCTCACGCGATTGCTGAGCATACTGAGACGGAACACCGCTAAAGAAAAGTGCGAAAGCTTCTTTACACTACCGGTATTTTAGCCATTCTGTCGCTAACCACTGCCAGCAGCCCCTTTCCAACAGTCGTCAGGGCTGATGGTCTCGGCGGATCTGCAACTATCACCTCGCCTATATCCGACCAGCTGCAAGGTCTACATCCGATTGATGTGCCGGAGCTTGATGGTGTCGAGCAATTGTTGGTGTTATCAGATCGTTGGGTGATCGTTGTCTCCAATAAGATGAACGAACTGTTTGCTGCAATTGATAAAGCCTCTCACGGAAAGTTGAGTGATGCGGTAGACACATGGATACGAAGTGAACAAAGTGGTCGTTCCAATTGGCGAGCTTATCGGGAACGTTGGAAAATACGGGACGAATATCTGGCCAAAGCGCGCGAAACAGTTGGTGAGCGCCGGTTAGGACAAACCGGTTTTTTCACCATCGAGAGTTCGGGAGATGGTCACTACAACCATCCTGTTCATCCCGCACGTGCAGACCGGCTACTCGTATCTGCTGGTCAAAGCAGGTCTACCGGTGGCGTCTTCGATATCGACTACCATATTTACAGCTATCTTGAGTTACCTGCACCGATGCAGCAGGGGAAAAAATATAAAATCACGCTCGGTGATGGTAAGAACGTTTCGTTCGTGTTCGATCGCAAAGCCACTGTTTCCCGCGCTATAAAGGTGAATCAACTAGGCTATTTGCCGGACGCGGGGCGCAAACGTGCTTATCTCGGCGCTTATCTATATCGGTTTGGTCCTCTGGATCTGTCGCATGCCAAGCGTTTTGAGGTAATCAATGTAACGACCGGGGAGGTAGCGTTTAATGGTGCCGTAAAGTTGTTGGAGGCCAATCCGCGTTTCGCTCCCAAGGATTCGTCGCAGAATCCTTCAGAACGGCCGTTGATGTATGGCGAAGATGTTTATGTTGCGGAATTCACCGAACTCGAAGAAGAGGGTGTTTTCTTCATCAGCGTGCCTGGCGTGGGACGATCCTGGCCTTTCAAGCATACCGACTCAGTTTACGGGCCAGCTTTCTATGCCACCATGCGAGGCTTGTATCATCAAAGAGCCGGCATATCGATCACAGAAAAATATACACCCTGGATTCGACAGAAAGCCCCTAGAGGGCCCTACTGTGAATCAGAGCATATCTCTTTCCCTATGCATACTGGCGGACCAAAGGATTATAAAAGATTCGACGTGATTGGTGGTTCAATCGATTGCAGTTCGACCACTGAAGAAATTCCAGGTGGCTGGCACGATGCCGCCGACTGGGACTCCAATGACGCACATTATACCGTC
>Ga0224508_10003860_pt1 | contig 12332 bp, 11 predicted proteins | sample SF_Jan12_sed_USG_4_FD_170157 | JGI IMG/M metagenome (GOLD analysis project Ga0224508, IMG submission 170157) | Sediment microbial communities from San Francisco Bay, California, United States - SF_Jan12_sed_USGS_21 | ecosystem: Environmental > Aquatic > Marine > Sediment | place: USA...
AAGCCAACAAAATAGGGCATCGAGCCACCTCCGATGGTTAAAGCTACCGGGCAGCACGTACCCGGATCGCAGCCTTATCGGAAGAACTACCGCAGCCGCGATTACCCGATGTCCACACATGGCACTCATGTGGTCGTTCCAGGCGAGCTTCAAGATTGGATTGATGAGCCGGCATTGGTTTTGCCGATTCCACGCCAAAAGCAGTCCAGTGATGATGGAATTTTGACGGAAAGCGAGGTTGCGAGGCTCAAGTTGGCGTCTAGCCGGGTTTTGTTGTCAGCCTGTTCGATCTCAGCACCACCCGGTGCTTCTAGCGCCGAAGCTTTATCTGGATTAGCTCGTGCTTTTCTACTCGCCGGAGCCAGTACTATAGGTGCTATGCATTGGGGAGGAAATCGCGAAGCTGCGCGAACGCTCATGGTGCTAGGAATGTTTGACTATAGCAGGAATCGCGAAGCAGGTCTTGCTTCGGCCTTTAGATCAGCCATGCAGAATCTCATGATGGAATCGGACGATATAAGATTTAGCCATCCAGCTTTTTGGGCCCCAATGACCATTGTTGGCGACGGATTTCGTTAGCTTACTCTCAATCCCCTCACCACGAAATGTTCACAGATCTAGGACCATGAAATCCTGGCTGTGTCAGTGCAGCCGAACGCAGCGCTGTGCGTGTCGATGAATTCGATCGTCGGCATTTGGCTGATGCCAAATTTCTGATAGGCTGGGCACTAGAATCACAAGCCGTCAGCCGATTGGCTTAAAAGAATGACAGGCGAGGCACTATCCCTGGAACGGATCGAGACCGCTTTCGGCTCGACCTTGATCTTGAAGGGTGTTTCGCTCGCGGTCGAGCCTGGGGAGTTCGTCGCTCTGCTCGGCTCGTCCGGTTGCGGCAAGACCACCTTGCTGCGTGCGATTTCGGGTTTCGTCGATGTTCGCGCCGGCCGCATTCAGGTCGGCGAACGGGACATCACGCACCTGCCGCCCGAAAAGCGCGACATGGCGATGGTGTTCCAGTCCTATGCGCTCTGGCCGCATATGACCACCGCCGAGAACATCGCCTACGGCCTTCGCCTTCGCCGCATCGATCGAGCCGAACGTCGGCGGCGTGTACAAGAAATTCTTGGTATGCTCGGCCTCGATGGTCTCGGCGATCGCGCGGTGACGGCGCTCTCCGGCGGCCAGCGTCAGCGGGTGGCCCTCGGTCGGGCGCTGGCGATCAACCCGCGCATCCTTCTGCTCGACGAGCCGCTCTCCAACCTCGACGCCCGCATCCGGCATACGGTGCGCCATGAGATCAAGGCGTTGCAGCAGCAGCTCGGCATCACCACCATCCACGTCACCCATGACCGCGAGGAGGCGATGATCATGGCGGATCGCCTCGTGGTGATGGAGGACGGCGAAATCCGCCAGGTGGATACGCCGGAGGCCATCTACAACCGGCCGGCTTCGCCGTTCGTCGCCGCGTTCATGGGCGCCGACAACGTCATCTGGCTCGATATCCAGCCGGATGACGGCGGACTTAAGGTGGCGGCGAGCGACTACAGCGATGCGGTCCTCCTGCCGTTAGGCAACAAGCGTGATGCCGCCGGCATTCACGTCGAAGGCGAGCCTTCAGGCCGAAAAGCCGCCCACTTCAGAAGCGAGGCCGCGACGCTGCTCCTCGATGATCAGGTGCCGCCGGACAGCCTCGTGCTGCGCGGCGTCATCCGTCAGTCCACCTATCCCGGCGGCTTCTATCGCTATGCCGTCGATATCGGTGGCGACAGTTTCATGGTCGACGATCAAAGGCGGGTCACACCCGGCGACCGCGTGCGGGTTGCCCTGCCGGCTGGTGCTCTCAGCCTCTTTTCGCAGGTGTTTGAGGGTGAGGAGAACGAAACCGTGCATTGATGGGATGCAGAAATAAGGGAGGTAAAACGATGAGGCACAATCGATTGATGACCTTGGCCGCCGCCTCGGTGATGGTTTTGGCAACGACCAGTGCCGCAAGGGCCGAGACGGTCCTGAACGTGGTGACCGCAGGCTCGGAAAACATGGTCGACTATGTCACCGACTATCTGGGGCCGATGTTCGAGGAGCAGAACCCCGGCGTCACGGTCAACGTCACCGGCACCGGCCCGGGCGATGCCGGCTCGCAGAAAATCTTCGAAAAGCTGGACGCACAGATGAAGGCGGGTGTCGAGGCCTGGGACGTCGACGTTGCCGTGGTTCATCAAAAGAAGGCGGGCGACATGGTCGAGGCGACCTTGCTCGCTCCCTATCGTGGTGATATCGACACCGGCTCGCTGGTGAGCCGCGATACCGCCAAGATGGCGCTCGGGGTCGATGTCGACGGCTATGTCATGCCGATGTTCCACAGCCAGACCGCCATCGCTTACCACCCCTCATTGGTCGCCGAGCCGCCGGCTTCCTATGATGAGCTGAAAGCCTGGGCCGAGGCCAATCCCGGTGCGTTCGGCTATAACGGCATCAAGAACGGCATGTCCGGGGTCAGTTTCGTGGTCGGCTGGATGTACGCCCATACCGACCAGGCGGACCAGCTCCAGAACGGCCCCTACGATGCTGCGATCGAGACGGACTGGGTGGACGCCCTGGATGAGTTGAAGGCGTTCAACCAGCATATCACCCTGACCCCCGGCAATGCCGGCACGCTCGATATGCTCAATCGCGGCGAGATCGCCATGGGGCCGGTCTGGGTCGATATGTTCTATACCTGGCAGGCGGACGGCCGAGTGTCCCCCGACATGAAGCTGAAGCTGATCGAACCCGGCATGCCCGGCCAGCCGATGTACTATGTGAGCCCGGCCAAGGCGGCCAATCCCGACCTTGCAAAAAAATTCATCGCCCTTGCGACCTCACCAGCGGTGCAGGCCGAAGGCATTGTCAAGAATTTCAACTGGTATCCAGGGATCGACGCCGAGCATGTGCAAGGCTCGCTCGACGAGGCGACCTGGGCCAAGCTGTTCGCCGATGTCTCGCCGGAGGACCTGGCGACCAAGGGTAAGGCATTCCCGATCGGTCCGTTCTTCGACGACATCAAGGAGGCCTACGAAAAGCAGGTCGAAAACTGATCACCCTCTGCCAGGGGGGCGGGTTTTTGCCCGTCCTCCGCGGCTGAAACTATGCGCGAATCACGCCTGATATCGCTGGCCCTGATCGCCCCGGCGCTCTTGATCCTGCTGCTGCTGTTCGTCTACCCGCTCGGCTTTTCGCTGGTGACCGCGTTCGTCGACGACGGCGGCGCGTGGACGTTCGCCAACTTCGTAAAGGCGTTCGAGTTCTATTCCCGCGACATCCTCTTCACCGTCATGATCGTCGCCCTGTCGACGCTGCTAATCGCACTCGCAGCCATCGCGATCGGCGGCTATCTGGTGCTCGGCGAGAACCCGCGTGCCGTCGCCTTGTTGAAATGGCTCTACCGCTGGCCGCTCTTCATTCCGTTCGTGGTCGCAGGCCAACTGATGCGCACCTTCCTCGCCAAGAACGGCATGATGAACAACACCCTGGTCGGCATGGGCATCCTCGAGCCGCTGCAGGCCCAGGGCTTCCTCGACTGGCGCGGCATCGTCATCACCTTCGTCTGGAAGCAGACACCGTTCGTCGCCCTCCTGGTGTCGGGCGCCATGGCCTCCCTCGACCGCTCGACCATTGAGGCCGCGCGCAATCTGGGTGCTGGCCGCCTGCGCATTCTGTTCGAAATCGTCGTGCCCCAGGTCCGCCCGACCCTGGCCGTCGGCCTGATCCTCTCCTTCGTCACCATGATGTCGGTGCTCTCCGTGCCGCTGATGATCAACGCCCAAAGCCCCACCATGCTCACCGTCGACATGGCCTTTCGCATCAACTCCTACGGCGACTACGGCACCGCCAATGCCCTCGGCTTCATCTCCTATCTCATGACCGGCCTCGTCGCCTGGATCTACCTCCGCCAAGGTGTCCGGGACGCCGGACGGCGGTGACTTTGGCTGGTGCCTGGCACAAGTTTCGGTGGTTACCTGTTGGCATTGTGCTTGGCTTTTTGGCCTTCGCTATTTTTGGGCCCATCTTGAACATGCTGCTCTGGGCCGTCGCCGAGAAGTGGTACTTCCCGCACAAGCTGCCGCTGGAATATGGATTGTCGTTTTGGGAGAGGGTGTTTCGGCCTCAGGGCAACGCGATGGAGTCGCTCTGGACCAGCGTTGCGATCGCGCTCTTCACCGTGACGGCCTGCCTCGCCGTCTCGATTCCCGCAGGCTACGCCTTGGCGAGACGCAGCCTGCCGTTGCGCGGCCTGATCCTGCTGGCCTTCCTGCTCCCCCAGGCCTTTCCGAGCCTCGCGGTCTACATCAACGTCGCCCGCATATTCTACAGCTTCGGCCTGAACGGTACGATCGCTGGCGTGGTTCTCGTCCACACCATGCACGGCCTGGTGTTCTCGGTCTGGATCGCGACCGCAGCCTTCGCCGCCGTGGATCAGGACCTCGAAGCGGCGGCGCGCAACATCGGCGCCAGCCCGCTTCGCACCTTCATGACCATCACGCTCCCGCTCGCCGCCCCCGGCATCATGGCGAGCGCCATCTTCGTCTTCCTGGAATCGCTCGACGAGTTCACCGGCACCTATTTCGTCGGCGTGCCCGACGTCACCACGCTGCCCTTGCTACTGTTTCGCGCGAGCATGGAGGGCAACTACCAGATCGCTTCGATCACCGCATTGATCCTGCTGGTTCCGTCGGTCGGCTTCATGCTGTTCATCGAGCGCTTCCTGAAGGCCGATGTGCTGGCGAAGATCGGAAGCTGAGGTGCTGTTTGACCCCTGCCCGATTTTTGCATTTCCTACATCATCGCCTCAAAGCTACTGTCGATGGATCACGATCACCGTGCGATCGTCGGCATAGCCGCTTGCCGTGCTGCCTTTGGGGCTTGGGTAGCGGTCGATCTTGTCGGGATCGCTGCGTTCGACCTCGCGGAACGAGGCTTCCCAGGCTTTGATCGACGGTGTCTCGGCCATCGCGAAATAGCCATCGGTGAACAGCTCGATACTGCTGACGGTCGTATGCTCGCGATCGATCACCTGGACCAGGGCCATCGGCGTCTCGAAGCCGTCGAGGACGGCGTAGCTTAAAGGGCTTGCGGTATTGTTCTGGAAATCGCCCTGCCCGGAGAGAATGCCACCATCGAGCAGTCGCTCGATGTCGCTCACCGGCACGTTCGGAAAGCGCGAACGACAGGCGGTCAAACATCCGGCGCGCATTTCCTGAAGGAGCGCCTCATCAAGCCATGGCCGCATGTCGGGATGAAGCTGAGCGGCACCGTGAAAGACACAGGCGCGGCCGACCAGCACCTGATCGTCCGGCGTGCCGCCCGCGTTTGCCACCAGGCGGTAGGCCGCCTGCCGTAGGCTCGCGGTAACCTGATCGAGCCCGGTATCGTTACGCCAGAGCTCGCTGCCGTTGAGCCTGACACCGCTGTCGCCGATGAGAATGAAGCGCCAAAAGCCGTCGCCCTCGGCGGCCAAGGCCAAAGTTGCGCCGAAGCGCCGCGCTGGCTCCTGCCGAGCCAGAGAAAGGATGCCGTGACGCTGATAGGCATCGCGAATGGCGTGCGCGATCCGCTGGATCAGCTCAGCCGGATCGAGCGCCGTCGCGGACGGATCGAGCAGGAAGGATGCGGTCGCCTGCTGCACCGTGCGGGCAGCGACCTGGCCGGCAGTCAGGCCGTCATAGCGATGGCCGGTCCTGGCGCTGACCCCGTCGATCACCGCGTAGCCGCGGCCAGGCAGGATCAGCAGCTGATCTTCATTGCTCGAAGCGTCGTCTGGGGTCTTGGCTTCGGTGAACGCCTCGATCCACATCGCTCAATGGCACCTTGGAACTGGAGGCAGTGCGCCAAGCATTGCGCTGTCGAAGGCAACTGTGACAGTTTGGTGACAAGAAGGCCAGAGAACCAAACAGGGAGACGAAGATGCCTCGCAATCCATGGAAAGGCCTGGTCGGCGTTGCCGCGACGGCGCTGCTGGTCGGTATGAGCGGCATGGCGATGGCCCAGGACGGCCGGGTCAGCGTCTACACGGCGCACAAGGCGGAGATCATCGAACGCCTGATCCCCGAGTTCGAGAAGGCGACCGGGCTCACCGCCGACATCGTCAAAGCCGGCTCCGGCGACATCATCAACCGCGTGCGCGCGGAGTCCGCCAATCCACAGGCCGACGTGATATGGTCGATCGGCGCCGAGCTGCTTGAGGCCAACGGCGACCTCCTCGAGCCCTACCAACCGGAAGGCTCCGACTTGATCGACCCGGCCTTTCAGACCGATTCGGCCTGGATCCCCTATACCGGCATCCTCACCGTGCTGGTGGTCAACACCGACCAGCTGCAGCCGGACGAGTATCCGAAGACTTGGACGGACCTCGGCGATCCGCGCTTCGAGGGCAAGATCTCCTCGGCCCGCGCCGACAAGTCCGGCTCCTCCTACATTCAGCTCGCGACTGTCCTTCGCATCTACGGCGACGACCAGGCCGGATGGGACCAATATGCGAGCATTTTCAATAACTTTGCGCTGTCCGAGAGCTCGGGCGCCGTGCCCCGCTTCGTCAATGACGGCGAAGCCTCGGTCGGCATCACGTTGGAAGACAACGCCTATCTCTATGTCAAGGGCGGCGGGCCGGTGGCGATCGTCTATCCCGAGGACGGAACTTCGACACTCGCCGACGGCATGGCGTTGGTCAAGGACGCACCCAATGCCGAGGGCGGCAAGACGTTCCTCGACTGGGCGCTCTCCAAGGAGACTCAGGAGCTGGTCGTCCAGGAGCTGGGCCGACGGCCGATCCGCACCGATGTCGCCCCCTCGGGCGACCTGAAGCCGCTCGGCGAGATCGAGCTGATCGACTATGACATCGAGTGGGCGGCCTCCCATCGCGACGAGTATCGGGAAAAGTGGAACGAGCTGCTGATCAGCCGCTGAGACGGGGCGGGCGGCGCCGGCGCGCATCGCCCGTCACCACACCAGCCGTTCCACCGGTAACCGGACACGAAGATGGCTGTCGTTGAACTCGACGACATCACGAAATCCTACGGCACGCTGAAGGCGCTCGATGCGGTGAGCTTGTCGATCCGTTCGGGCGAGTTCTTCACGCTGCTCGGGCCGTCCGGCTGCGGCAAGACCACCCTCTTGCGCACGGTGGCCGGCTTCAATCGCCAGGACAGCGGTATGATCCGGGTGGCGGGTGCTGAGATCGATCATCTGCCCGCCCATCGGCGCGACATCGGCATGGTCTTTCAGGACTATGCCGTATTCCCGCATATGACCGTGGAGGGCAATGTCGCCTTCGGGCTCGAGAGCCGTCGATGCGGCCGCAAGGAGATCGCCGAGCGTGTCGGCCGCGCCCTGGAGCTGGTCCGGCTCACCGATCTCGGCGCGCGCATGCCGCATCAGCTTTCCGGCGGTCAGCAGCAGCGCGTCGGCCTCGCCCGCGCGATGGTCATCAATCCCCAGATCCTGCTGATGGACGAGCCCCTCTCCAACCTCGACGCCAAGCTACGCATCGAGCTCCGAGAGGACATCCGCGACCTGCAGCGTTCGCTCGGCATCACCACCGTCTACGTCACCCACGATCAGGAGGAGGCGCTGGTGGTCTCCGATAGGATCTGCGTGATGCATGCGGGCGAGGTGCATCAGATCGGCACGCCCTGGGAGATATACAAGCGACCCGCAACCCTATTCGTCGCCGGATTCGTCGGCGCGATGAACCTGCTCGACCCACCGCCCGAAGCCGTGGTCGAGCGGATCGAGGCTAGGCATGGATGCCGCCCTGAGGTTGTCGGCATTCGTCCGGAAGACGTGGCGCTCGACGTGGCCGAGGATGCGGGCGGCGATGACATCTTCATCGAAGGCATGGTGGACAAGATCAGTTTTGCGGGCCCCGAGGCCTTGTACTTCGTCAGCACCGCAGACGGTGCAACCCTTCAGGTGCAGGTGCATCGTCCGACGGCCGACCTGCTCGGCCGGGCCGGACAATCGGTTCGCCTTCGCCTGTCGGAAGCGCAGCTCCTGCCCTATGACGATCGGGGGCGGCTGATCGGCGCCGACCTTTCATGATGCGCGCGCGCCGGCTCCCCGACATATGGACGCTGGTTCTCCTGCTCGCGATCGCCGTGGTCGCCGTGCTGCTGATCTGGCCGCTGGCGGGCGTGTTCCTCGCCAGCATCAGCGACAACGAAACCGGCGCTCTGACGCTGGACAACTATGCCCGCATCCTCGGTTACCCCTATTATCTAAGAGGCCTGCGCAACAGCCTGATGGTCGCCTTGGGCGGCATGGCCGGCGCGGTTCTCCTCGGCGTGCCGCTCGCCTATCTGACCACCCGCTACGTCATCCTCGGGCGCGATCTGATCGCCACGCTTGCGGTGCTGGCGCTGGTGTCGCCGCCGTTCATCGGCGCTTACGCCTGGATCATGATGCTCGGCAACAACGGCTGGATGCGCGCGGCCCTTCGCCCGCTCGGCATCGAGTTGCCCTCGATTTATGGCGTTTTTGGCATCCTCTTGGTGTTCAGCCTGAAGCTCTATCCGTTCGTGTTCCTTTTGACCGCGAGCGCGTTCGGCGCCATCAACCGTTCCCTTGAGGAGGCCGCCGAGAGCCTGGGTGCTGGCGCCACCCGCCGGTTCTTCCGGGTGACCATGCCCCTGGTGTTCCCGGCGGTGAGCTCGGGCGCTCTTCTCGCCTTCGTTCTCTCGCTTGCCGACTTCGGCACGCCTTCGATCATCGGGGGTGATTTCCGCGTGCTGTCCACCATGGCCTACAATCTCTTCACCAGCGAGATGGGCGGCAATCCAGGCCTCGCCTCGACCGTCAGCATCGTCCTGATCACGGTCTCGATGCTGGTGGTCGGGCTGCAGCGCTGGGCCGTGCGTCGCCGTCAGGTTGCAGGCTCGCTGGTCAGCCGGCCCGAACGGCAGCGCCTGCACGGCCTGCGTTCCCTCTTCGCGCACGTGATCTGCTACGTGATCGTGATCGCAAGCTCGCTGCCTTCGCTGGTCGTGATCTACACCTCGTTCCGCAAGACCAGCGGCCCCGTCTTCCAGCCGGGCTTCGGCCTGGAGAGCTATCGCCGCATCCTCGCCGACGTCCCCCACGCCATCACCAACAGCTTCATCTTCTCGCTGGCCGCAGTGGCGCTGATCGTCGTTCTCGGGACGCTGATCGGCTATCTTCTGACGCGCCGCGAGAGCGTCCTGACCGGCGCGCTCGACGGCACGCTGATGATCCCCTATGTGGTCCCCGGCGTGGTGCTCGGCCTGGGCTTCGTGGTGGCCTTCAACCAGCCGCCCTTGCTCCTCACCGGCACCGCGCTGATCATCATCCTGATCCTGTTCATCCGCCGGCTGCCCTATGCGGTGCGCTCGAGCGCCTCCATTCTGCGCCAGATCAAGGGCAGCATCGAGGAGGCGGCGATCAGCCTTGGTGCTGCGCCCGGACGCGCCTTCTTGAAGGTGACGCTGCCGCTCATGATGCCCGGTATCGTCGCCGGCGCGCTCTTGAGCTTCATCACCGCCATCAACGAGCTGTCCTCCTCCCTCGTGCTTTATGTCGGCCGCACCATGACCATGCCGGTGCGCATCTATCTCTCGGTCCTCGACGGCGAATTCGGAACGGCCGCGGCGCTCTCGACCATCCTGCTGGTCACGACCGGTACTGCTGTGTTTGCAATCTTCCGAATCTCGGAAAGCCGAGAGAACGCTTTCGCCTGATTGGCTGGAGCGCAGATGCGGACGATGTTGCCAGGACCAGCCAGTTCAGTTCTTGGTGGTAGATCTGGTGCAAGAACACTGTCTTGAGGTTCAAGTTCACAACGATGACAAGTCTGGTTCGGTATCTCACCCACCCACAAGTGCACATTGATCCATCGGTTCCTGTCCCATCATGGGGGCTGAACGATGTTGGGCGTGCGCGTGTCTCTGCTCTCATCGAGGCTGGTTGGCTTTCCGGCACGACGGAGATCGTCTCTAGCGGAGAGCGCAAGGCCGTCGAGACGGCACAGCCAATCGCCGCCGCCTTTGGCGTCAAGCTCGAGGTGCGGGAGGCCATGCATGAGAACGATCGATCGGCCACGGGCTTCTTGGAAGCGTCGGACTTCGAACGCGTCGCCGACGAATTCTTCGCGCATCCAGCTTTGAGCGTCCGTGGATGGGAACGGGCGGTGGATGCTCAAGAGCGCATCCTGCGCGAAGCGGAATCGATATTGGCCCGGGCCAGCGATGGCGACGTGCTGTTCGTCGGGCACGGTGCGGTGGGCACCTTGCTATTCTGCCACTATTCAAACCTCTCCATCAGCAGAGTTCATGACCAGCCGGACGGCGGCGGGTGCTATTTCTCTTTGGTGAAGGACGAGCGGCGTGTTCTCCATCCATGGCGCCGAATGGAAGATCCGCCATCTGAATAGGGACATGTCGCACCCTTATCGTGCGGATTGCGGCAAACTCGGCGCGGTTCGGATGGCGATCACATCGAGCGATTTGAAACCATGGCCAAGCAGAAGCTGACGATCATTTGCGGCCTACCGGGCACGGGCAAGACGGTCGTCGCTCGATTGGTGGCAAAGAGCCGAGAAGCAGCGTTGCTTCGATCCGATGTCTTGCGCAGGGAGCTTTTGGCAACGCCGACATATGCCGACGGCGAGAAGCAGGCTGTCTATGACGAGATGTTTGCGCGTGCCAAACGCACATTGTTCAACGGGCGCAGCGTCGTTCTTGATGCGGCCTTCAACAAGCGCGTCAATCGAGAGAAGGCCGCGGCGCTTGCGGCGGCGCTGAAGGTCGATTTTGAGATCACCCTGGTGACCTCTTCGGAAGAAGCGATACGCGATCGGCTTTTGCATAGAGTGGGCGATGAGAGTGATGCGGATTGGCGGATCTATCAGTTCTTGAAATCACGCTTCGAGCGGATCGACGAGGAGCATGTCGTCATTACCAATGACGGCGATCTCGCCAGCCTTGAAAGGGAGGTTCGGAGACTTCTGCTCTAGCTGGGGGCATTGGGTCGCGCCCTATTTGATCCCGGCGCGCATGAAGCTTTGCACGAACTGGCGCTGGAACAGGAGGAAGGCGATCAGAAGGGGCCCGCTGGTCAGAAGCGTCGCTGCGGTGATCACCGACCAGTTGATACCCTGGTCGACCGAGGAGAAGACCTGAAGGCCGACTGTCACCGGTCGTGTCTCGACCGAGTTGGTGACGATCAGCGGCCACAAGAAATTGTTCCAGTGATGGCTGATCGTCACCAGGCCGTAGGCGACATAGACGGGGCGGGCGAGCGGGACGTAGACTTTCCAGAGAATCTGGAGAATGCCCGCACCCTCGACACGGGCGGCGTCCTCAAGTTCCTGGGGGATCGATTTGAAGGTTTGTCGCAAGAGAAAAATGCCAAACGCCGAGCCCATATAGGGCAAGCCAATCGCGGTGATGGTGTCGATCAGGCCAAGCTGGCCCATGGTGCGGTAGTTCTCGACGATCAGCACGTCGGGCATGATCATCAGCTGCAGCAGCACCAGGATGAAGAGGACGTCCCGGCCGACGAAGTCGAAACGCGCGAAGGCATAGGCGGCAAGGGTGCAGAGCACCAGCTGGCCCGCGAGGATCATCGTGACCAGGATGAAGCTGTTCAAGAAATAGCGCGCAAAGGGGGCGGCCGCCCAGGCTTCGGCGAAATTCTCGAGGGTGAGTGGTGCGGTGAGATCGAAACGCACGGCATAGGCTGCGGGGTGAAAGGCGGTCCAGATGGCGTAGAGCAGAGGGGCGACCCAGATCAGGGCGAGCAGCCAAGCCCCTGCCGTGGTCAGGCCGTTCCAGAACCAGGCCTCGCCGGCGCCCGCCATGACGCTTTCGCTTTCTCGCGCGCTCATCGGGGCCCCGCCTTCATCGGTCCCATCCTCTCATCGGTCCCATCCTCTCATCGGTAATGCACCCGCCGGTCCATGTAGAGGAACTGGCCGATGGCGATGGTGGCGAGGATCAAAAGCAGCACGACGGTCAGCGCCGAGGCGTAGCCGGTGTCCCAGAATTTAAACGCGACTTCGTAGATGTAATAGAGGAGCAGCGAGCTCGCATTGTCCGGCCCGCCCTGGGTCATGGCGACGATATGGTCGACCAGGCGGAACGCGCCGATAACAGCGTTGATCAGCACGAACATGGTGGTCGGCATCAGGAGCGGAAACACGATGCGTCGGAAATAGGCCCATAGACTGGCCCCCTCCAGGATCGCGGCTTCCTTCAGCGACGGGGGAATCGACTGGAGGGCCGCCAGATAGAAGATCATGAAAAAACCGGCTTCCTTCCAGATGGTGACCGCCATCAGCGCCCAGA